>Ga0247841_10013862_pt1 | contig 10212 bp, 8 predicted proteins | sample LaCruzMarch2015__2_FD_192410 | JGI IMG/M metagenome (GOLD analysis project Ga0247841, IMG submission 192410) | Freshwater microbial communities from meromictic Lake La Cruz, Castile-La Mancha, Spain - LaCruzMarch2015_18m | ecosystem: Environmental > Aquatic > Freshwater > Lake | place: Spain...
ACAAAGATGTTTTGTTTTTCGATTCTTTGGAATCAATAGGCAATATAAAGTTGCGTGGCTTTCATAATCTTGACAACTGTGCATTTGTTTACAGCATTTCAAAATCATTTGGAATATCTGATGAAGAGTTCATTGATTCACTGCGTTCATATGTTCCGCTGAATCATAGACTAGAACTAATCGGGAACAAAAACGGAGTGGATTATTATGATGATTCAATCTCAACAACCGTTGAGTCTACTATTAGTGCAATAGAAAGCATTCCAAATGCATCTACTATTTTACTAGGCGGAATGGACAGAGGTATAGATTATACGCAATTGGTGGAATATTTAATAAAAAGTCAAATTGATAATATTATTTTAATGTACGAATCGGGTAAAAGAATTTATAGTATGTTATCGGAAAGACTTTCTGACAATGTGAATCCATTCATAATATATAAAAAGAATTTAGTTGACGCAACCGAAGTTGCACAGGAGGTATCATTACCAGGAACAGCTTGTATATTATCTCCGGCCTCAGCAAGTTATGGAGATTTTAAAAATTTTGAGGAACGTGGGAATATATTTAAAAAAATACTTTTTGGCACTGGAGTTTGAGTTGCATTTAAGATTTCGACTTCAAAAATTACATCTGCAATAAGAAATAGAAGGAGTAAACAATAATGGCATTTGGTTTAGAAATGTTTTCTACACAAACATGCTAACAATAAACCTATTAACATTTAAGATAGGCGAAAAATTTAAAATTCATATCTTTTCGTATAGTTGCTTTTTGGTAACTATGATAAAATCTACCAAGAGTTGATTCGGAGATAAGAATTGTATCCACAACAGAAGTTTCTGGTGGTGTCTCTTTTTAAATTATGGGTGTGCACCTTTTAGCAGAAATCAACAATTTAGCGGAATTCATATTACTGCTAAATTGTATCAAAATTTATGTTATTAGACACGAAAACAAAGGGTTTTAGCGATTTCGCTAAGACTCTTTTTTCATTAAATACTACTACCTTACTACTACCCGAAAAAATGCTTTATTATGTGATTTGTATTACTAATTATCTCCAGTTTCTGTGAATATTCTACATGGTGGTTGTGACGAACTAATTTAGAGTTATTAAGAACATAAAATGAGTAGTTGGACCCCATTGGAAACATTTAAAATGGTGAAATAATGGTTTTAAGCTTTAGTCACTCGTTGGGAACGTTTTGTGCGGAATTGTGGTAAGATAAATGCATATATAGATTTTGTAATTTAGAAGGTTAGGGTTTATAATAAGTACAAGGTAAGATGTTTAAAAAACATATAGTAATAAAATGGGACGATTAACTCAGTTGGCAGAGTGTCCCTCTAAGTTCTGAAAGTAACAGTTTCAAGTTCTACATCACCTACCCAAGAAAGCAACTTAATTTATATACTATACATTATATTTTTCCAATGCTTTTCGTCTAAAAATATACACGGCAAGTACGATTGTTGGGATAATGAAATTCATTGTAAAAATAACCAGATAAGCATAATCAGTAATTATAGTTTTAAATATTGCATAATGAGAAATACTTGTTAAAAGCACACTAAGAGCAATAATAATATTCATAGGTATGACAAAAGGTTTGTAAGATTTGACTTTGAAAACCTGAGCCATAATAATAGCCGCAGCAAGAATTGTTGAACAAATCTTAAAAAAGAATATTACAATCCATCCAATTACGTTAAAAAACTCTATTCGTTGAATAATGCTAAATAAGTTTATCTGTTGGATACTAGTGAAATATGGATACCTTAATATTTTGGCTAACCCAACTCCAAGAACTGACTGAGTTGCTACCGTCAACACAGTATTCATAAGGGTGAAAGTAACAACTAAAATAATAAATATTTTTGTCACAGTATAAGTTTCAGTTTTATCAACATGAGTTAGGAATAGGAAAAAAAGGAAGCAGTCACTGAACCTCGCTGCATTATTAAAGCTCCCAAATGCAATTTGAGAAAGGGTTGAATCAAGTAATATTGGATGAAACACTTCAAAGTCCATATTATTAAAGTTTAACATTACATAAAGTACAATCGAGAAAATAATAAATGTTGATATTATAATAGACGATCTTGCTATGCACTCTAATCCTTTATAAGAAGCATACATACAAGGAATGAGCATAAATAATAGAATCGCATACATAGGCGTTTCTGGCAAAACAGCTGATAATAAAAAGTCTGATAAAAAAATCACTGTAAGTAATGTAATGAAAACTAAATAAAGAGAATATATAAAACACACTACTTTGCCTATAAATGTGCCTAAAATAACTTGAAAGTATTCGTTAAAGCCCATATTTGGAAATTTGCTTGCCATTATTAGCAAGGGTATAGCAAAAAGTAAAACCATAACCCCCGAAAGTATATCGGCAACCCATGCGTCCTGGTTAGCAGGAGATATAGTTACAGTCGGCATAAAAGAAAAACCAAACAAAAATCGATTGATTAAGATCATCGATATAAGCTGTATTGCTGAAATCTTCTCAAGTTTTGGCATACCTATTTCTGCTCCTTTGCTGATAATTGTTCGTTTGACACGCCTACTTTTTCAATGTTAGTTTTTACTTCAACTTTGATTTCTAAAGTAGAAAAAATATCATTCCAATCATTTTTAATAATCTTCCACTTTGCGGGATATTTCTTATGAATTGACTGCCCGAATCCAAAAATATCCGTCTTGTATTCTTGGGCTTTTTTTATTGAAGATTTAATCTCGTTTTTTATGTTTTCCGAAGTGTTGTTTTCAATTTTAGTGATAGCTTCAAGGTTAGAAATATCTTCTTTGCCCGTTTCTTCATTTAACATTCCGTTAATTTCAATTTTTACTGTGCAATAATATTCCCCATCTTTGATTTGTACATTCAATTTACCAGATGACTTTATAATTTCAATAGAATTTACACCACGCCCATCAGGTGAGGCTGATACAATAATTCCACTTTTTATTTTATCTCTTGCAAAGTTAAAACCTCTCGTCTGAATACCGTCAAAAAAGCCCACTAAAATATCTTCCTTAAAAACTGCCAGCCCTTCAACCAAAGGCATATATTCTTCTTTTTTATCTGTAGGCATTTTAAGCTCCGTTTCATTTCTTTTAATAGTTTGAATAGCTCCTACGACGGGTTCAATGCCCTCTTCATAATATGTTTTTAAAAAGTCTACGATCTTAATTGATGCTGCTTTGCCATTCACAGCACTATTTTCAAAAACAGCTTCAACATATGATGAAGGAACCTCACCCTTTAATCCACCAATCCCAATTATTTTATAAGCAGACTCGCCTTTTGCAATTGCAATATTAACATATCCCCTAGATTCATGGCCACGATTGAAAAAATCAAGATACGTTAACAATCCATCCTTTGCAGACATTTCATTGAAGTAAAAGACGTTTGCGTGAGACCAAAATAACTTTTTGTTTAATTTTAATGTTGAATTTCTAGATGCTTCAAATATTGTTTCGCCTTCGCTTTGGAAATACGAAGCAGGCGCCTCATCTCCACTCTTGGTATCAAGGCGTTTTGGTGTAATTACTTCATATGTTAACTTGATTTTATCCGCTTCGGCATCGATTGCAGCAGCGCCAATAATTCCTATTTCGCTCAATTCTCTCCTATTCCAACAACCAGTAGAAAATAAAATGGCGAGAATTATTACAATAATTAGAAATATTTTTTTAAAAAATAAATCTTTCATTCCATTACCTCCATCATTATCGCCTTTTTCTATTACTGTCTGAAATAAAATTTGGTCTATCTTTCATTGACCATAGAGGGAATCGAACAATAAAGTCTTTTAAACCTTGTGCATTTACAGGTGCAATAGGAGATAAATATGGAATCCCAAATGAACGTAGAGAACTAGCGTGAATTATCATTACAAAAACCCCTGCTGTCATTCCGTATATGCCCATTAAACCTGACAAACACAATAATATAAGCCTATATAAAGAAACCATTTCATTTAAAGCAGGGACGATAAAAGTAGCAACAGCAGTAAAGGCAATTACAACAATTAAATCTGCACTGACTATTCCTGCTTTAACGGCAGCATCGCCAAGCACTAAAGCCCCTACTATGCTAATAGCTGATCCAATAGCCTTTGGCATTCTTGTGCCTGATTCTTTTAAAAATTCGAAGGCAACAATCATCAAAAGTGCTTCAAGAAATGCTGGAAAAGGTGTGCCTAAACTTGCACCTGCCATAGTAATTAAAAATACAGAAGGAATCATTGTTTGGTGAAAAGACTCCAATGAAACATAGAAAGCTGGAAATACAATGCTCAATATTAGAGCAACAAAGCGTATAATCCTTAGCCCCGTTGCAATATATGGCCTGTTATAATAGTCTTCGCTGCTCTGGATTGTTTCTACAAAAAGGTGTGGAACTGTTAGAACATGAGGTGAACCATCACACAGTATTGCCACCCTTCCTTCTAAAATTTTGGCTGCAACAATATCTGGTTTTTGTGTATTTCCTACTGTTGAAATAGGTGAAATGTGACTATCTTCAATATATTCCTCTAAATTTCCAACATCAAGTATTGAATCGATATCAATATTGGAAAGTCTATTTTTTACCTCCATCAGAACATCTGCACTTACTATACCCTCAATATACGCAATATTAACTTGCGTCCTAGTTTGCCTGCCGATAACCATATTTAAAAATACTAGGTTTTCGTTTTTAATCTTTCTACGGATTAAACACCTGTTTATGTTGATGCTTTCAATAAACCCTTCCTTTGGTCCTCTGATTACCGTTTCAGAGGCAGGTTCTTCAATAGATCTTTTCTCCCATCCACGGCAAGAGATAGATGTTGCAAAGCTCAGACCATCGATGAGTATAATTGTATCGCCGTTTATAATGCTAGTAATGGCTTCGGCGAAACCATTTATTTCCTTTAAATTTGTAACGGGGAAGAATTTTTTTAAAGTTTCAAAATTAACGCTTTTAGTAACTTCGTTGTCATTTGATTTTAGTATAAAAGGGTTGATAACATCTCTATCTAATACCTCTTTTTTAACAATCTCCTCGACATAAACAGCAATGGCTTTAATGCCTGAAATTGTTTCAAATTCATAAAAAATAACATCTATACTATTTTTAAACTTACTCTGTAATATTTCTTTGTTTTTTTGAACATTATTAGATATACCATTTGTATTTGGAGTCTTAATTTCATTTTCTATTCCGTTATTGGTGCTTGTTTTTTTATCAGGTATAAGCTTTTCAAATATTTTTTTTAGCATAACATACACCTCTATTATTATTTTCACTATTAGTATATATGCTAATTTACCCATATCATAAAGGTTTATACAAATTTACATTAAAACTAGTAGGTTAAATGTTTGTTCATTTAAATCCCTTGCCTTTTCGTTAAGTATATTGCTATTATACCATTTTTCAAATAATTTTGACAGAGGGTTATTTGATTAAATTAGCGTTTCCTTAAGTTTTAGGCTGTTATCGAGTATGTTAATTAAAGTTTCTAATGTAATACCTCGAATAAAATATAATTTTGCACATTATATTACATTTGCGCGGTAAATTTAACAAACGCTTACCTATTTGTTCGATAACAATGATTTTGCGTTTGGAACTTCTATGGTGATAAAAATAGTTTGATTTTCATTTAAAGCTTTATTTTGATTAAGTTTTTTTGCTAAAAGTTCTATATGTCAAACTATTGTCATCACAAAATTGCTTTTGTTTCTTGCCACTTCATGATATTCGTCAATAATTTCAAACTAGTTTAGGTCACTTTTTCCAGTCATAATAATACCTCGAAATTTATTTTAGGCATATATCACTTGCATCGCAATTTTTGTATATGATCTTGGTTTCCCGGATGCAAAAATATGTAATAATATATTTAAACATTTCTAGGTGGCTTTGTGGAACTTCGAATTATTAAGATTGGCTCGTAGTTTACTTTTATAGGTAAGTCGGACTTTTTATTTATTTTATCATCTAATAAATCTATTGCAAGTCTTGAACGTTGGTCGGTACAGTGTTCAACCGTGGAAGAGCTATTCATTAAATAATTTAGGCGAAGGACTATACGGCTGGATGCGTAAAGTTGAAAAAAACAGAGAAGGATTTATTACACTTCAAGAAAGTGCAAATAATGGCATATACTTTATGACCTGTTTTGTTCATAGTATTGGCAAAGAAATTGATGTAAAACTTGATATGACAGCTAATTGTGAAACTAAGGTATGGATAAATGGAGAACTGTTAGAAGGGGAGTTTAAGCTTAATGAAGGTTTAAACAGGATAGTCATATGTGCAGTTGCAGGTAGTGAAAATATTTCTATTCGTCCAATATTTATTAATGTTGACGGAAACTTTGCTAACAATTTAAAATACACACTAACGATTGACGAGGTAGATCCAAAATGATTTATAGGTATATGTTTCAAGGATTTTGTGTGTCCGAGGATATAAGGGTTAAAGAAAATAATGAAGTAACAAATTTATCTCTATCGGTATTTAATAATAAAATTCTTATGTATTTTGAATCGGAAAATAGCAATATTAATCCAGAGGATATTGTAAACGAAAATATGATACCATATCCTGATGGGAAGCTTTGGGAACAAATGATGGATATTTTTCATTATTCAAAACCATTAAGCAATGAGCATTGGAAAAGGAAAATAGAAAATAAGAAACCCATTTTTCAAGTTATATATTTAAAACCAGAAATGGTATCAAGCTATATCTTTTACCACTACCAATATCAAGAAGAAAGACCAGGTGAATATGATAAGTATGGTGCGATTTTTATTTATGGCAACTTACTTGTTATGTATCTTGAAACTCCCGAAGAGAAAGAAACAGAGCATTATGCCAGTAAGCTTTCAACTAAGAACACTCCAACTAACTGGGGTAAATTAATGGCTGAACACTTTGCACCTTGGGAAGATTTTGAGGGTGAGTGGCGAGGAATTAAAACAATTACAAATTATGAGGTTGATAAAAATGACATATAAATTTAACAATGATGAACGAGAAATATCATTTAACAAATACAACACACCAACGCCGTGGATGAATTATTTATCAAACGGTACGTTTCATACAATGATTAGTCAAGCAGGTGGTGGAGTTGCGTTCTATAAGTCCCCACAAATTTGGAGGATAAACCATTATAGGTTTTTCCATTTGCCAACCGATAGAAGTGGTTTTTATACATATATTAAGGACGGCAGTGACTATTGGTGCCCTACAAATGAGCCATGCAGAAGCAAGCCTGAGAAGTGGCAAAGCACGCACGGTATGGGATATTCACGCTTTGAGGCACAGAAAAATGGTGTAAGTGTAGAAACGACATATTTTGTTGGTGAATATGAAAATTGCTTGATATGGAGTTTGAAACTTAAAAGTGAAACAGATAAAATAGTTGCAATTTTTCCTTATGTTGAACTTGGAATGATGGAATTTATGCGTGAATTACAATGGCAGTGCTATAATAAGCACCAGCTTTCAGCATATAATATGGACGATGTTTTAGTATATAAATATGGCGTTGAAATGCAACCAAAGCCTGATGAAACACCACTTGTGTATTTTGCAACAAATGCTAAAATAACTGCATTTGACTGTGACAGAGATGAGTTTGTGGGAAGCTATCGAAGTGAGGAGAATCCACAAAATGTCGAAAGTGGAAAATGCACAAATTCAACCATGGCAGGTGGCGACCCTTGTTTTGCATTCCAAATTGACGTGGATTTAAAGGCAAATGAGGAGCAAACAATTAATATTTTCTTAGGTACAGCAATGACAGAGGATGATATTAAAAGTAGCGTTGCACATTGCAAACAAGCTGATTTTGTTGAAAAATCATTTGCAAAATTAAGCGAGCATTGGAACGATTACTTAAACAAATTCCAATGCGAATTACCGGACAAAGATACACAAGCAATGGTTAATATTTGGAATCCATACCAAGCGGAGAGGAATTTCCAATTTTCAAGGAATATTTCATACTATGCAACAGGAACGTTTCGTGGTGTGGGTTTTAGAGATACCTCGCAAGATGTACTTGCAATGGTGCCATTTGATACGGAACGAGCAAAGGATAAGGTTAAACTGCTTTTAACACAGCAATATAATGATGGTCACACAAATCATTACTTTTTCCCAAATGAGGGTTGGGAGCCAATAACAAGAATACACTCGGATAATCATTTGTGGATTATTATGGCTGTGTATGACATTATTATGGAAAGTGGAAACTTAGACTTTTTACATGAACAAGTAGAATTTTTTGATGGTGGGGAAGCCACAGTTTGGGAACATTTAAAAAAATCTATAGACTTTACATATCAAAATATTGGCGAACGAGGTTTGCCACTTATGCTACATTCTGACTGGAACGATATGCTGTATAAGGTGTGTCGTGAAGGCAAGGGAGAAAGCGTTATGATAGCAATGCAACTTGGTCATACCTTGAAGCAAATGGCTGAATTATCAGGGCTTTTAGATGAAGAAAATAGCTATTTGGAATTATATGAAAGTATGAAGCAAATCGTTAATACTGTTGCGTGGGATGGAAAATGGTTTGTTCGTGGTACAATGGACGACGGAACATTTATTGGCTCAGATAAAGAAGAACAGGCGAAAATATGGCTAAACTCTCAAACTTGGTCAGTAATAAGTGGTATGGCAGAACCACAAAAAGCCGAAATGGCAATGGATAATGTGAAAAAATATTTGGACACACCACTTGGAATAAAGAAAATTCACCCATCAATGCAGGATTATCCTACAAAAGAGGACCCACTTACATATTACAACAAAGGTTGCGGTGAAAACGGTAGTATTTTTTGCCACGCAAACACTTGGGCAATTATTGCTGAATGTATGCTTGGCAGGGGTGATAACGCATATAAATACTATCATCAATTGCTACCAATGATAGCTCAAGAAAAAGCAGGAGAATGGAGATACAAGGCAGAACCGTATGTGTATTGCTCGAATATATTTGGACCAGAAAGTGATAAATTTGGTCTTGCAAACGTAAGCTGGCTAACAGGAACAGCCGCATGGATGTATATTGCCGTAACGCAGTATATGTTAGGCGTTAAAGCAAAATGGGACGGATTGGAAATCAATCCTTGCCTGCCAAAAGAATGGGATAATGTCACGATAAACCGTGAATTTAGAGGCTGTAAGTATAATATTGCTATTAAAAATGGTGGAAAGAAAACATTTATTCCTCATGTTGAGGGAAGAAAAGAATTTGGTATAGAGATTTAAGGTTTTAGGTTATGTGGAGGAATGATACGCAAAAAGTTAATCTATTTATCTTTTTGTTAAAACAATATACTTTTATTGCAATTTTAAGGAATATAAAACACAAAACACATTGCATGTTATTGATTTGTTATACTAATTCGCAATTAAAAACATTGCACAAAAGGGTATAATATGATATAATGGTACAGGGTGGTAAAAATGTCAAAAAGATATTATATCAGTGAAGAACAGGTGACAGAAATACAACATGTGCGTAAAACGAATAAGAATAAAAGTGTAGAAAATCGCCTAAAAGCTTTGCTATTACATGCAAAAAAAGAAAAATGTGGCGAAATTGCCGTAAAAACAGGGTTTTCTAAATCATATATAAGCAAATTGGTCTCAAAATATTGCAATGAAGGTCTTTGTGCAATTGTTGAAAATCATTACACAGGAAATTACCGCAAATTAAGTTTTGACGAAGAAGTTGCTTTACTAGAGCAATTCAGAGAAAAAGCAATTGCTGGGCAAATGGTTGAAATCAGCGAAATAAAATTAGCGTATGAAAAAGCAACTGGTTGTTCACTCGACAACAACCACGGACAGATATACAGGGTGCTTAAACGACATGACTGGCGCAAAATTATGCTACGCAGCAAACATCAGAACAAAGCAAGTGACGAGGCGATAGATGCCTCAAAAAAATTAACGATGCCGTCAAAAATGAGATGGAAAATTTTACAAGTGGGAAGGTTCGACTGATGTTTCAGGACGAAGCAGGATTTGGTCGTATAAACAAACCCAAATACTGTTGGTGCGAAAAAGGTGTGCGCCCCGTTGTTCCTTGCCATCATATTCGTGAATACCGCTATGCATATGGTGCGGTAGAACCACAAACAGGTAGTCTTTTTTCTTAATATTGCCT
>Ga0247841_10013864_pt1 | contig 10211 bp, 8 predicted proteins | sample LaCruzMarch2015__2_FD_192410 | JGI IMG/M metagenome (GOLD analysis project Ga0247841, IMG submission 192410) | Freshwater microbial communities from meromictic Lake La Cruz, Castile-La Mancha, Spain - LaCruzMarch2015_18m | ecosystem: Environmental > Aquatic > Freshwater > Lake | place: Spain...
CCGGTCCAAAAATTGTTTCACAGAATAACCCACCCTTTTCTGGTTTTTGGGTTCTGTAATTAATTGTTTCCGGTTCTAATACTTCTCCGTGAGATCATTCTAAAATGGTTTCAGGAGATGGAACACTAATCTTTAGTTTTTGAAAATCATCTGATGGATTTATATCATTTTTTTCAAACATATTTTAAGTTTAAAATTATTAAGAAAGTGTTTCTCCTACATTCTTTTTAATGTTTTCGATCTCGACGTTTAAGCACAAAGCTTTTAATTCCCCTAAGATAACATTGAAAGCGGCTGGAACGATAGGATTTTTAATCTTCTCGTTCTTAATGATAGCTGAATACGCATCCCGACGGCTAACAATATCGTCTGATTTAATTGTTAACATTTCTTGTAAGGTCTTAGAAGCACCATAGGCCTCTAAAGCTCAAACTTCCATTTCTCCAAATCTCTGTCCCCCCATCTGAGCTCTTCCTTTTAATGGTTGTTGAGTAACTAAAGCATAAGGTCCAACAGATCTAGCATGGATCTTATCAGAAACCATGTGAATTAATTTCATCATATATACTTTACCAATAGTAACTTTTTGTTCAAATGGTCTTCCAGTTCTTCCATCTAATAATTTAACTTTACCTCCTTCAGAGGTATCAAACCCAGCTTTATCCATTTCTTTTTTAATTTCCTCCCCAGTAGCACTATCAAAAGGAGGGCAAATAGCTTGATAACCTAATTTATCAGCAGCTAATCCTAATTGAGCTTCAAAAATTTGACCCAAATTCATACGGTTAGGAATAGACAAGGAATTAATAACAATATCCACTGGAGTTCCATCCTCCAAGAATGGCATATCTTCAATTGGAGCAACAATACTAACAATACCTTTATTACCATGTCTTCCAGCTAATTTATCTCCAACTTTTACCTTACGTAATTCAGCAATTTCAATAAATATTCTTTTAATAATTCCAACTTCTAATTTGTCTCCTTCGCGTCTTGATAAAACTCTTGATTTAATAACGCGTCCCTTCCTCCCATGTTTTAAATACAAAGAGGTATTACGAATTTCTTTTGATTCATCCCCAAAGATAGCTCGCATTAATCTTTCCTCAGGTGTTAACTCAACTTCTCCTTTAGGAGAAACCTTACCAACTAAGATATCGTTACTTTCAACTTCAGCTCCAATACGAATAATACCTTCGGAATCCAAATCTTTTAATAATTTTTCTGATACATTAGGAATATCAGCTGTAATAATTTCTGGCCCTAATTTTGTTTCCTGTTGATCACAAATAAATTCTTCTGTATAAACAGAAGTAAAAATATCCTTCTTTAATAGATTCTCAGAGATAACGATAGCGTCTTCAAAGGTATATCCATATCAAGGCATATAGGCAACAAGTAAATTATGCCCTAAAGCTAATTGTCCGTCTTTAGTTGAAGAACTATCAGCAATAGCTTGGCCCTTCTTAACTTCCTCATTTAATTTAACAATCGGTGTTTCATGAACACAAGTATTTTGATTAGTACGAACGAAATTCTTTAAAATATATGAATCTCGTTGTTTATTCTTTCCCTCAATTACAATATGACTTGAATCAATTTCAATAACAACACCATCGTTCTTAGCCAAGATAACTTGGCCTGAATCCATGGCAATCTGAACTTCTAATCCTGTCCCTACTAATGGTTTATCTTTTTTAATTCCTGGTACTGCCTGTTTTTGCATGACCGAACCCATCAAAGAACGATGAGCCTCGTCTCTTTCAATAAATGGAATTAAAGCACTAGTTGGAGATAATAACTGATAAGGAGAAACATCCAATAATTGAACCTCTTTAACTTTACATAATTTTGGTTCTCCGTTAAAACGAACTTCAACTTCTGGAACTAAAATATTTCCTTCTTTATCATAAGCAATATCTCCACGACCAATGGTATACTTTTCTTCTTCAATAGCATTTAATCAAATAACTTCTTTTGTTATCTTCCCATTTTCAACTTTAAAATATGGTACTTCCAAGAAACCTAATTCATTTAAACGACAAAAAGTAGATAAACTTAAAACCAAACCTACATTAGGTCCTTCTGGGGTATTAATAGGACAAATTCTTCCGTAATGACTTGGATGAACATCACGAACCTCAACTCCACTCTTAGCTTTTAATTTAATTCCCCCAGGACCAGAACCGGTTAAACGTCTTTTATGCTCTAATTCTGATAAAGCATTAACTTGATCCATAAACTGAGACAACGGAGAAGTATTAAAGAAATCTCTCATTGCGTTAGTTAAAATTCTTGGACTAATTAATTGAGCTGGGGTTATAGTAGCAATATCTAAAACCGTCATACGATCCTGAATTAATCTTTTCATTCTGGATGTAGCCATAAAGAAACGATCCTGTAATAGCTCTCCATTAGATCTAATTCTTCTGTTACCCAAATGATCAATAATATCGGATTGAGCATCCGAAGTATTATTCATTCTAATAGTTTCTCGTAATACAGCGACCACATCTTCTTTTTGTAAAACTCGATATTGTTTTTCTTCAACCTGTTCTAAAGGTAAATTCAATCTTTGATTAAATTTAAATCTTCCGATTTTATCTAAACTGTATCTTTCGAAACGTTTAAATAAATTATTAAAGAAAGAAACAGCATTATCTAAGGCCAAAGGTTCCTTTGGTCTCATTTTTTTATAAATCTCCAACAAAGCTCCATTAGTATCGGCTGTCCCATCCTTAGCTAAGGTTTTTTCGATATAACTAACCTCCCCGGTATCGATATCAGCAAATAATTGTCTAATTTCAGCATCATCGGCCACCCCAAATGCTTTTAGAATAACAGTCGCTGGTACTTTTTTCTTACGATCGATTTTAGCCCCAATAAATCCATCGTTTTCCGTAACAAATTCTAATCAAGCACCTCTTTTTGGAATCATACCTCCTTTTACAGCATTAGACCCATCTGGGGTATAATTAACAACAAAGTAAGCTCCCGGAGATTTAATCAATTGAGAGATAACAACTCTCTCATTACCATTAATGATAAAAGTTCCGGTACTAGTTAAAGTAGGAATATCTCCATAATATATCTCTTGTTGCTTGATTTCCCCTGTTTTTTTATTAGTTAATTTAAAATTAACTCTTAAAGCCGATTCATAATTAACGTCTTTTTCTTTAGCTGTTTCATAATCAACTTTTGGTTCTTCCAAATAGTAATCTAAAACATCTAAAATTAATTCGTCATTACCGTAATCAGTAATGGGAAAAATATCCTTAAAAACTTCTCGGATACCATTTTTTATAAAATTAGCGTAGCTATCTCGTTGAAACTGGATTAAAGAAGGTGGAGTGAACATATAGTCATGCTTTGCAAAACTCTTTTGTTCATTGGAGCGTGTCTTTGTCATAAAAACAGTTTAGATAGTAATCCTTTCCACCAAGTTTAAGATGAAATAGGATATATTTATTAAATTTTTTCCTAAGAGTTTAAAAATGAAACGTGGTTCTTGATAACGCAAAAATAAAACTATCCCCTAATTACTAGGATTTATTTTTTAGATTTTACGTATCACTACTTTAAAAAATGTTTTAAAATAGTACAATTTTAGAAATTTTTTAAAATTTTTCGAGAAAGAGATAATGCGTCCTGAAAGACTGAAACCAATCTATCAGTAGTAACGCTTCTTCTTTCTTGCCTTTCATAGCCTAGTTTTAGGCGTATAAAAGCTCGTTCCTTAAGTATACCACATTTTTTCAAAAAGTCAAGCTTTTTTAGCATTTTCTCCCCTTTCTTTCAGGATACATCCTGATTAACCGTTTTTGGCCCCATTTTATATGCTATTTTTAGAATCATAGTTTTAAATTGAAATTATTAAAATAAAGATAAATTACCCTATTCCCCGAATATTACATATAATATCATAACTTTTTACTTTTAGCAACAAAATCCTATTTCCCAAACAAACTCAACAAAAAAGCCTCTTTTCTACTTTCCTTTTCTTTTTTGTCCATTTTTTCCAATTCTTGACAAATACCCTCTGATGCTTGAAAAAATATCTTATCTATCTCGATTACATTTTTATCAACCTTTAAGGCCATCTCATTTAACCCCAATAATTTTATACCCGTTAATTTTTTTAATCTCGATAAAGCCACATATCCCATCCCATAAGTAAAAGATTTGGATAAATCTATTTCCGCTATATCTAAATTCATCCCCTGACTTTTATGCACCGTAATTGCCCAAGCCAAACGCAATGGTAGCTGAACTATTGCTGCTTGTGTTTTTCCAAACTCTTCTAATTCCCATGATGCTGGATTAACCAATACTGTTCTGTCTTGAATTTTAACTAAAGGATAATCATCGCAAAAATCAACAACCTTACCCACTGTACCATTAACGTAATGATCTTTAAAATTATTCTTTAAAAACATAACAATGGCACCTTTTTTTAAAATTAATTTTTCCGGTGCTAAACATCCCCTAACTAGATTATTTACTAAATGAGTTGGTCCCTTGTATTGCATAGAATAAACAACCGCTTCTGAATAGATTTTCTCTAATTCTTTTTTATTAACAATATCGGCATCAAAATTATGAGTAAATAATTTAATTGGAGTAATATCTGATTCTATTTCTTTTCCAAACCTAGTCATTAATAAATCAACGGTTTCTTGATTTGCTTTTCCAGCTCGTATATCATTTAAAGCTTTTAAAAAAGTATTATCTTCTTGACGATATTGTTCTGTTAAATAGCAAATCTTTAAATCCATATCATTTCAAATCTTTGATGTATAGGCAAATAAATTTTCATTATTTGTTTTATTAATTGGCGGTAATTGAAAAAAATCCCCAGAGAATATGATTTGAATCCCACCAAACGGTAACGAACTCTTTTTAAAAGCCTGACAGATAACATTAACTAGATCTAATCTATTGGCCTGTAACATTGATATCTCATCCAAAATCAAAACCTTGGTTTTTTTAAATCTTCTTTGGTAAAATTGACTTTTTAACAATCTTCCTAAATCTTCTTTTGTCAATTCGTCTTTAATTCCTAACCCCGATCAAGAATGAATTGTAGTCCCATTCATATGGGTAGCCGCTATCCCAGTTGAAGCCGTAACCCCTACATTAACTTTTTCACTTTTCAAAAAATCCACATATTCGTTTAATAAAAAAGTCTTTCCACTACCGGCTGGACCAGTAAGATAAACATTGTATCCCATTTTTAATATTTCTAAAGCTTCTTTTTGTGTCATAGTTTTCTTTTATAATACAAATCTATCATTTTTTTGTAATTATAGCAAGTTTAAAAAAGTGGAAAACTCTATTGACAAAAAAATAAAAGTATGCTAATATAAAGATAGCTTTCAAGGAGGACGCGCTTCGCGGTCTCCTTATTTTTTTACTTCTAATTGGTTGTTTCTATTTTATAACGATAATTGTTAATATCTTCATTAGCAACTATACCAAAGTATTTACCCTCTAGCTCTCTTAGTTTTTTCGACAATCTACGGGTATTACGATTTGGGCCATATTTAATTTTTTCGTTACTAGAAACTACGGCAACTTTAGTTTTATTCTTAACAGCCGTTTCAACTAAATAAACAAAATCTCCGTCTCCAGTAAATAAATAAATTTTAATATCTTCGCCAAGAAGTTGCATCGCATCAACCGTCAAATCTACATCACAATTTGCCTTATGATTATACCCACCATTAAAACATTTTACAAACCGATAATTACATTTTGGACAAATTAATTTCAATTGTTTGTTCTTGTTTTTATAATCAGCTACTATTTTTGATTTAATATTACACCCAGTATTTTCTAAATCCCGTCACATTTTTATAGAGTAACTATCGTCTTTATCAATACCCGTATACATAAAAATTTTATCACAGTGTTTTATATTTTTGAGGAAAAGATATAGTCTATTCCAATCTACGGCAAACCCTAATAATTGCTTTGTTGTCCCGTCTGTATTTTGAACATCTATAAAAGCGTATTTTTTTATATTTTTTTCCATAAATTCAATTATTAATTTTTTAAAAATACATTCCTTAACATAAAAAAGATCTAATATCTGCTATTTGGGTATTAATTTTAATTTTAGGAAATACAAATTTAGGTTTAACATTAACTAATTTCAGTGTTTTAATCACCTCTTTATTCATATCTGAAAAAATTAATTTTTTCTTATGAAATTGTTCTTTTTGAAATTCTTCTTTAATATTTATTAATTCCTGGGCAGCACAACGAGAAATAGTTTTAATATTACCAAAATTAATAACAACCCTGTCGCTAGGAGATTTTAAGATTGCATTTTTCAATTTTTTGATACATCCCCTAGAATTAACAATCGGTGATGTGAATTCTAGAAGATTGATATTAAACATATTTTTTGTACCCATATTATTTTTTTAATTTTTGTGTTATTTTCAACGACCATATCCCCGACGTCAGGAAAATGGTTATAAACTTTTTTCCCCCTTATTGCTTTTGTCTTCAGTTGGTTATAAATTGTAACCAACTCGACCCTACCCTCAGGTGGTCACAAAATGTGACCACCTGGATTACTTTAATTTTTTCAATATTTCTTTGCTAGCCTTATCAAAATCAGAAACAAATTCTTGGTCTTGAATTATGCGATATTTTTCATATTCTTTTTCAGCTATCTTTTGGGCTTCTTCATGTGATACACTACCACTATCTAATAATACCTCTTCTCTATTCACTTTCAAAAATTCATTTAATCTCTCGCTCCAATCCTTCATGGTCATTAATTCCTCCTTACTCGCTTGAAATTCAGCAAAATCAATATACATTGTAACTATGAGATTTAGTTTATTAAGTTCTTCCTTTGTTAAATAATTTTTAGCGATTATAATATCATTTGGTAGAATTTTCCCCTTAGGTGATTTACGTCAAGAAGTTAAACCCATGTAAGGAACCGTACTATTAACTCGAGATTTAACTATTTCGGCAGCTGTTTTGCCCGTAATAGCAAAATGTAATTTATTCTGAACTTCAGCAAAAAATCTTTCTGCTTCTGCTGTTGTAGGAGAATAATCCACAGCCGTAACATAAACATCTGTAATTTTTTGGTAAGCCATTCTTTCACTAGCCCTAATTTCCCTTATTTCTTCTAACAAATCTTTAAAATACCTGGTATCAAAACGACTTCCATTTATAAAACGATCTTTATCTATAGCAAAACCCTTTAGGATGTAGTTTTTTAATATGTCAGTTGCCCAAATCCTAAAACGAGTAGCTTTTTCAGAATTTATACGATAACCAACCGCAATAATAGCTTCCAAGGAATAGAATTTAGTACTATATTGCTTGCTATCTTGGGCAGTTGTCAAGTAATCCTTGACAACTGAATTTTCTTTTAATTCTCCCTCATCAAAAATATGTCCTAAATGCAAACTTATATTTTGCTTTGTAGCCTCAAATAATTCTGCCATGGATTTTTGTGTTAATCAAACATTCTCGTTCTCAAACTTAACATCTATGCGAACTTTCCCATCATTCGTAGAATAGATGATGAATTTAGATTCTTGTGAATTATTTTCTTGATTCATATTATAAATTTATTTTTATTGCGTTATTTAATGATTCCATCCGTACGATTCCATCGTATGGTTAAATAATATAGTAATATTAATATAATTGATTAAAATTAAAAACCTTATCAATCTTCCCACAAATAACCACAGTATCATCTGGATGTAAAATAATAGGTTGATGATCTTTATTCTTCGATTTAGGAACTAACAAGACTGTTCCATTAGGGGCCCTTTGAAATACCTTAATTGTAGCTAATCCATTGATTACCGCTACAACAATATCTCCATTCTCTGGTAAATCAATTTTTCTAACCAAAACCATATCTAGGTCATTAATTCCAGCTAAATTCATACTATCCCCAATTGCTTTAACAAAAAAGTAATCTTTAGGTTTTCCCCTTAATCATTTCCTAGATATCTGGATGTATTGCTCAATAATCCCATCTGCATAACTTAAAGCCTCTCCACAATTAGCATTTCCCAATAAAGGAACTTCACAAAAAGTAGTTTCTAATGTTTCCAATAATTTAATTCCTCTTTTATCACTTGTTTTTTCAATATATCCCTGTTCTTCTAAAACTTTTAAATATTGAGCTAAGCTATTATTACTTTTTAAAATTAAACCACTTTTAGAAAGTAATAATCTTAATTCTGTAAAAGTTGGAGATTTCCCAACCTTCATAATATATTCCTTAACAGATTTTAAAACTGTCTTCTGTTTTTGAGTCAATTCTTTGTTCATATTGCTACGTTTAAATATGTTTGTTATTGTACATATTATAGCAAATAAAAATAAAAAAAGCAATATTGACAAATATTGCTTTTATGGGGTTTAATTTTTAACCAAATTTAACAGTGCCCCCCATCAATTAATATAGTCTGCCCAGTAAGATAAGTATTCTCATCAGAAGCCAAAAACAAAGCCAAATGAGCAATCTCTTCAGGTTTAGCAAACCTATTTAACCAAATTCTTTTTGTTTCCTCTTTAACAAAATCCTCTGGTAAATCTTTGTTCATATCGGTATCTACCCACCCTGGAGCAATAGCATTAACTAAAATATTCTTTGGAGCTAACAATTGAGCAAAATCTTTAGTTAAAACTATAGCCCCTGCCTTGGATGCATCGTAATCCATGGCATCCATACTAAAATTGTTTATGGCATTAGTTGATGATATATTAATTATTTTTCCTCCCTCTGATATAAACGGAATACTATACTTAATCATTAAAAATTGTCCAACTAAATTTATATTTAAAGTTTGATTTCAATGTTCAACTGTTTTGTTTTCGTAACTCTCATCAAAAACAATTCCTGCGTTATTAATCAAAATATCAATTTTCCCAAATTTTTCAATACTTTTTGAAATTAATTCTTTAACCTCTTCTTCTTTAGAAATATCTGCTTTAATCGCAACTACCTTACTCTCTCTCCCTGAATTCAAGTTGCTAATTTCAGTTAAAACAGCTACGGGTTCTGTATTACAATAGTTAATTACAACACTAGCTCCTTCTTTAGCAAAAGCTAAAGCCATAGCTCTCCCGATTCCCCTACCTCCTCCAGTTATTAATACTACTTTGTTTTCAAATTTCATATCTTTAGTTTATATATTTTAATTAATACTAATATACCACATTTTTAACAAAATTAAAAGTCCCCACCCTAATTCTTTAATATTCCTAATACTTCCTTTTATGTCGTATGCTCAATTTTGAAAATTATTTCATATATTTCCTTAATTTACAAAAATCACAATCTGGATCACCACACTCCTTATCTCAAAAATCTAAATTCAGTATTTCTTTACCAACAATCTTAATTTGTTCTTCTAGTTCCTTAATGTCATTTTCATTAACTACAATCTCGTGTTGTACGTGCTTATTCCCAGAAGTAGGTTCAATAAAATCAATAATACCCTTATCCATAATATATTTTCCATCCTGATAATATTTTAACAGTATGGCGTAAAACTTAATTTGATTTAAATAATTTTCATTGCTATTCTTAGTTTTCCCCAATACCTGATTTTCACTTTTAGGTTTCCCCGTTTTATAATCAACTACATTAACATGGTTATTATTCAAAATTTCAATTTTATCCAATTTTCCAGTTAAGGTAACTTCTTCATTTAATTTAATCCCGGCAATATTAAACTCCGTTAAAACATTAGTGTTAAACTCAGGATAATAATCATAATACGATGACAATATCGTATGCCCATTATTTAAAACTTCTTCAAAGTCAATAATACTTAATGGATATGAATTCAAATAAAAATCAAACCTAGACAATAGATATTCTTTACTGGGTCTCCCTTCTTTGTAACTATTAAAAAAATCTCTTAAAGCAGAATGAATTGCATTCCCCTTAATTAATGATTTGTTTTGAATCTCTGGTATACGAAATAGATTCTTGTAAAAATATTTTCAAGGACATTCTAGGTAATTATTAAAGGCAGTTACAGATAACCCGTTTTGAGTAAAGATTTCTTTAACTAATTCTTTATCTTTAATACCCGCTTTCTTTTCTTTAGCTTGAATTAAATTGATTCGATCTTTTTTGAAACTTTCTTCTAAATCAACTTCCTCGAAAACCCTAAACTCCTCTTTGATTTCGTTTATGAAACTAGACTCCA
>Ga0247841_10013865_pt1 | contig 10209 bp, 9 predicted proteins | sample LaCruzMarch2015__2_FD_192410 | JGI IMG/M metagenome (GOLD analysis project Ga0247841, IMG submission 192410) | Freshwater microbial communities from meromictic Lake La Cruz, Castile-La Mancha, Spain - LaCruzMarch2015_18m | ecosystem: Environmental > Aquatic > Freshwater > Lake | place: Spain...
ATAAAAATTATTATATGAATTCAAATGATGTTCAACAAGTAAATAAGGATTATCTTTAAACATTTTATCAATTAAACTCCAAGAAAAATTGTTTGTCATTATTTATATATAATTATAGATTTATATAATTATATATATATTTTTCCTTTTTATTTATTTATTTTTTATTCTTTAATGTTTTATTTATTTTTTTATTCATATTTTTATCCATATTTTTTTTTATATATACATTTTTAAATGTTTTATTACTACCTTCTTTAGAAAGATTATTTGTTATTGTAAAAATCGTCCATTCATGATTTTGTCTACTTTTTATATAAGGTTCATATCTTATCCATTGAGGATTTTCTTTAAAAAATATTTCTTTATCAAATGGTATATCACATGATCGTCCATATTTTAAACAAAAACTCATTTTTAATCCCATTTTTGCATCTATTAAGTTACCATCTATTGCTCCTCTTGGTTGATAAGGTAATGGTCTTGAGGGATCTGACATAAACTCTCTTGGATCATTATCATAATGACTACATATAGTTCTTGAACATGGGAAATCTTTTTTTAAATATACATCATAATGATCGCTCATTATAAGTTTACCAGTTTCAATATTAATTTTTCCTTTATATTCTTCCATTAATTGAGGTATTCTTACTTTTCTTGAACCATTATGTCTTCTAATATCATTAAATCCTGTATTCGAACATTCTAAGTTTCTTAGTTTATCGTCAAAAGCAACATTACAACCAATAAAATATCCATTAGTTTTTCTTTCTACATTATAATAATTTAAACCAAGTTCTAGTCTCATTATTTCATTTGTATTAAAATCACCAAAAAGCCATGAATTCGCATAATCACCTGAATTTTCTTTTAATAACATACTTACATAATCATCAAGGGTTTTTCCATATTGCATCGCATTTCTAATACGACAAAATAAAGGATCTTTATTTTCAAAACCATTAAATCCTCCAATTGTTGTTTCTGTTCCAAAAATACCACTACTTGAAACAAAAAAATCCGTTCCACTCCATATCCAACCTAAAAATCCTTGAATTAACATTCTACTTCCTCCATTTGTTGGATTTATATCTAATACTTGACATCCATATTGTCCATCCGCAAATTGAGAAAAATTATTATGACCTGAAACTATTTTACCATCTTCAGTATATTCACCAGTACATATAAAAGCAGAACATCTATCTTTTCCGCCTCCTTCATTTCTTCCTGGAGAAGCATACTCTTTTGGATACCAACTTCCCATTAAAGAAAAATAATTGTTCCAAGCTATTACTTCATCAATACTTGTTTCAACACCTGCATCTTTATATCCTTCTACCATTCCTTCCATTTCAAGATAAAACTCATTAAAGTTTTTTTCAATTGTTTTATTAAATAATCTTGATGAATTTTCGACAAAAAAACTCCATTCTCTTCCAAACTCTTCCATACATAAAAATTGAAGTGTTTTTTGTATTTCTTCAAATTCTTTACCTACTAAAAATCCGTAAGCATACCCCCTTTCTTTAGGTTCTCCTTTTATTGATATATATGTCCAACCATTTTTTTTATATTTTAATCCATTTTTTATTTCTTTTCTATCTGTTTCCATTATTATATATATACATTTATAATTTTAATATACAAATTATAGATATATATAAAAATTAAATTTATTATCACTATTCATTTTATTTTGTAATTATTTACTACTAATATTAAATGCTAAAAAAAATAAAATTAATAATAAGATAAATGGAAATAAAACTAAAAACCATGCAAACCAACTATATTTATTTTTACAAATTAAATTCAATATCCAAGTCCAAAAAATAATATAAATAAACTTAACTACAAAAATAAAAAATGTGCTTGGAACATTACACGAAAATCCACCTAAACTATATTTATTAACATTATTTATATTTTCTAAAGAACCTATAAAAAGAGCTATAATTGATATGGTAAAATAAAATAAAGCAGGAGAACAAAGATGTTTAAAATCTTTAACTATACTCATTATATTATACTATAATATTATTTAATTGGGTTTTAATTTAATTTTTGAACTACTGCACTTGGATTTACTGGTGCTGGGTATCCATTAATACTATTAGATACACTTCCTAAATTAAAAAATGTTCCTCTTAATAAATTTTGAAACTCTTGAACTGCTCCTCCTCCTCTCATATTTTTTCTTTTTTTATTTTTTTTTGTATTTCTTTTTGTATTTCTTTTTTTGTGTATTCTTCCTCCATTTAAATAACTTGAAGGCATCATAGCTCTTGAAATATCTGTTGTATAATTATTTAATGAATAATAATTGTTATCACCATTAATACCATTTAATCCTGGTAATCCTGTTGTTTGATTAATTGAACTTCCTACAAGACCATTAGGTATAGACTGAGCTACACCACTAACTGGAGAATAAAAATCATAAGGTTTAGGTATATTTATTGAACCTCCACTCAATTTACTACAAGTTCCTAAAGTGTATATATCTTCTTGAACACCTAATAATCCAACATTACATTTATTTAATTGTTTTTTTATACTTTTTTTGTATTTTTTATTACTATATTTTTTTGTTTTTTTAATATTATTTTTTTTAACCATTTTATATAATATATAAAGAAATTAAACTTTACTTATAAAATGTCTTCTACAACAAATTTTAATTATATCCATTTCATCCAAAACTTCTCCTTCAAATGTTTTATTTTTATATGTATTTGTAAAATATAAAACACCTTCTAAATTATATTTTAAATTATCATTATTTTCTATATTTTCTTTTCCTTGATTATTCAATTTTCTTTTACGCACCTCTTCTTTATAGTAAATAAATTTATCTGCTAAAACCATTCCACACGTTACACATTTTACAACAATTGGTATATCCATTATTATTATTATTATTATATAATATTATTCTTTTATTTCATATCATTTTTTTTATTAAATCTTTTTTATTAAATCTTTTTTATTAAATCTTTTTTATTAAATCTTTTAATTAAATCTTTTAATTAAATCTTTTAATTAAATCCTTTTTGACAAATAAATTTCATTATTTATTTTTTGTTCTTTATATGAGTTATTAAAATTTATATTTAATGTTAATATAAAAAACATAACTATTACTATAAATAAAATTATTATTATATTATCCATAATACTATATTATAATAATTTTTTTTCATTTTTTTCAAGTAATGTTTTAGCAATATTAAAATAATCATTATTTATTTCTATACCAATACATTTTCTTTTTGTATTCATACAAGCAATTATTGTTGATCCTACACCCATACAATTATCTAATACTAATGAGTTTTCATTTGAATAAGTTTTTATTAAATATTCTAATAATTCAACAGGTTTTTGTGTAGGATGTAATCCATTTTCTACTCTATTAAAAAATAAAACACTTGTTGGATATCTTTTTCCATCTACTGATTCAATTATTTTACTTTCTTTGTATTCATTATAATTTGTTTGTTTATCAATTGATTTTTGTGTATTTGACCTTTTATATGGCTTATCATATGTAAATTGTGGATTATAAACTCCACTTTTTTTATAAAAAATAACAATATCTTCATGTATTTTTAATATCTTTTTTTTTGCATTTAAAAAATCCGAAAATTTATTTTTCTCCCAAACTAAGGTATATTTAAACATTTTTAAATTACTTAATATTAACTTACTTGTAAATGGTTGATTTCCAAAAAGAATAATAATACCATTATTTTTTATTATTCTTTCATATTCATTCCATAATTTATCAAAATCTAATGTTATATCCCATTTATTCTTAGTTATCCCATAAGGTAAATCACACAAAATTAAATCAATACTTTTATTATCTATATTTTTCATTTCAATTAAACAATCTCCATTTATTATTTTTATGTCTTGATTATTATTTTCATTATTTTCATTATTCATATTCATATTCATTATAAAACATTATAATTATTATTTATAAACTAATAAAACTTTATAAATTTAAAAATATAATAATATAATATGAATAAAGAAATATTTTATAAAAATATAAAAAAAACTCCTAACGTAAAAGAATTTATTGAAAACTTGTCTGTATATATTAATGAAAAAATATATATATATGGTTCTGTTTTAAGACCTGATTATAATTCGAAAAGTGATGTCGATATATGTATTTTTACAAATAATTTAAATAGTTTAAAAATAAAACTTCAACATTTCTTAGTTACTGACAAAAAAAACTTTAAACAAATATTTTGGAGATTACCACATACAAAAAGACTATGTGTAGGTAATAAAATTTTTTATAAAAATAAAATAAAAAATATAACAGTTGAAATTTCTTTTTATAAAGAAAATTTTAAAGAAGAAATATTAAAAGAACATTATAGTAAAACTATAATACCTTTTTATGCGACATTTTTATTATATATTATTAAGTTTTTACATTACGATATTGAATTATTAAACAGAAAATATTATGCTTATTTTAAAAAAAAAATTCTTTCAAGTTTAATTGGTAAAAAAAAAGATGAGTTTTTTGTTCTATAACCTATCTTCATTATTTATAATATTATGTATCATCATATCTTTATCAATATTTATTATTTCACCTGTTAAAATTGCGGATTCGTACATTTTCCGTAAAACATCATTAGGACAATATGAACCGCTTTTTATAAGATTATGTTCTCTAAGATATTTTTTTACTTCTGGAATTGGTTTAATTTTTAAAAGTTTATGTTGTTCCATTATATTTTTTCTTGTTTTATTATTTTTTATTAAAACTCCAACTTTTCTTTTTAAATTATTTTTTCCTAGTGTATATTTTTTATATGTTGTTTTTTTTATTATTTGTTTTACAGGAACATTTATGTCTTTTTTTATTATTTCTTTTATTTCTGCTACTTCTTTTTTTATTATTTCTTCAGGTTGTCTTACTTCTCCATGTTCTTCTAATTTTTCTATTATAAAATCTTTTTTATTTTCTTGTATTTTATTTAATATTGGTTTTTGATATAGTGATTCTTGTAATGGTTCTTGAAACACTGATTGTTGGAATGGTTGTTGGAATGGTTGTTGATGTAATGGTTGATTATATTGTGATTGTTGTGATAGTTGATTATACACAGGTTGTCGTTGATTTAGCTGATGAAATACCTGTTGTTCTTGTATTAAATTATTATTAATTTTTTTATTTATTATTTTTAACTTATCTTCATCTTCATTTTCATATTCATTTTCATTTTTATTTTCATTTTCATTTTCATAAATTAATGGATAATTTTTTAATGTTTTCCAACTTCTAAAACAAGGTTTAATTCCATTTTTTAAACATCCAAAAGGTACATCATTATCTATTTTATATTTCATTTTACAAGATTTATTTTTATCATTCTTTGTTTCAAAAACAAATGAGTTTTTTTCTTTAAGTTCAACAGGTAATTCAATATTCACAGAAATATTATTTTTCAAAGTTTTATTATTTTCATTATTTTCATTATTTTTATTAATTAAAGAATTGTTAGAATTTTGTTTATTTTTTTCACTTAACTTTTTCAAATATTCTAATGATTCTGTAAATTCATCTTTTGAAGAATCCGTTTCAATGTTATTATTGTCTTTTAATTTTATATCATCTAATTTTTTTTTTTCATATTTTTTATTTAAAAAAGGTGATAATTTTATTTCATTATTTTTATTTTCTTTTATTTTATTTAAAAACTTGTTCTTTAAATTATTTAATGATATTAATGGTTTATTTTTAATTGTCTTATTTTTTTTTTTATCCAAATTATTATTTAATTTAAATAATTCAGGATTTATTTGAATTGTTTTTCTTTCAGTCATATTATAATAATTGTTAAAACAATTTTTATAATAATAATACTCTTATACTCTTTTTACTATTTTTACTAAACATAATTTTAACATTTTATACATTCCCAAGAGGGAGGACACATATCTTTAGTATTATGATTACAATCAATACCAAACCAAGTATCAGGATAGGTTACAATTTTATCTTCGTAATCATTAAAATAAGCACCCCACCAACCAAAAGTACTATTTGGTATAATATTATCATGACAAAGAGACATTAAAAGAAGTTGTTCCCAATCTTTTAAATATTTAGGAACTTCAACAAAATTAAACTCGATTTCATTGAAATTATTTATTAAATTATTTATAATGTTATTTACATTTAGAATGTCTTCATAATCTGTATTTTCATGAAAATAAATTATAGTTATTTTTTTATTATTATTTGAATATCTTTTTTCTAATATATGTTTTAAACTATTTAAATAATATTTAAAACTTGTTATTGGATGTATTTTTGGAAAATTTTTATAATCTCCTAATCTAAAATGAATACTTATACAATTATCAAAATCCAAATAACTAAAATTGTTTTTTATTATAAATTGTTTATTTTTTAAATTAATTAAATCAAAAATTTTATCTTTATAGTTTTCAAAATATTTATAACTTTGGAAATAACCTTCTATTTTTATGTTTTCATTTTCAATTAATGGTATTTTATTATACTCAAAACCATTTTCAATAAATATATTGAATTGTGATTTTTTATTTATTATAATATATGTTTGATTATCATATAAATATTCTTTTAATTCAGTTAAAAAAGTATCCCAATAAGAAAATCTATTTTTATTACAAGAAATTAAATGATATTGATTTAAAAATCCAAAAAAAATATTATTTTCATAAGCGTATGAAATAACACAAAATATTTGAAATAATTGATTTCCTAAACCACCATTAATAAAAGCAGTAATCATATATTTTTATATATATTTTTTATTTTTATATATATATTTTTTATTTTTATATATATATTTTTCATTTCTATATATTGTGTATTTTTATTTAAAAAAAAAATGATTTAAAAACATATATTTTTTAATATATTATAAAACAATTTAACATTATGAATAAAATAGATTTAAATAATTCGTCTAATTATATTTCAAATGAAAAAATATGGGCTGTTATTGAGTCATATTTTAGAGACAAACATTTAGACCAACTTGTAAGACATCAAATAGAATCATATAATAACTTTATTGATTATCAACTTTTTAAAACTATTCAAATGTTTAATCCAATTAAAATTGTAAGCGAACAAGATTATGATGCTGAAAATGATAAATATTTTTTAGAAATATTTATTACATTCACAAATTTTAATATTTATAGACCTCAAATACACGAAAATAATGGAGCTATTAAGTTAATGTTTCCTCAAGAAGCAAGATTAAGAAATTTTACATATTCGTCTGTTATGACAATTGATATAAATATTAAATACGTTATAAGAAGTAAAGAAAACTTATCAGAAATTAAAATATTAAATAAAATAATACCACAAGTTAATATTGGTCGAATACCAATTATGTTAAAATCAAATATTTGTATTCTTACACAATACAAACATGTTGATAATAATTATACGGGTGAATGTAAATATGATGCCGGAGGATATTTTATTATTAATGGTTCAGAAAAAATAGTATTGGGTCAAGAAAGAATTGCTGAAAATAAAATATATGTTTTTAATACTTCAAAAAATACAAAATATTCATATATTGCTGAAATTAAATCTGTTCCTGATTTTAAATGTATTTCACCTAAAAAAATAACAGTTATGATTTCATCAAAAGATAATGGTTTTGGATTTTCTATAAATATTTTATTAGCCAGATTAAAACAACCTATACCTTTATTTATTATTTTTCGTGCTTTAGGAATCATTTCTGATAAAGAAATATGTGAACATATTATTCTTGATGTTGATAATAAAAAACAAAAAATAATTTTAGAAATATTAAAAGCATCTATTATTGATGCAAATAACTATTTATCAAAAGAAGAGTGTTTTAAATATGTAAATTCACAAGCTATGTATACACCTATAAATATGGACAAAGAAATGGGTATAAGAAAAAAAAATGATTTTACATTAGATATTTTAAATAATGATTTATTTCCCCATTGTCATACAATTAAAGAAAAACTATATTTCTTAGGTTATATGACTAATAAACTTATTCAAACTTATCTTGAATGGAGAAAACCTGATGATAGAGATTCATATTTAAATAAACGAATTGATATGACTGGAGTTCTTTTAAATAATCTTTTTAGAAACTATTTTAATAAACTTGTTAAAGATATGGAAAAACAAATTATACGAGAAATAAACACTGGAAGTTGGAAAAGCACAGAAGATTATATTAATATTATTTCTAAATCAAACATAAATAAAATCGTTAAATCATCCACTATTGAATTAGGTATTAAAAAAGCATTATCAACTGGTGATTTTAGCATAAAACAAAGTAATACAAGTAAAGTTGGTGTAGCACAAGTTTTAACTCGTTTAACTTATATTTCAGCAATTAGTCATATAAGAAGAATTGCAACACCTACTGATAAAAGCGGAACATTAATTCCCCCAAGAAAATTACATAATACAACTTGGGGATTTTTATGTCCTGCTGAAACTCCTGAAGGTCAATCTGTTGGTGTCGTTAAAAATCTTAGTTATATGACACATATTACAATTTATTCAAATGTTGAACCTTTATACGACTATGTTAATCCACATATTATTTCTTTTGAACAAATTGATATATCAAAAAACCTTTTTGATAAAGTAAAGGTATTTATTAATGGTTGTTGGATTGGAATTGCTAAAGAACCTTATCAGTTATATTGCGATTTAAAAAATAAAAAATATTCGGGTATAATTAATATTTATACTTCTATTATTTTTGATATAAATAACAAAGAAATACGAATATGTAATGATGCTGGAAGAGTAGTTCGTCCTGTTTTTCGTGTTTCTCCATTAAATAATAATGTTTTAATTAATAAAGAAATAATAAAGTCTTTAGTTAAAAAAGAATTGGAATGGAATAATTTACTTTTATCCATTAAATTAAACGATTCAGTTATTGAATATATTGACCCTGAAGAACAAAGTTATAGTATGATTTCTATGTCTGTAAAAGATTTATTTATTAGTAATTCAATCAATTCTAACATACAAAAATATACTCACTGTGAAATACATCCAAGCACTATTTTTGGTGTTGCTGCTTCTTGTATTCCATTTCCTGATTATAATCAATCCCCAAGAAATACATATCAATCAGCACAATCAAAACAAGCATTAGGTATTTATGCTAGTAACTACAATGAAAGGATGGATAAAACTTCTTATATTTTAACTTATCCAGAAAGACCATTAGTTGAAACACGAGTAATGAATATTCTTAAAATTAATGAACTTCCAGCAGGTTGTAATATTATTGTTGCTATTATGACCCATACAGGTTATAATCAAGAAGATTCATTATTAATAAATAAAGGGTCAATCGATAGAGGTTTATTTTTAGCAACTATTTATCATACTGAAAAAGATGAAGATAAACAAAAAATTAATGGTGATGAAGAAATACGATGTAAACCCAATCCTTCAAAAACTAAAGGAATGAAAATGGCAGCTAATTATAACAAAGTAAATAACAAAGGAATTATACCTGAAAATACATTAGTTGAAAACAAAGATATTATTATTTCAAAAATTATCCCAATTAAAGAAAATAGAAATGATAATACCAAAATTATTAAATATGAAGATCAAAGCAAAATGTTTAAAACAACTGAAGAAACATTTATTGATAAAAATTATATTGATAGAAATAGTGACGGATATAATTTTTGTAAAGTTCGTTTAAGAACTCTAAGAAAACCTGTTATTGGTGACAAGTTTTCTTCAAGAAGTGGTCAAAAAGGTACTTGTGGTAATATCATTCCTGAAGAAGATATGCCTTTTACTTCTTCCGGTATTCGTCCTGATATTATTATTAATCCTCATGCTATTCCTTCAAGAATGACTATGGCACAACTTAAAGAAATGTTATTATGTAAAGTATTACTTTCTTTGGGTTTATTTGGTGATGGAACAAGTTTTGGTGATTTAAGTGTTAATTCAATTTGTGATGAACTTTTAAAATGTAATTTTGATATGTATGGTAATGAACTTTTATATTCAGGTCTAACAGGAGAACAACATGAATGTTCTGTTTTTATGGGTCCTTGTTTTTATCAAAGATTAAAACATATGGTTTCTGATAAACAACATAGTAGAAGTTATGG
>Ga0247841_10013866_pt1 | contig 10209 bp, 6 predicted proteins | sample LaCruzMarch2015__2_FD_192410 | JGI IMG/M metagenome (GOLD analysis project Ga0247841, IMG submission 192410) | Freshwater microbial communities from meromictic Lake La Cruz, Castile-La Mancha, Spain - LaCruzMarch2015_18m | ecosystem: Environmental > Aquatic > Freshwater > Lake | place: Spain...
CGTGCTCACCCGCGCCAACACCGTCTCGGCGAGGATGCGGTCGGGCGGCACGGCTGCCGCCAGTTTTTTCACCTTGACGGTGTTGGCGCGGGTGAGCACGCCCGAGAAACCGACATACAAACCAAGATCGAGAAACGGCTTGATTTGCTCGTGACTGCACGAGCAACTGTGCAGCACGCCGCGCACGCCGGGCGCCGCGCGCAGCATGGCCAGCAGGTCGTCATGCGCTTGGCGGCAATGCAGGATCACGGGCAGTGCGTGCGTCCGCGCCAAGTCCAATTGCGCTTGGCAACACCGGTGCTGCGCGGCGCGATCCGCGCCGGCGTCCACATAATCCAAGCCGATTTCGCCGACGGCGACAAAGCCGCCGCGCGCGAGATCATCGGCCAATGCCGGCAGATCGGCCCGGGCCACAAACAGCGGATGAACGCCGGCGGCGGCGTAGACCCCGGCGTGCTGCTGCGCCAGCGTGCGCGCCGCGCGCCACGCGCCGATGTCATAGCCCGGCACCACGCACGCCGTCACGCCGCGCGCCCGGGCGCGGGCCAGCACGGCCGCCAGTGCCGGCGCCAGCGGCGCGTCGGTCAAATGGGTGTGAGTGTCGATCATGCACTTCTAAATTTGAGATTTGAAATTTGAGATTTGAGATTTGAAATTTGAGATTTGAGATTTGAAATTTGAGATTTGAGATTTGAAATTTGAGATTTGAGATTTGCGGCAGGCCTACTGCGGCGGCGGCGTGGCCAGCGTGCCGCCGAAGGCGATATGGCGCAGGCCGCTGTCGCGCACGATTTCCAGCACGCGCAGGAGGTAGCCGTGATGCACGTCAACATCCGCGTTGATGATCACCATGCCGTCGGGATTGCTGCGTTGAAACTCGCGCAGATTTGAGCGCAACACGTCCGCCACGAGCGGCAGGGCTTGTTCCGCCGGTGTGCGCCCGGGGTCTTTCAAGAACAGGCGCTCGTCGCGCGTGACTGTCAGGGTGCAGGCTGCGCCGCGCAGCACCTCCGCGTTGGTCACCTCCGGCACGTCAATCGCGACGCCAGACGGAAAGACAAAGCCCGAGACCATCAAGGCGAAGATGACCAGCATCAGCATGACATCCATCAGCGGCGCCACGTCAAAGATGCCCAGCACACGCGGCATGTGCGCCAGCGTGGCATAGTCCATTGCGCGCAGCGGGCGTTCACTCATGGGTTTCCTCGGCGACCAGGTCGACAATATCGGCGGCGCTGCGATCCATGTCGGCGGCGAAGCTGCGCACGCGCGACGTGAGATAATCGTAGGCAATCTGGCACGGAATCGCGACGACCAGGCCGAAGGCGGTCGTGATCAACGCCTCCCAAATGCCCTTGGCCACGCTGGCGGATTGAATGAACGGCGCTTGTTTCTCGATCACTTGAAAGGCGCTGATCAAGCCGGTGACCGTGCCCAGCAGGCCGAGCAGCGGCGCCACCCGCGCGACGGTGGCGAGCGCCGGCAGGTTGTGTTCCAGCCGCGGCAGCTCGAATTGGGCCGTGCGTTGAATGGCCTCGAGAATCGCGGCGCGCGCCTGGCCATGGCAGAGCAAGGCGCTGTGCAGCACCGCCGCCACCGGCCCGGGCGTTTCCTTGCACAAGGTGATCGACTCGGTGATGCGCTTGTTGCGGATCAGGTTGCGAATGCCGGCCGTGAATTCGCCGGCGTCAATCGAGGCGCGCCGGAACTGCCAGAAGCGCTCGATGAACGCCCACAGCGCGACCACCGAGCAAATGCCGATCGGGTACATGAGATACCCGCCGCGCGCCAGTAATTCTTTGAGTGCCATCATCGGAGGTGCCTAGATGTTGAGATCGCTGCGCGCGGCGTCGCAGAGGCGCTGCAGCAACTGTTGAATTTCGCGATTGTCGTCGCCTTCAATGGTCACGCGCAATTTGGGCTCGGTGCCGGAATAGCGCACGACAATCCGGCCGCGCGCGCCCAGGTGCGTGCGGGCCTCCGTCATGGCGGCCTGCAGCGCCGGGCATTGTTCCAGTGGCGGCTTCTTGCCGACCGGCACGTTGGCCGAGACCGACGGATACATGACAATGTCCTTGCACAAGCGGCTGAGCGAGACATCGTTGTGGCGCATGGCCGTCAGGACTTGCAGTGCCGCCATCATGCCGTCGCCGGTGGTGCTGACTTGCTGGACGACGATATGCCCGCACGGCTCGCCGCCCAGCGCGGCATCGTGCTCGCGCATGGTGTAAATCACGTTGCGGTCGCCGACGTCGGCGCGCACCATCCGGATCCCGGATTTTTGCAAATAATGCTCGATGCCCAGATTGCCAATGGTGGTCGAGACCACGATATTGTTGCGCAGCAACCCGTGCTGCTGCCAATCCAGGGCGATGACTGCCAGCATCATGTCGCCGTCCACTTCGCGCGCGTTTTCATCGGTCATGATCACGCGATCGGCGTCGCCATCCAGGGCGATGCCAACATCGGCATGATTCTCAATGACCGCCTTGCGCATTTCCTCGGGATGGGTGCTGCCGCACTGCTGGTTGATATTGGTGCCATCCGGCTCATTGTTGATCACGCGCACTTCCGCGCCCAGCTCGCGCAGGATGCACGGCGCCGCTTTGTAGGCCGCGCCGTGGGCGCAGTCCACCACGATCCGCAGGCCTTCCAGCGTCATGCCTTTGGGAAAGGTCTGCTTGGCATATTCGACATAGCGGCCGAGCGCGTCGTCAATCCGGTAGGCCTTGCCGACATCCGTGGCGGTCGGGCGGATCTGGTCAAGCTCGCCGCTGGCAATCAGGTCTTCCATGCGTTGCTCGACCTCGCGCGCGAGTTTGTAGCCGTCGGCCCCGAAGAATTTAATGCCGTTGTCCTGGTACAAATTATGCGAGGCCGAAATGACCACGCCGGCGTCGGCGCGCAAACTGCGCGTGATGAACGCCACGCCCGGCGTCGGCAGCGGGCCGACCAGCAGCGCGTCCACGCCCATCGAGCAGATGCCCGCCACCATCGCGTTCTCAATCATGTAGCACGACAGGCGCGTGTCCTTGCCGATCACAATCCGGTGGCGGCGCGCGTCGCGATGAAAGACATAGGCGGCGGCGCGCCCGAGTTTGACGGCGGTCTCGACCGTCATCGGTTCGATATTCGCCGTGCCGCGCACGCCGTCCGTGCCGAAGATGCGCGTCGAGGATTTTGCCGTAGCCATGAGTACTTCCTATCTGCTTTGGGTTATAAATCGTCCGGCAGCGCCGGCGCGTTGGTGACGGGCGGCGCGCCATCCAGGCGGGTGGCGCGCGCGTGCAGAATGCGCTCGGCCTGCTGTGGTTCGTTCAAGGCCACATACGCGGCGGCGGCGCGGCGCGCGGCGCGCGTCGCCGGCTGCGTCTGGCCCGGGAAGTCATAGACCACGCGCAGCCATTCGCTCAGCGCCGCGCGCAGGTCGCCGCCCGCCGCGCGCGCGTCGCCCAGGGCCACCAGCGCGCGGGCCTGCACCTGCGCATCGGCATTGCTGCTGAGCGGGATGAAAATGGCGAGGGCCGCGCTGCTGTTCGAGAGCGCCAGCGCGCAGTCGCCCAAACGAAATTGGGCGTCACCCGCGCTGATGGCTGCGTCCGGCATGCGGGCGGCGGCCTGATACGCATCCCACGCCTGGGTCAGCGCGCCCGCGGCCCGATAGCAATCGCCGCGCAACAGCCAGGCGGCCGCCGCATCCGGGCTCTGCACAATCACGGCCCAATGCGTCGTCAGGGTTGTCTCGCAGCTTTGGTGCTTGCCCAGCCGGTCGGCGGCGGCGGCGGCCCAATAGGCGGCTTGCCCGGCATAGCTGCCGTGGGGCGCGCGCGCCGCCAAGGCCGCCAGGGCGCCGTGCGCCCGGGTGTAATCGCCCATGCTGAAGAAGGTCAGACCCATTTTGAATTCGACCGCGTCGCGCAGCGGTGACTTGGGAAACTCGCTCAGGAAATCGGTGAAGACACTGAGGGCTTGCTCGGCGTGCCCTTGCTGGGCGTGCGCCAGCGCAAGTTCATGCAGGGCATGCTCGGCCAAGGCGCGGTCGACCGGATTGGTCGCCACCGTTTGAAAGAACACGCTGGCGCCGGCAAAGTCACCGCGCGCCACGGCCAGCCGCCCGCGCTGCAATTGCACCGCCCAGATGTACTGGCCGGTCGGGAACACCATGGTGTGCTCTTGCAGCACATTGCGCGCGTCATCCAGCAGGTTTTGTTGCAGCAGGCACCAGAAGCACCAGAAGTGGGCATCCTCGCGCAGGCCGGCGGGGGCCGTGGCAAAGACGCGTTCAAACGTTTGCTGCGCCAATGAATAATTGCCTTGCGCATAGTGAGTCAAGCCCAGGCGGAACTGCACCTCATGGGCGGCCGGCGTGTTCGACGCGCACACCGCCGCCTGCGCGAGATACGCCAGTGCATCGGCAAAATTGGTGCGCGTGCGGGCCATCTCCGCCAGGAAGGTCAAGGCCGCCAGCCGCACGGTCGTGTCGGTGCTGGCGCCGGCCTGTTGCAGCCGGATGATCACATTCGAATCGGCCCCGTGGGTGCCGGTCAATTGCGCGACTTGCAGGGCGGCCTTGGGCGCCAGCGCATGGCGGGGATAGGCATCCGCGCAACGCTCGAAATACACCCTTGCGCCGCCGGGCTTGTGCGCGCGCAAGGCCATTTGGCCCAGTGTGTACAGCGCTTCTGCGTAGGGAAATCCATCGGGCACCACCAGGAGATAGGGCGCGTTCGCGCGCTCGTCCGTGTAGGCCGTGGTCAGGCAGGCCAGCAAGTAGCCGCGCGCCGCCGTCACGTCGCCGTCTCTAAATGCGGCGCGGCCCAAGTGGTGCAATGCCAGCGCGCGCACGCGGGCGGGTGTGCCGGTTGCGCTCAGCGGCAGCGCCAGCTTGCGCGCGGCGGCGGCGTGGCTTGCGGCTTCGGCGGCCATGAGCGCACCGCCGGCCAGATACGGGCGCAGAGCCGGGTCTATTTCGGCGCGCTGGTTCAGCACACTGAACTGGTCATAGGCCGCCGGCGCGTTGCCTTCCAGCAAGGCGCACTGTGCCAGCCAGAAGGCGCGCTCGGTGGCGAGCGCGGCATCCGCGACGCCGACCGGCTGATTGGTCAGCACCGCATGCGCTGCGCCCGGCGCGCCGCGCGCAAGGTACAAGCGCGCGGCCGCATGCGCCGCCAGCGTTGTGAACGGCGCGGCGTTCGGCACGTGGGCCGCGGCATCATACGCAAACAGCGCGCGCGGCAAGTCCTCGTGCAATTCGTGAATGCAGCCCTGGAAATATTGGGCCTCGGCATAGCCCGCCGCGGCGTTGTCCGCGCGCACCTGCTGCAGCACCGCCAAGGCATTGCTCCATTGCTGCAACTCATAATAACTGCGGCCCAGCATGGTCAACAGGTCGGCATCATAGTGGTTGGACGACACCGTGAGGACGGCCGTCGCGGCGTGGGCGGCCTCGTCAAAGCGGCCGTCGGCGTAGGCGGACATGGCCCGCGCGCGCACGGCGGCTGTCGCGGCCGGCGCGGCTTTTGGCGGCACGGCCGGCGCAGCCAACGCCGAACCGCCCGCAGCGCAGCAGCCAATAACAGACAGCAGCAGGACTGTCCGCATCCAATGTCTGGTAGTCTTCGTGCGTTCCATGCGGGGAAAGTATAGCATTTCAGCCCATGACACTCAACCGCACGGCGGATTCTGGAGGAATGGAGGAATGGAGGAATGGAGGAATGGGTGGAAGGGTGGAAGGGTGGAAGGGTGGAAGGGTGGGGCGGTGGGGCGGTGGGGCGGCGATGCAGCGGAGAAAAATGGTTTTGTCGCAAAATCATTTTGTGCAAAATGAATTGCGGCAATTCATTTTTATCGCCATACGGACGGAACTCGCAGCATGCCCCGCGCGGAGCGCGTGGCGTACGGGCAGAAGTTTTTCCAGTTTTCGGCATATAGCATTATGTCAAAAAACGTTTGTAAACACGGTTTCAAAGCTCGCTTTTGGCATGATGAGTCGTTTTTGCTCTTGTGTTATCCAGCCGGATATGCTATGCTGTGTGCAGTGACCAAGGAGACTAATGCAAGGAGTTTCTCATTTATGAAAGTGCTTTTTATTGGCGGAACGGGCAACATCAGCACGGCGGTCAGCCGCATGGCGCTGGCGCGCGGGGTGGAGTTGTGGCATCTCAATCGCGGGCTGCGCGGCACCGTGGCGGGCGTGCAGACAATCACGGCCGATATTCACGCGGCGGATGTTGCAACCGCGCTGGCGGCGCACACGTGGGATGCCGTTGTTGATTGGATCGCTTACAGTGTTGATGACATTCAGCGTGACATTGCGCTGCTGGCGGGCCGCACGCGGCAGTACATTTTCATCAGTTCGGCCTCGGTCTATCAAAAGCCGCTGGCGCAGCCGGTTATCACCGAGTCGACGCCGTTGCACAATCCGTTCTGGGACTATGCGCAACGCAAGATTGCCTGTGAAGAGCGGCTGCTGGCCGAATACCGCGCGACCGGCTTTCCCATGACCATCGTGCGGCCCTCGCACACGTATGACATGGCGCTGCCCGTGGCGATCGGCGGGTCGAGCGACTACGCCGTGTTTGACCGCATCCGGCACGGGCAAAAAGTGGTGGTGCATGGCGACGGCACCTCGTTGTGGACGGTGACGCATGCCGAGGATTTTGCGCGCGGCTTTGTCGGCCTGCTGAGTAATCCGCAGGCGCTTGGCCATGCGTTTCACATCACCGCCGACACGCCGCTGACCTGGAATCAAATTTATGCCGTGCTGGGCGCCGCCGCAGGCGTTGAACCGCGTATCGTGCATGTGCCGTCGGACTTCATCTGCGCCGTCGAGCCGGCGCTGCGCGGCCCGCTGCTGGGCGACAAGGCCCACTGCCTGATCTTTGATAATAGCAAGATCAAGCGGGTCGTGCCGGAATTTGTCGCGCGGATTCCCTTCCACGAGGGCGTGCAACGCGCGCTGCAATGGTTTGACGCCGAGCCGGGCCGCAAGGTCACCCGGCCGGACACCCACAGCATGCTGGAGCGCATCATCAGTGCGTACGAAGCGCGGCCGTCATGAGCCGCAGTCTGATGTTCCTCCGGCCAACACCACCTCATCCACACCCACGCAAGCTATGCACCACCCCATGACTGTCACCGACCTGCGTTGCGAGTACAAGCACAATCCGCTGGGCATCGATGCCATGCCGCCGCGGTTGAGCTGGCGGCTGGAGGACGCGCGGCGCGGCGCGCGCCAGACGGCGTATCACGTGCTGGTCGCGTCCAGCAGCGCGCGGCTCAAGGCCGGGCACGGTGATCTGTGGGACAGCGGCATGGTGGCCGCGGATGCCACCACGCAGATCGTTTACGCCGGCACACCACTCGCTGCGCGCCAGCGCGCCTGGTGGGCCGTGCGGGTTGAGGACGCCGACAAAAAAGCCACGGCATGGAGCGCGCCCGCCTTTTTCGAAATGGGCTTGCTCGATCGCCGCGACTGGCAGGCGACGTGGATCGGCAGCGCGCTCGTCGGCGGGCGCTGGACGACCATACCCTGCCCGTTCCTGCGCAAAGAATTCAGCGTGACCCGGCGCGTGGCCGCCGCGCGCTTGTACGTCACGGCGCTCGGCCTGCACGAATGCTCGCTCAATGGCGCACCGGTGAGTGATGACGTCTTTGCCCCCGGCTGGACCGATTACCGCAAACGCATCCAGTATCAAGTGCATGACGTCACCCGGCTGATCAAGCGCGGGCGCAACGCGCTGGGCGCCATCCTCGGCGACGGCTGGTATTGCGGCCATGTCGAATGGCGTGGCCGGCAGTGTTGGGGCGACCGGCCGCGGCTGCTGGCCCAACTTGAACTTGTGTTTGCCGACGGCACGCGCCAGACCGTGGTGTCGGACGATTCATGGACGTGCGGCTTTGGTCCGCTGCTCGAGTCCGACATGCTGATGGGCGAGAGTTACGATGCGCGGCTCGAACTGCCCGGCTGGGACAAGCCCGGTTTTGCGGCGCCGTGCTGGCAGCCGGTCTGTACCTTTGCCGACCCCGACGTGCCGCTGGTCGCCATGCCGGGCACGGCGGTCAAGCGCACCCAGGAACTTGTGCCCGTGGCCCCGCCGCAGAAGGACACGCGCCAGTGGGGCACGGTGAAATGGGTCTTCGATCTTGGCCAGAACATGACCGGCCGCATCCGCCTTGCCATCAAAGGTGAACGCGGCACGACCGTCACCCTCCGCCACGCCGAGACACTGAATCCCGATGGCACGCTGTACACCGCCAACCTGCGCAGCGCGCGCGCCACGGACCACTACACGCTCAAGGGTGGCGCCACCGAGGTGTACGAGCCGCACTTCACCTTCCACGGCTTTCGCTATGTTGAAATCGCCGGCCTGCCGCCGGAAATGACGCTGACGCGCGACGCCGTCACCGGCATTGTCCTGCACTCCGCCATGGATTTCACCGGCAATTTCACCTGCTCCGCGCCGCTGGTCAACCAACTGTACAAGAACATTGTCTGGGGCCATCGCGGCAATTTTGTTGATGTGCCCAGCGACTGCCCGCAGCGCGACGAACGCCTCGGCTGGACCGGCGACGCGCAGGTCTTCATCCGCACCGCCACCTTCAACGCCGATGTCGCACCCTTTTTCACCAAGTGGCAGGCGGACATGGCGGATGCGCAGTCGCCCGGCGGCGCCATTCCGCCGACCGCACCCAGCACGAATTGCGTGGGCATGGAAGACGGCGGGCCGGCGTGGGCGGACGCCTTTATCATTTGCCCTTGGACCCTGTATCTGTGCTATGGCGACACGCGCATCCTGGCGCGCAACTATCCCGCCATCCGGCGCTTCGTCGCATCGTTGCTTGAGCAAAGTCACCAGTTCATCCGTTGCCATCCAAAGGTTGACGGGTGGCACGGTTTCGGCGACTGGCTCTCCATCAACGCGGAGACGCCCAAGGACTTGATCGGCACCGCGTTTTTGGCCCACAGCCTTGACCTGTTGGCGCGCATTGCCGGCGTGCTCGGCAAAAAAACGGACGCACAAAAATATCGCGCGCTGCACACGCGCGTGCGGGCAGCCTTCGTCAAAAAATATTTCACGCCGGAGGGCATGGTCGCGGCACACACGCAGACAGCCTGCGTGCTGGCCCTGCATTTTGACCTGTTGCCGCCGGAACTGCGACGCACCGCGCTGGACGCGCTGGTGGCGGACATCCAGAAGCGCGGCCTGCACCTCTCGACCGGCTTTGTCGGCTCACCCTATCTGCCGCAGGTACTGAGCGACGGCGGCCGCGCAGACATCGCCTATCAATTGTTGTTCCAGACCGGCTGGCCGTCCTGGCTGTATGCCGTCACCCAGGGCGCCACGACCATCTGGGAACGCTGGGACGGCTGGACGCACGACAAGGGCTTTCAGGATGCCGGCATGAACTCGTTCAATCATTACGCCTATGGCGCCGTGGGCGACTGGCTGTTCCGCCGCGTTGCCGGCATCGACACGGATCCCGCCGCGCCCGGCTACAAGCACCTGATCATGCGCCCGTGCATCGAGCGCGGCGGCCTGACGCACGCAACTGCCCGCTACCGCGCCGTGACCGGCACGATCCGCAGCGCGTGGCGCGTGCGCGGCACCGCACTGACATGGACGGTAACCATTCCGCCGAACACCAGCGCCACGCTCCACATTCCCGCCGCCCACGGCGCGCGCATCACCGAGGGTGACCGCGCGCTTGCAACCGTCGCGGATCTGGCCGTGCTGACGCGCACCGCCAGCGTGTGCATCGTCAAGGCGCCGGCCGGCACCTATCGCTTTGGCAGCTCGATCTGCATGCCCTGAGTGGCAACGATCCGGCGGTGCCAACCCGGCCACAAAGGCCAACCCAGTAAGCACGGCGAGCGCAAGCGCGCACACGGGTTGGGCGGATGGGTTTTCTGAAATCCCCACGACCGCGCCGATATAAGGGTTCAGGGCTGCTTGGAGTCCCGCCAACGGCAGCGATCTTTCCGGGGTAATTAATTAGACTGCTGACTGCCGTCACGGAGTCATATCCACCGACAACACCCACTACGCTTGCTTTTTTTCTGCATAATGATAAAATACAATATGGCCTATATTGGTCGCGCGACTTTTTTCGTTCATCAATAAAATGGCCTAAATAGCGAATAGCCTTGGCTACTATTACGCCATATTTATATATACTTTTTCGACCGTTTTCACCACTGCGGAGCAC
>Ga0247841_10013867_pt1 | contig 10209 bp, 2 predicted proteins | sample LaCruzMarch2015__2_FD_192410 | JGI IMG/M metagenome (GOLD analysis project Ga0247841, IMG submission 192410) | Freshwater microbial communities from meromictic Lake La Cruz, Castile-La Mancha, Spain - LaCruzMarch2015_18m | ecosystem: Environmental > Aquatic > Freshwater > Lake | place: Spain...
TTCTCGTTCCAGCAGGAATTGTGGATTCTGCACATTTATGCAAACCGCCGCACGCCACAAGGTGCATTTGGTTATAATATGAATGCAGCCACTTTTTCAAGTACCTTTATGCGTGAGGCAAGCCGCCGCCGCCACGGTGTTCCCAACAGCATCGCCGGCCCGCTCGACATCCAAAAGGATCGAAGGATGGAAGGATGGCCAGTGGGGCAGGCTGGCAATTTGACAGACCAACAACCAACTGGATATACTATAGCACAGTGATGAGTGATGAGTGATGAGTGATGAATGATGAATGCAGAACAACAAATTGATCATGTGCTGAATGCGGTGCGGACACTCATCATTCATCATTTCCCTTGGTCACTCGTCATTTTCCCTGAATCCTGCCGCAGCTCAGACAATATGGTCACGCAGCAGAGATTAACATCGAACATTCAACATCGAACATCGAACATTCAACATCGAACATTGAACATTGAACAGCAGGCACAGCACCACGTTAATGCGGCCCGTGGCCGCTTTGTAAATTATGAGTATGGTGCCGCCGCAACCTTCTGCGCTTTGACAACCAACAACGTCATTGCTGTTGCTGCTGCTTCTTCGTGTCTGCGCTGGCGTCTGCTAGTCCCGTCCTGCGGCGTGGATGCCTTCGCGGCAAATTCATCTGCTTTGACATTCATCATTCATCACTCATCATTCATCATTTTCCCTGAGCCCCGATGACCTCTTCCCCTACGCACACGGCCGCTGACCTGCGCCGGCAGGCCGAAGAGTTTTTCCAGGCCGCGCCGATAGTGCCGGAAGATCTGGCGGCCTTGACGCCTGATGCCGTGCGGCAGACGCTGCACGAGCTGCGCGTGCATCAGATCGAGCTGGAAATGCAGAACGAGGAGTTGCGCACGGCCCAGGCGGATTTGGACATCGCGCGGGCCCACTATTTCGACCTGTACAACCTGGCGCCGGTGGGCTATGTCAGCGTCAACGAACAGGGCCTGATCTTGGAAGCCAATCTGACGGCCGCAACGCTGCTGGGCGTGGCGCGCGGCGCGCTGGTCAGACAGCGGCTGTCCCAGTTCATTCTGCCCGACGACCATGAGATCTACTACTGGCATCGCAAACAACTGTTTGCCACGGGCGCGCCGCAGACCTGCGAGCTGCGCATGGTGAGCCAGACGGGCTCACCATTCTGGGCACGCCTGGACGCGACCCTTTCGACAAGCCCTTCGACAAGCTCAGGGCAGGCTCCTGCGACGAACGCAGGGCAGGCTCCTGCGACGAACGCAGGGCAGGCTCCTGCGACGAACGCAGGGCAGGCTGACGGCGGCACGCCGATCTGCCGCATCGTGCTGAGCGACATTACCGCGCACAAGCAGGACGCGGAGAATGTCAAGGCGCTGCTCGGCACCATTCAGCAAGAAAGAAACAGATTAGCCGCCTTGATCGACGCAATGGTCGATGAGGTCTGGTTTGCCAATCCCCAGGGCGATTTCACGCTGGCCAATCCATCCGCGCTGCGCGAGTTCTGTCTTGACCGTGAGCAGCCCATCGGCGTGGAGGAAATGGCGCAGCGCATGGAAGTGTTCCGACCGGACGGCAGTCCGCGGCCGGTGGCCGAGGCACCGCCTTTGCGCGCCCTGCGGGGGGAAGTGGTCAAGAACCAGGAGGAGCTCGTGCGCACGCCGGCCCACGGTGAAGTGCGCTGCCGCCAAGTCAGCAGCACGCCCGTCATAGATCAGGACGGCAACATCATCGGCTCGGTCTCCGTGGTGCGCGACATCACCGAGCGCAAGCAGGCTGAAGATGATTTGGCCAAGAGTGCCGCGCGCTTCCGCAGCTACTTCGACTTGCCCTTGCACGGGATTGCCATCACCTCGCCGACGAAAGGCTGGCTGCAAGTCAACCAGTGCATCTGTTCCATGCTGGGCTATACCCGGGATGAAATAACGCGCCTGACCTGGTCGGAAATGACCCATCCGGATGATCTGGCGGCGGATGTCGCGCAATTCGACCAGATGCTCGCCGGCCAGATCGAGCAGTACCAACTGGAGAAGCGCTTCATCCGCAAGGATGGCACGTTCATCTGGACCAATCTGGCGGTGGGCTGCGTCCGCAACGCGGATGGCCAGGTGGAGTATGTCGTGGCCTTGCTGCATGACATCTCGCAGCGCAAGCAAGCGCAGGCCGACAAGGAGAAGCTGGAGGCCCAGAACCGGCAACTCCAAAAATCAGAAAGCCTGAGCCGCATGGCCGGCGCCATCGCCCATCACTTCAACAACCAGTTGATGGTGGTGCTGGGCAACCTTGAGCTGGTCATGGAAGATCTGCTGCCGCGCGGCGCGGATCCGTTGGCGTCCTTGAACGCTGCCATGCAGGCGGGCCACCGGGCGGCGGAAGTGAGCAGCCTGATGTTGACCTATCTCGGGCAAACGCCGGCGGCGCATGTGGTCTTGGATCTGTCCGGGATCTGCCGCAAGAGCCTGCCCGTGCTGGGCGCCGGCATGCCGAAAAGCATGCTGCTGGAAACCGACGTGCCCATGCCCGGCCCGGCCATCAGCGCCAATGCAAACCAGATTCAACAGGTGCTGGCCAACTTGCTCACCAATGCCTGGGAGGCCAGCAAGGCCGGCGACGTCCTGCGCCTGGCCGTCACGACGGTGGCCGCCGCGGACATTCCCGCCGTCAATCGGTTTCCCATCGGGTGCCAACCACAAGGCCACGCCTATGCCTGCCTTGCCGTGACGGACACGGGTTGTGGCATTGCCGCGCAGGACATGGAAAAGCTCTTCGATCCGTTTTTCTCGACCAAGTTCACCGGCCGCGGCTTGGGCTTGCCCGTGGTGCTGGGCATTGTGCGGGCCCACGAGGGGCTCGTCACGGTGGAGAGCAAACTTGGCCACGGGAGCATGTTCCGGGTCTTCCTGCCGTTGGCGCCGGTGCCGGCCGCCGCGGCAATGCCCGCCACGGTGGGCGCCGACATGGCAGGCCCGGCGCTGGCCGGCCTGGCTGCGGGCCACGCCCAGACCGACACGGTGCTGGTGGTGGAAGACGATGCGGCGGTGCGCCACGTGGCGGCGGGCATGCTGGCGCGACTGGGCTTTGCGGTGCTGGTCGCGCCGGATGGTGTCGCGGCGCTGGCGCTGTTCCGGCAGCGCCAGGCGGAGATCCGCTGCGTGCTGTGCGACCTGTCGATGCCGCGCATGGACGGCTGGGCGACACTGACGGCCCTGCGCCAGCTTGCGCCTGGCCTGCCGGTGATTCTGGCCAGCGGGTATGACGAGGCGCAGGTCATGGCCGGTGAGCATCCCGAACGGCCCCAGGCGTTTCTGGACAAGCCGTACCAGATGCAGGCACTGCGCGCGGCGCTGGGGAAGGCGATGGCAGACAATTAATGATGAATTGACAATTGACAATTGACAATTAATGATGAACGAGAAAAGCTGAAAGCTGAAAACCGAAAGCTGAAATTTTAAGAAAGAGGTTGAACCCTGAACCCTGAACCCTGATGACCACTCCCCCAAAGCACTCTGCCGCGGCGCTGCGCCGGCAGGCTGAAAAGATTGCCCGGAGCAATGCGGCCCGGACACCGGCCAAGGTGGCCGCCTTGCCGCCCGCCGCCGCGCGGCGGACGCTGCACGAATTGCAGGTGCATCAGATCGAGCTGGAGCTGCAGAATGAGGAGCTGCGCACGGCGCAGGCAGAACTGGACGCCGCGCGGGCGCGCTATTTCGACTTGTACAACATGGCCCCGGTCGGCTATCTCACCGTCAGCGAACAAGGGCTGATCCTGGAAGCCAACCTGACCGCCGCGACACTGCTGGGCACGGCCCGCAGCGCGCTGGTCAAAAAGTCATTCTCGCGCTTCATCCTCAAGGAAGACCAGGATATCTACTACCGGCACCACCAGCAGCTTTTTGCCACGGGCGCCGCCCGAGGGTTCGAACTGCGGATGGTGAAAAAGGGCGGGGCCGCCTTCTGGGCGCGCCTTGACGCGACCGCCGCGCCGGATGCCGACGGCGCGCCCGTCTGCCGCGTCACGCTCAGCGACATTAGTGCAAACAAGGAGGCCGAGGCAGTGCGGCGCGCGAGCGACGAATGGCACCGGACTGTCCTGCGGGCCACCATGGACGGGTTCTGGCTGGCGGACACGCAGGGGCGCCTGCGGGAAGTCAATGCCTCGTTTTGCCGGATGAGCGGCTACCGCGAAGCGGAATTGCTTGGCATGTGTTTTTCTGATTTTATTGACTCTGAGACGCAGGCCGAGACCGCCGCGCACATCCATCAAGTCATAACGCAGGGCGGGGATTGCTTCGAGGCCCGGTTCCACCGCAAAGACGGGTCTGTTTTGTACGTGGACATCAGCGTCCAGTACCAGGCCGGCGCCGGCGCCGACGGATTGTTGACGGTTTTTCTGCACGACATCACCGCGCGCAAGCGGGCGGCCGAGGTGCTGCGCGAGAGCGAGGAGCGTTTGCGGGATGTGCTCGAGAATGCGCTGGATGCGGCGTACAAATACAATTTGCAGACCAACACCTATGAGTATTTGAGCCCCGTCTTCACCCAGCTTACCGGCTATGCCCCGGATGAGATCCAGGCCTGGCCCACCGCCGCCGTGCTGGATTTCATCCATGCCGACGACCGAGCTGACGTCGCGCGCGTGCTGGCCGAGTCCATGGCCCCTGCCGCCGCCGCCACGGCCTGTCAGTTGGAATATCGTTTCAAGCGCAAAGACGGCCAGTATCGTTGGTTTCAGGATCGTTTCACCATTACGCGTGATGCGGCCGGGCAGCCCGTTGGCCGGATTGGGAATGTGAGCGACATCACCGAACGTCGGCAGGCCGAGGCGGCCCTGCGCGAGAGCGAGGCCAGCCGGCGCGAGCAAGTGGCGCTGACGCACGGCCATCATGCCAATGCGTTGTATGCCCGCCAGCTCTTGGAAGCCAGCCCGGATCCCCTGACCGTGATCAGCCCGGCCGGGTTGATCACCGACGTCAACCTCGCCACCGAACAGGTCACCGGCCTGGGCCGGCACAAGCTCATCGGCACGCATTTCGCGGATTATTTCACCGATCCGGAACGGGCGCAGGTCGGGTACCGCGAGGTGCTGGCCAAGGGGTACATCACGGACTACCCGCTGGCCATGCGCAATGCCAACGGCACCTGCACCGATGTGCTCTATAATGCGGCCGTCTACCGCAATGAACTCGGGCAGATTTGCGGTGTTTTCGCCGCCGGCCGCGACATCACCGCGCACCAGCGGGCTGAGGCGGATCTGCGTGCCAGCGAGAGCAAGTACCGCGCGCTGGTTGAGACGACCGGCACCGGCTACCTGATTTTGGACAAACATGGCCGGGTGCTGGATGCGAACCCGGAATATGTGCGCATGAGCGGCCATGCGACGTTGGGTGACATCCTGGGCAAGAGCGTCGCGGAGTGGACGGCGGCCGATGCGCAGCCACACAATGCGGCCGCGGTGGCCGAATGTGTGAAAAACGGTGTGATCCGGAATCTGGTCGTTGACTATGTGGCCGCCAATGGCCGGACGACGCCGGTGGAGATCAACGCGACCGTGGAGGGCGCCGGCGCGGCATTGCGCATTGTGTTGCTGTGCCGCGACATCACCGCGCGCAAGCAGGCCGAGGATGATCTGCAACGCGTCAAGACCGCAGTCGATGCGGTCAGCGACGCGATCGGGATCGCGACTGCGGACGGGCATCATTTCTACCAGAATGCCGCCTTTGACCGCCTGTTCGGCTACAGTTTGCAGGAGATTACCGAGCTGCAGCCCGCCCGGATATATGCCAACGCGGCGGATGCCACGCTGGTTTTTGACACCATCATGGCGGGCAGCTCATGGCAGGGCGAGGTTGAAATGATCGCCAAGAACGGGCGGCACTTCCCCGTCTCATTGCGCGCCGATGCCGTCAAAGACGCGCACGGGAAACTAATCGGCTTGATCGGCGTCCACACTGACATCACCGAACGCAAGCGGGCCGAGGAGGCGTTGCGCCAGACGAGTGCGCGGTTGGCGCTGGCCGCGCAGGCGGGCGGCGTGGGCATTTGGGACTATGACGTGGTCAGCAACCGGCTGGACTGGGACGACCAAATGTTTCGGCTGTACGGCGTCACGCGCGAGCAGTGCCGCGATGCGAACGCGGTCTGGCAGGCGGGCTTGCACCCGGACGACCGCCAGCGCGGCGACGAAGAATTGCTCATGGCATTGCGCGGCGAAAAAGATTTGGACACGGAAGTTCGGGTGCGCTGGCCGGACGGCACCATCCACAACATCCGCGCCATGGCCTTGGTGCAGCGTGACGCGACCGGCCAGCCCTTGCACATGATCGGCACGCATTGGGATATCACCGCCCAGAAGCAAGTCGAGGAATCGTTGCACCAGACAAGTACACGCTTGGCGCTGGCCGCGCAGGCGGGCAGGGTGGGCATTTGGGATCACGACGTGGTCAACGACGTGCTGGTCTGGGATGACCAGATGTGCCGGCTGTACGGCATCACGCCGGCGCAGTTCAGCGGCACGAACGCAACCTGGCAAGCAGCGTTGCACCCGGACGACCGGCCGCGCGGCGAAGAAGAAGTCCAGCAGGCACTGCGCGGCGACAAAGAATATGACACGGAATTCCGCGTGCGCTGGCCGGACGGCACCATCCACAACATCCGCGCCATGGCCCAGGTGCAGCGGGATGCGACCGGCCGGCCCTTGCACCTGGTCGGCACCAATTGGGACATCACCGCCCAGAAGCAGACCTTGGAAGCGCTGCGCCAGAGCGAAGAGACCTTGCGGATTCATATTGAGAGCTCCTTTGATATCATCTTCACGCTGACCAGCGACGGCATCTTCGATTTCGTATCGCCGGCCTGGCAGCGGCATTTCGGCCACGCGCCGGGCGCGGTGCAGGGCCAACCCTTCGCGCGCTTTGTCCACCCGGATGATGTCGCGCCGCTCGCGGCGTATCTCCAGCGCGTGTTGCACAGCGGGCAGGGCGCGACCAGCCCGGAATACCGCGTCCGGCATGTCAATGGCGCCTGGCTGTGGCTTGTGGCCAATGGCGCGCCGTATCGCAGCCCGCACGGCGCACGGCAGTTTATCGGGGTGGGGCGCGACATCACCGAGAGCAAGCGCATCGTGGAGGCGCTGCGCGAGAGCGAGGCCAATTTCCGCACCTTCTTCGAAACCATGACCGACATGATCATGGTGGGCACGCCCGAAGGCCGGATCCTTTACACCAATGCCGCCGTCACACGCACGCTGGGCTACCGCGCCGAAGAACTTACCGGCATGCAGATTCTGGATCTGCATCCGGCGGACAAGCGCGGCGAAGCCGCCGACACCTTTGCCGCCATGTTCCGCGGCGAGCGCGACAGTTGTCCCCTGCCGCTGGCGGCCAAGCGCGGCGCCCTCGTCCCGGTCGAGACACGCGTCTGGTTCGGCACCTGGAACGGGGCCCACTGCCTCTTCGGCATTTGCAAGAACCTGAGTGTGGAGCAGGAAGCGACGCAGCGCTTCGAACGCTTGTTCCGCAGCAATCCCAATCTGATGGCGCTCTCCAGCCTGCCGGACCGGCGCTTCACGGATGTCAACGACGCCTTTCTCACGACACTCGGCTATGCCATGGCCGACATCCTGGGCAAGACGGCCGCAGAGCTTGACGTGTTCGTGCAGCCGGCGCACCAGGCGGCCTTGGCCGATCAGCTGCAGGCGGCGGGGCACATAAACGATTTCGAGCTGCAGATCCGGCGCAAGGACGGGGTCGTCCTCGACGGCCTCTTCTCGGGCGAGGTGATCAGCAGCCAAGGGCGCCAGTACCTTCTGACCGTGATGACCGACATCACCGCGCGCAAGCGCACGGAAACGGAACTGGCCCGGCTGTCGGTTATCCAGCGCGCGTTGATGCAGTTGGCCACCCATTTCGTCAATGTGCCGCTCGAACAACAGGATGCCGCGATTGACCACTCGCTGGCGACCATCGGGCAACTGACCCAAGTCGATCGCGCCTACTTGTTTGCCTATGACTTTGCCGCGGGGATCATGGTCAACACCCACGAATGGTGTGCCCGCGGCATTACGCCGGAGATCGGCAATCTGCAAGCGGTGCCCATGGCCCTGCTGCCTGACTGGGTGGCGGCGCATCAACGCGGCGAGTCGGTCCACCTGCCCTGCGTGACGGCGCTGCCGGTCGGCAGCAATACCCGCCGCATTCTGGAGCCGCAGGGGATCCGCTCGCTGATTACCCTGCCGCTGATGCAGGGCACGGCCTGTCTGGGCTTTGTGGGCTTCGACGCCGTGCGCGACGAGCGCGCCTGGCGCGACGACGAGGTGGCGCTCCTGCGCGTGCTGGCCGAATTGTACGCGCATTTCGAGGCGCGCCGCGCCGCCGAACGCGCGACCCGCGCGCTACAGCAACACCTGACCGAGGCGCGCGACGCGGCCCAGGCGGCGGCCCGCGCCAAGAGCCTGTTTCTGGCCAACATGTCGCACGAAATCCGCACGCCCCTGAATGCCATTCTCGGCTACGCCCAGATCATGGAGCGCGAGTGCCGGCCGTGCCCGGCGAAACAGCGCTTGAGCGCGATCACCCGCAGCGGCGATCATCTCCTGGCCTTGATCACGGATCTGCTCGAACTGGTGCGCAGCGATGCGCGCACGATCACGCTCGCACCCGGCATTTTTGATTTCCATCAACTGCTGGAAGACGTGCGCGTCATGTTCGTCCAGCGCCCGGAGGCGCAAACGCTGACGCTGACGGCGGCGCATACCGCGAACGTCCCCCGCATGCTCTGCGCCGACCAAGGCAAACTCCGCCAGATCCTCTTGAACCTGGTCGGCAATGCGGTCAAGTTCACCGCCCAAGGCAGCGTCCACATGGCGGCATCCCTCCTGGGCGGCGGCGCGCCGGGCAGCATCACGCTGGCCATCGATGTCGAAGATACAGGCTGCGGCATCCAGCCGGACGAGTTGGCGCATGTGTTTGACCTCTTTTATCTGGCGGAGCATGGCCGGCAGACCGGCACCGGCACGGGTCTGGGCCTGCCCTTGAGCCAGCGCTACGCGCGGGCACTCGGCGGCGACATCAGTGTCACCAGCCAGCTGGGCGTGGGCAGCCGCTTCCGGCTCACCTTCATGGCCGAGCTTGTCCGCAGCAGCGCGCAACCAGCCCAACGTGGCAGCGTGCTGCGGCTCGCCGCGGACCAGCGCGCCGGCCGTATTCTGGCGGTCGACGATGACCCCGCCAGTTGCGCCATGCTGGCCGCCATGCTGACCCCGGTCGGCTTTGCCGTCGAAACGGCGGGCAGTGCGGCGCAGGCGCTGCAATGCTTGCGTCACGCGCCGGATGTTGCTATAGTTTTGCTGGATAAATGCATGCCGGAGATGGACGGCTACGAGGCCATCGGCCGGATGCGCGAGCTGGCGGGCGGGCACGCCTTTGCGATTGTGGTGGTGACCGCGTCCGGTTTTGCCGATGAACGCGCCCAGGCGCTGGCCGCCGGCGCAGATGGCTTTGTCACCAAACCGGTGCTGCGGGAACGGCTGCTGGAAGAAATCGGCCGCGCGGCCGGCATCCAGTACGAGTATGAGCCCGTGGTGCCAGCCGCCCCGGAGCCCGCACTCCTCGAACCCGCCGCCCTGGCGCAGTTGCCGGCCGGGTCGCGGCGCATGCTTGATCATGCCCTGCGTCGCGGCGACGTTCGCTTGTTGCGCAGCACCGTTGCCGCACTCGCCCCCGAGCATGCCGGGCTGGCGGCCGCGCTGCTCGCGCTGATTGACACATACGACTATGACCGCCTGCGCAGTCTGCTGGATTCATCGAAAGGAACCGACCCATGAACACACCCACCGCCGCGCCCACGCCCGCGGGCACCATCATCGCCGTCGATGACTAGCCGGAAAACCTGAACGTGCTGGAAGCCTTGCTCACCCATGCCGGCTATCGCACGGCACTCTTCCCGCGCGGTGAGCTGGCCCTGGCCGCCGCGCGCGAAGAACAACCCGACCTGGTGCTGCTGGACATCCGCATGCCCGACATGGACGGCTATGAAGTCTGCCGCCGCTTCAAGGCCGACGAGCGCCTGCGCCCGATCCCGATCATCTTCATCAGCGCCCTCTCGGCCACGGAAGACATCGCCGCCGGTTTCGCGTGTGGCGGCGTCGATTACATCACCAAGCCGTTCCGCGAGCCGGAGTTGCTGGCCCGCGTG
>Ga0247841_10013868_pt1 | contig 10208 bp, 5 predicted proteins | sample LaCruzMarch2015__2_FD_192410 | JGI IMG/M metagenome (GOLD analysis project Ga0247841, IMG submission 192410) | Freshwater microbial communities from meromictic Lake La Cruz, Castile-La Mancha, Spain - LaCruzMarch2015_18m | ecosystem: Environmental > Aquatic > Freshwater > Lake | place: Spain...
CATAAAATTTCGGGTTATAGAATGCAAATTTTTCATCCTGGATAATACATATGCCTTCCTGAGCGTTCTCTACCAACTGGCGGTATTTTTTTTCCGATTCACACAGTGCCAGTTGAGCCCAGCGGTGTTCCACATGAATCTTGATCTTGTGTTCCAGTTCAACAAACTGTGCAACGGGTTGTCCCCCTTTCTGGATATACGAGTCTGCACCGCAATTCAGGGCTTCGACTACTACTTCTTCCCGCCCTTTTCCCGTAAAGAGAATAAACGGGATCCCCCCGAATTGTACCCGTATTATTTTCAGGAATGTTCTACCATCCATCTCAGGCATCTCGAAATCGGAGACAATCACATCAAACGACCGGGTTTTTAATTCCTCAAGCGCTTTTATCGCAGAATCGAAGGTTGTAACTGCCAGCAACCCGGAACGTTCAAGGAAAGCCGATGCCAGTTCCCGCAGAACCGCTTCGTCATCAACATATAATACAGAGATTTTTGTCATGCGGCATCACGGAAACGATTATAAAAAAATTATCCCAGCCACATCCGGTTCTTTACATCAGAAACAGTGAGATTGTTTCTGATCGTCGGTCCATAGAGGATCATGAGTGCTTTCCAGTCTGATTCTGTGAGGTTTACCTGTTCGTTATTTCCCGGATAGAAAAAACTCTCTTCATCGGTTGCATCACCCGTAATACCCAGCCAGAATGTAATTGCCCGCAGGAGATAGTGCTGGCGCTGAAGCGTCGGGAGGTCACTATTAATAAAAACCTGTTCGGTGAAGTTGACACTGAACAGGATATTGTCAGAAAACATGCTATCATATTCGGTATATTGCATCTGATCCATACCTTTTGAGTTTTTCTGGATGCTCTGCAGTTGTGTTCCAGGGAACAGGTTAATCCAGAGATCTGCCTCGTTACCACTTCTAATATTGACAGAAAATTTCTGATTTTTTGAAATTCTGTTGAAATCCTGAATAAACTGCTGGATCAATGCCAGGTCTTCCGGTGAAAATCGTCCAAAGAACTCGATGGTTATCGGCAGATTTCTTTCCTGTCTCAAGACCACCCCGTTATATTCTGAAAACGCGATTGTCAGGAAATGCTTGTTGATCGAAATCGTTGTAGGAGCCGTGGATCTCCTGACGGAAGAGTTCGTTTTCAACACGGGTGTGACTGCCGGTTCAGGGGATAATGCCGTTGTTGGTATAGTATGAGTCCCGGTTATTACTCCCGGGGTGTTTTCCGGATGGATTGGGACGGTTGGAGTGCTGCACCCGGAAACCCATATTCCTGACATTACTAATACAAATATGATAGCATAAAATGCTATTTTAATAAGTGTTTGTAGTACATGGGATCAGATAAATGTAACGGAACACCTTTGCCAGAGCAACCGGGTCCTGTAAAAATTATAGAAAATTCAGGGTCATGACCCTTGTGGCAGTGGACTGATTGCCTGTGTTGCATTTGCACCGGGTACAAATTCCCGTGTATATTCATCAAGCGCTTCTGATGGGTTTGTTCCGGAGAACTGAACCGGGTGCAGGATGGAGGCAACAAGGGGAAGCCCGGCAGGGGCACGGGGACCGACCACCACTTTTCCATTCAGGGCATAGACATTGCCATCCTGGATTGCCTTGACATCGGCAAGCGCCGGGCGGTTCATGATTTGCTCCCGGTAATTGTCAAGAGTCTTTCCTTCGGGTAAGGGATCCGGGGCAACTTTGATAATTACCGGCGGATTCTCTTTTATAATCCATTCCTGGGTAACCTTGACGTAACTTTTACCTTGCGCGGCAGCGATATTTGCGCCCCGGGAAAAGGTGACCAGATCATCAATACTACTGTTCGTGCCCTGAGCCATGTAATCTGAATACCCTTCAATATATACCGGTGTGAGCGGAGTTCCGTTGGTTTTTTGGGTTGTATAGGAGGTCCATTTATCAACAAATTGGATATATCGTTCAGAGGCATTTTGGTGTCCGGTGATCAATCCCATCATCCGGGCATCATTCCGGAGCGTGGAAAGACGGTTGCAATCGATATAGATAACGGGAATTTTTGCCCGTTCGAACTGGTCTGCATTTTTCAACCGGTAACCACTGTATGAGATAATTGCATCGGGTTGAAGACCAAGTATGCGTTCAAGGCTCGGAGCATCCCACGTGCCGACACTGACAGCATTCGGAATGAGGGGAACAAATTGGGGATTTTTAAGGGTAGTATCAGTCACTCCTACGATGGAATTTCCTGCTTCCAGTGCGATCAGCATCTCAGTAGCATCACTGTTCAGGGAGACCACCCGTGATGCCGGACCGGGGAGATGCACTACATTGCCAAGACTGTCCGTAACCGTTATTTCGGTGCTGTTTTGTAATGTTCCGGTTGGGGGAGCGGAGTTTGTGCAACCACTGGAAAAAACGGAGAGCGCGATAATGCACCCAAGGATCAGGGGAACTATGCAACGGCATATGTTGTCAATACCCGTACGACATTCCGGTCTTCTCTGTGCAGTGCGGGTTTTCTCTCTTAGGAAAATGCCTCGCGGCATTTTCATTACGTCTGCTTGTGACGACATCGGTTCATCGGCAGGTCTTTTGAAAAAAGCTGCCGCCGTTTTCATGTGTTGTCTGCATGTATCCCCTAGGGAAGCATGAATGTTTTTTCCTTGTGAGACCTTTTCTGGATTCATATTATTTCTCCTTTAAACGGAAACCATATCTGTCCCGGATTCCCATTCCGGGAGCATATAGACCCCTTTGCTGGTGGTGACACTGTACATCTCCACCCCATAAACATCGCGAATCGCCTCTCGGGTCATTACTTCGGATGGTGTACCCTGTGCGACAATAGTTCCTTTCTTTAAAAGAAGGATCTTATCCGCAAAATACTGGGCAAAATTCAGATCGTGGACCACAACGAGGACTGCTGCTCCTCCTTTGTGCGCCAGGTCCCGGATAAGTCTGAAGACCTCAATCTGGTGCCGTATATCAAGGGCGCTTGTAGGTTCATCGAAGAGATACAGAGCCGGTTCCTGCGCAAGTGCCCGGGCAATGAAAACTTTTTGGCGTTCACCCCCCGAGATCTGATCGAGTCGTTTCTCTGCAAGGGGAAGGATTGACATGCTTTTCATGGCATTGTTGATGATCGCAAAATCCTTCCGGGTCAATGCCCATGAGACATGCGGGCGGCGACCGATGGTTACGGTATCCAGAACGGTTATCGAGGCTAGTTGCTGGAAGTCCTGGGGGACGTATCCGACCTTCTTTGCCATCTCAATTTTTGGTATGGCAGCAAGATTGAGATTGTCCAGGTTTATCGTCCCGGTTGTTGGCTCATTGATGCCCGCAATCGTTTTAATGAGGGTACTTTTCCCGCACCCGTTCGGACCAATGATCCCCACGACCTCGCCGGAAGATGCGGAGAAACATATACCTTTCAGTATGGGTGTGCTGTCATATGCCACGGCAAGATCATTGATTTCGAGTTTCATGTCATTGCCTCACGTGAATATCTTGTTTTTCCGGCTCAGGATGAGATACATGAAAAATATTCCCCCGACGAGATACATGATAACTCCAACAGGAATCTCAACCGGTTCGATGATGGTCCGTCCAATTGTGTCGGAAACAAGAAGGATGAGAGCACCAAGCAGCGCGGAACAGGGGATGAGATACCGGTTGTCCTGTCCGATCAGCATTCTTCCGATATGCGGACCGATCAATCCGATGAACCCGATGATGCCGGTAAATGCAAGACAGGCTGATGCAGCAAGAGTGCAGAAAAACAGCCCCCGCAACCTGACTTTTTTGATCTCAACCCCGACATTAAGCGCGACTTCGTCACCGGCAAGGAGGGCATTTAAGTCCCAGGCTTTATAGAGGAGGTAAGCGATGCAGATGATGACAATGGGTGTGATTAAGAAGACTGCTGACCAGTTCGCACCCCACATCCCACCCATCAGCCAGAGGGTGATCTGCCGGAGTTTCTCATTGTTTGAGGTATACTGGAGGAGCATGAGCCCTGCCTGAAAAATATATCCAATGACAACGCCCGCGAGGATGAGTGTCGCGCTGGTTGATCCCCGCTTCAAGGATATGGCATAAATTAAAAAAACCGATCCAATCCCAAAAATGAATGCGAAGAGAACGATGAATGCGTCCTGAAACTGTATGAACGAGAGTGCGATAAGCGGAAGAGCACTCATGACTATCGCACACGCGGCTCCGAACGATGCTGCCGAGGACATTCCCAGGGTAAACGGGCTGACCAGCGGGTTGCGCATCAGAGCCTGCATCACCGTTCCCGCAACCGCAAGGCTTGAACCGGTGAGAATCGCAAGGAGGATACGGGGAAGCCGGAGGTCCATGATCACCATGCGGGTCTGGTTTGAGAGCCCCTCTGGAGAAAATACCGCACGGAAAACATCCATGAACGGAACCTGAATAGATCCGGCGTTCAAGGCGACGATAACCGCGATTCCAAGAACGAGTACGAGGAGCAGGAGCACCTCCCACCGGTGGTGCCATTCCTTATTGTATAGTATTTCAATATTTTCTTCCATTGTTGTTAATTGTTATCGGTGATTAGTAATAAAATTTGTGAACTTCATTTAAAGTTGTATAACTAAAATCACACGTATTTTTATGTTCGTATCCTGAACGGACGGACAGGGAATGCGGGAAGATCTGATTGAGATCAGGTTCCGTTGCGATTTTCTCTCGGGTAGTGTTCCTCAAACCGCATTGAAGTCCCCCTCAAAAAACAATCCTTACATCCCGATTCCTCTCACAGCATCTGCCAAATCTCCCGCCTGGAGATCTTCCAGTTTTATGTACCGTGCACCAAGTTCATCCGAGAGCATCCGGGCAAGACCCAATGATATATAGCTCTGTTCGGAATCGATCACACACGAAGATATTTTTGCATCACGGATGTGTGCGGCTATATCTTTTGCATCGTCAAGGGGAGAACCGGATCCCAAACTTACATTTGCTTTGCCATCCGAGATCAGGATCAGCCGTGGAATCGTGTGATGGTTGATCATCAGTTCTCGTTTGAGGACTTCCAGTCCCTTCGCCAGACCATGGGCGAGCGGTGTTTTCCCACCAACCGGCAGCATCTGCATCGAGGTTCGGGCAAGATCGATGCTGGATGTTGGAGATAACAGGACATCCGCACGATCGCCACGGAACGTAACAAGTCCGACCCGGTCACGCTTCTGGTATGCATCGATAAGGAGCGAAAGGATTGCGCCCTTCACGGCAATCATCCGCTGCTGTGCACCCATACTCCCGCTTGCGTCGACCACAAACAGGAGCGTGGTGCCCATTTTGCGCTCACGTACCTTTTCGCGGAGATCAGAGGGCTCGATTGTTATCGCGAGTTCCCCGTCCCGGTCTTTCTGGTGCAATGCAGCTGCCCGTATCGTGGCATCCAGTGCAATATCCGGTCCCGGGATTTCTGGTATACGGCTGCGGACATATTTTCCGTCACGGGATTCGGTCACGGTCCGGCGCCCGTTCCCGCTGCGCCGGAATGCATCGTGCCGGAGGGGGGGTGTGAGTGGCTGCCGGGTCACGGTAAAAGGTGAACCCTCGGAAAACAGGGTCGTTGTCGAACCATCAGACACCGGGGTTTCCCGTGGCTTGTTATCCTCGTGATGGGTATGCTCGTGAGGTGACTGCTGACGCTCCTTCCTTGAGTCCTGTATGGACTGTTCCATCTTCTGCTTGTCCAGCTGCTGTTCTGAGAACGGTTTGCGCCGCATGCGGTGAGTGAGCACCAGTGGTGCAGCTTCACGGACATCTTCTTCGGTTACGGCAGTCTTGCCATTGTATGCAGCAATCGTAGCTGCGGTCTTCATCATCGTGATATCTGCACGGTGACCATCAACTTTCATATCAATGCAGATCTGTGCAATCATCATGAGCATGTCATCAGATACATTGACCCGTGGCAGGAGCTCCTGTGCCCGCACAATGCGTTCACGCAGCTCCTGTTCGCTGGATTCCCATGCATGGAGAAACTCCTCAGGTACATGTTCATACGTTTGCCTGCGGCGGATGATCTCAACCCGGACAGCGGGATCGTGGATGCCCTCAATATCAACACATAACCCGAACCGGTCGAGAAGCTGCGGGCGCAGTTCACCCTCCTCGGGGTTCATGGTACCAATGAGAATGAAGGATGATGGATGAACGTAGGACACACCTTCCCGTTCAATAAAATTTTTCCCCATAGCTGCGGCATCCAGCAGGACATCGACAATGTGATCGTTAAGCAGGTTAATCTCATCGACATACAGGATGTTGCGATGTGCCTGTGCGAGGATGCCGGGTTCAAACCTCTTTTCTCCTTTTTTTAATGCATGCTCAATGTCCAGGCTGCCGACCACCTTATCCTCGGTCGCACTGATCGGTAGTTCGATGACCCGCATTCTGGAGCTTATTGATTCAATGGATGGGTATTTTTTCTGGCAATCAAGACACAACCCATTTTTGTCGGTAGGATCGCAGCCGAAGATGCATCCTTTTACCACAATCCGGTTTGGTAAAAGATGTGCGAGGGCGCGGGCAGCAGTTGATTTTGCCGTCCCCTTCTCTCCTTTGATCAGAACCCCGCCAATACGGGGATTTATCGCATTTAAGGTGAGCGCTTTTTTCATCTGTTCCTGCCCGGCAATAGCTGAGAACGGATAGATATCATCGAAATGGTGCATCGTGTTGCTCCTTTAAGTGTCCGCGTGATTCGGGAAATGGTACTTTTGATTACATATGAATTGAAAATCCTGTTGTAATAAATATTTCAATGAAAGAGTATCATATCAATTAGTGTTACAAATTTTTTATCATTATAAATTAGTATTACACTTAGTAATATTTTTAACAATTGGCGGAGCACAGTTCAGGAAACATACTGGTACTAGCTGAACATGGGTGAAGATAGTACTAAAGAGAGCGCACCCGAATGAAGATCACAGTTATCATGTGGGGTTCTTATGCCCAGGTACTGAAGAGAGCCGCTGCCTCAATTGAGATTGATTGTGCCATCTATCCCAACCGCATACTTGAAGAGTCTCCGGATAAACTCAACGAAGCGATTGCATCGATGCGTTCATCTGACCTGATCATCGTGTATCACACATCCGACCTCTTTTGGGACCGGTTGGACCGGGAACTCACGAAAATCCGAGAAAAAACTCCGGTGATCTCACTTGGTCCCGATCCTTCATTCTGGGTCCAGTCAACGGTCAGCGCGTCCATCGTGACAACATGTCACCGGTACATTACCAATAACGGCGATGAAAATTTTAAAAATCTTCTTTTCTATATCAAAAAAGAGATCTTTGGGGAAGATATTGCCGTAGATCCTCCAAGGGACGTCCCCTGGGAAGGACTGTATCATCCTGACGCCCCATCAGTGTTCAGCCGGGTTGACGATTATCGTGCCTGGTATGCGGACCGGGCGCGTGGAGCACTCTGGGTCGGAATTATTCTTTCCCGTACATCCTGGGCTGCCGGCAATGTAGCGCTTGAAGATCAGCTGATCCGCAGTCTCGAAGTGGAAGGGATGAATGTAATCCCGGTTTTTACCTATGCAATCCAGGATGATGCGCTTGGCGCCCGGGGAATGGCACAGGTGGTGACCGATTACCTGGTCCATGACGGAGTTCCCCGTGTGGATGCAATGATCAAGCTCATACCCTTTCTCTTCGGTTCAACACGGGACAGAAACAGCAGTAAGACCGCCGCAGCAAACGGTATTGACCTGCTAAAGAGGTTCGATATTCCGGTCTTTTCCCCGGTTATAACCATGTACATGACCCTTGAACAGTGGCGGGAATCCGAAGGGCTTTCGATGGATGTCGGATGGGCAGTAGCGATGCCGGAGTTCGAAGGGGTCATCGAGCCGATCTTTATCGGTACCAGCAGCAGTGAGCCTGATGGCGGGAAAACACGGGAAGCCGTACCAGAACGGTGTAAAAAAGTAGCAGTACGGGTGAAGAAATGGATTTTACTTGCCCGGAAACCGGCGAGCGAGCGCAGGGTCGCGTTTATCTTAAACAACAACCCGTGCGCTGGCACGGAAGCAAATATTGGCGGTGGTTCAAACCTCGACACGCTCGAAAGCGTTGCGCGGATCCTCAAACGAATGGCAGAAGCCGGATACCACGTTACCCCCCCTTCATCGGGGAAGGATCTGGTCAAAACCATTTTGGGAAAAAAGGCAATCTCAGAGTTCCGGTGGACAACCGTGCAGGACATTGTGGCAAACGGCGGCACGCTCGCACTCATGGACAGGGAGATGTACATGCCGTACTTCACCTCATTACCAGCCGCAGTACAGAGACAGGTCACTGACACCTGGGGAGATCCCCCGGGTAAAGGGATGGTCATTGATGGAAAGATGCTTATCACCGGTGTCTCGTACGGCAACGTGACTGTACATGTCCAGCCCAAACGCGGATGTTACGGCGCCCGGTGTGATGGGGAGGTATGCAGGATCCTCCATGATCCGAAGTGCCCCCCGCCCCACCAGTACCTCGCCACCTATTACTGGCTCGAACATGTGCAGAATGCCGATGTGATCATCCATGTGGGCACGCATGGCAACCTCGAATTCCTGCCAGGGAAGGGCACCGGGCTCTCACAGGAATGCTTCCCCGATGTCGCTATTGGCACAACTCCCTTTTTGTATATCTATAATTCCGACAACCCGGCTGAGGGGACGATCGCAAAAAGGCGCAGCTATGCAACGCTTGTCGATCATATGCAGACGGTGCTCACCGGGAGCGGGTTGTATGAGGGGCTGGAAGAGATTGATAACCTCCTTACCCAGTACGAGACTACAAAGAACGATCCCGCCCGCGCCCATGCACTCCAGCATTTCCTGCATGATGCGATTATCGTTGCAAACCTGGACCGTGACATGCACCTGACCCACGATACCCCTCTCGCGGAGATGGTGGCAAAAGCCCACGAAGCGCTCTCCCGGATCCGTAACACCCAAATCCAGTCGGGAATGCATATTTTCGGTGAATCACCTTCAGGAGAACGGCGGGCAGATTTCATCAGTTCCATCGTCCGTTTCGATTCCGGTGAATCGTCCCCGCGCCGCATCATCGCACAGATCCTGGGGTTTGACCTGTCGACAATCCTCGCCAGCCAGGATGGCTATTCGGATGAACTCGGCATGTCGTACGGCGCCATTCTCGAACAGGTTGACCGGGAACTCAACCGGTTCATCTGTACGGTACTGAAAGATCCGTCAACGCCCGTTGCGCTGATTTTTGGTAAACGGATTTCTAACGGACAGGTGCAGGCGCTCGATACGGTACGGGAACGGGTACTCGATATCAACCAGCGGATCGAAGATTCCCATGAGATCGAGTCGCTCCTGCACGGGATGGACGGGAAATACATCCCAGCCGGTCCATCAGGGCAGATCTCCCGGGGACACGAGGAAGTATTGCCAACCGGGCGGAATTTTTACTCGCTCGACCCACACCGGGTTCCCACCCGGGCAGCATGGCGCGTCGGGCAGCGACTTGCTGATGCCCTCATCGCAAAGCATTCACGAGAGGAAGGCACTGTACCGGAGAATGTTGCGTTCTACTGGATGGCGGGGGACATCATGGCATCGGACGGGGAGATGTTTGCCGAGATGCTCTGGCTTCTTGGCGTACGCCCGGTCTGGCTAAAGAACGGGCAGGTAAAATCATTCGAAATCATCCCACTCCATAAACTCGGTCACCCACGGATAGATATCACCGTACGCACAACAGGGATCCTGCGGGATAATTTCTCCAACTGCTACGAGCTGCTCGACGATGCGGTACAGGCAGTAGCTGCGCTGGACGAACCCCCCGACCGGAATTTTGTACGCAGGCATGCGCAGAAGAGCATGGTGGAGGATGGCGTTGTTTTTCGTGACGCAACCCTCCGCATCTTTTCGTCACGCCCCGGTACCTATGCAAGCGGCGTGAACTTAGCCGTACTCGCAAGTGCGTGGAAAACCCAGGGAGATCTCGCAGATATTTTCGTCGCGTGGAACGGATACGCATATGGCAGGGATGTCAATGGCAAAGGTGCCCACGAACAGTTTGCGGCAAATCTCTCTACCGTTTCGGTCACATTCAACAAGGTTCAGTCCGATGAACATGACCTTTTGGGTTGCTGCTGCTATTTCGGTACGCACGGG
>Ga0247841_10013869_pt1 | contig 10208 bp, 8 predicted proteins | sample LaCruzMarch2015__2_FD_192410 | JGI IMG/M metagenome (GOLD analysis project Ga0247841, IMG submission 192410) | Freshwater microbial communities from meromictic Lake La Cruz, Castile-La Mancha, Spain - LaCruzMarch2015_18m | ecosystem: Environmental > Aquatic > Freshwater > Lake | place: Spain...
CATCCAGGTACTTGAAGGGTTGGAGGCTGTGCGCAAACGCCCGGCCATGTACATTGGCGATATCAATGTAAAGGGACTGCATCACCTTGTTTATGAAGTTGTTGACAATTCAATTGATGAAGCGCTTGCCGGTTATTGCAACCGGATTGAGGTAACAATTCATCCTGATAATTCTGTTACAGTACTCGATAACGGCCGCGGAATTCCCACCGATTTTCATGAAAAAGAACAAAAGTCGGCTCTGGAAGTAGTTATGACCGTGCTTCATGCCGGAGGTAAGTTTGACAAGGACAGCTATAAAGTATCAGGCGGCCTTCATGGCGTTGGCGTTTCGGTTGTCAATGCCCTTTCATCCCTGTTAACTGTTGTTGTAAGACGTAACGGAAAAATATATCAGCAGGAGTATGCCTACGGAAAACCGCTTTATCCGGTAAAAACAATTGGAGATACCGAAAAAAATGGCACACAGGTCACATTTAAATCAGACAACTCAATCTTTATCGTTGAAAAATTTGATTATGAAATACTGAGCTCCCGTCTTCGTGAACTGGCTTACCTCAACAAAGGAATCACCCTGACCCTTACCGATGAGCGTGATACCGACGACAAGGGGAATTTCATCAGTGACGTTTTCTTTTCAAAAGACGGCCTTAGCGATTTTATCAGCTATCTCGACGCCAACCGGGAGAAACTAATCCCTGACCCGATCTGTATGGAAGGAGAGCGGAACAATATCCCACTGGAGATTGCCATGCAATACAACACCTCCTTTTCAGAAAACATTCATGCATACGTCAATAATATAAACACCCACGAAGGGGGTACACACCTTGCGGGTTTCAGAAGAGCCCTCACACGTACCCTTAAAAGCTATGCCGATAAAACCGGGATGCTTGCAAAATTAAAATTCGATATCAATGGCGACGACTTTCGCGAAGGTCTCACCGCCATTATCTCGGTGAAAGTCCAGGAACCTCAGTTCGAAGGACAAACCAAAACCAAACTTGGCAACAATGAAGTAATGGGCGTGGTTGATCAACTGGCAAGCGAAATGCTCACCAATTACCTTGAAGAACACCCCAAAGAGGCCAGAACCATTGTCAATAAAGTTATTCTTGCCGCTACCGCCCGACATGCCGCCAGAAAAGCGCGTGAACTTGTTCAACGCAAAAATGTGCTCAGCGGATCCGGGTTACCCGGTAAATTATCCGATTGCTCTGAGAGTGACCCGGCCCAATGTGAAATTTATCTGGTCGAGGGCGACTCCGCAGGTGGTACAGCAAAACAGGGCCGCGACAGACGCTTTCAGGCCATCCTCCCCCTGCGCGGAAAAATTCTCAATGTTGAAAAAGCTATGGCCTATAAAATTTTCGACAGCGAGGAAATAAAAAACATCTTTACCGCCCTTGGTGTTACTATTGGCACTGAAGAGGACAGCAAGGCACTAAACCTCGATAAGCTGCGTTATCATAAAATAGTCATCATGACTGATGCGGATGTGGACGGCAGCCATATCGCCACCCTGATCCTCACCTTCTTCTTCAGATATATGAAAGAATTGATCGAAAACGGGCATGTATATATTGCAACTCCGCCACTTTACCTCATCAAAAAAGGGTCGACGCAACGTTACTGCTGGACAGAAGAAGAACGTCAGCTGATTGTTGCTGAATTGAGCAATGGGAAAGATACCGGTGTGCATATTCAGCGTTATAAAGGTCTCGGCGAGATGAATGCAGAACAACTCTGGAGCACAACCATGAACCCCGAATTCAGAACATTGAGACAGGTTGCAATCGAAAACGGAACAGAAGCCGACCGCATCTTCTCAATGCTGATGGGCGATGATGTTCCTCCCAGAAGAGAATTTATCGAAAAAAATGCAAAATACGCTAATATCGACGTGTAATATATCTTCTTCAACACCCCTCTTTCATGGTCCGAAAAAATTACATCTACCTGATCGCCACGATTATACTCCTGGTGATTATTGCCTATTTTGTCTTCTCAAAGAATAACAAAGGCCAGCAAGTCACTGCAAAAGTCAAACATGGCAGTTTCCCGATCGAGGTAACCACTACCGGTGAATTGGTCGCCAAAAGTTCTGAAAAAATATACGGTCCCCCTGGGCTTCGTCAAATCCAGATTTGGCAGGTGAAAATCCAGGATATCATCCCCGATGGTACGGTTGTCGATTCGGGACAGTACGTTGCCTCTCTTGACCGGACTGAGATTTCAAATAAAATCAAGGATGAAGAAACAAACCTTGAAAAACTGGAATCCCAAATGACCAAAACCAGGCTCGACACCTCCCTTGAACTCCGCAATGCCCGCGACGAACTGATCAATCTGAAATATGCCCTCGAAGAGAAAAAAATCACGCTGGAGCAGTCGAAATATGAACCTCCTGCAACGGTCAGACAAGTTGAAATAGACCTCGAAAAAGGACAACGTGCATTTGAACAGGCTGAGAAAAACTACAAACTTCGGTACCAAAAAGCTGTCGCAAATATGCAGGAAGTATCGGCATCATACAACCAGGCTAAAAGAAAACTGGAACAAATGACCGATGTGCTAAAGCAATTTAATGTAGTCGCACCCAAAGCCGGAATGGTTATATACAAACGCAATTGGGATGGGAACAAACAAGGTGTCGGGGCAACAGTAAATGCCTGGGATAACGTAGTTGCTGAGCTGCCTGATCTGTCTGAAATGATCTCAAAAACTTATATTAACGAAATCGACATCAGTAAGGTAAAAACAGGACAACAGGTGCAGGTAGGAATCGATGCCTTCCCCGATAAAAAATTTACCGGAAAGGTAATCGAAGTTGCCAATATCGGAGAGCAACTCCAAAATTCAAATGCAAAAGTATATGAAGTCAGAATTGTGGTAAAAGAATTTGACTCCATCCTGCGTCCGGCCATGACAACGAAGAATAAAATTCTAACAAACGTTGTCGACAGTGTCCTATATATCCCTATCGAAGCAATTTTCAACAATGACTCTATTGCTTTTGTGTATAAAAAAGATGGGGGTTCCGCTGTAAAACAACAAATTGTCGTCGGGCAATCCAATGATAATGAAATTATTATCAGGGCAGGTCTTGAGTCTGACGATGAGGTTCTCCTGGTACCCCCTGAAAAATCCGAAAACCTGGAATTAGAATTGCTTTCCAAAGAAGTCATTGAAAAATATAAGGTAAAACCCGCTCCTGTGAAACCCCACAAACCTGCTGACAAAGATTCCGGAAAAATGCAAGGTCCCCCACCCGCCATCCCTAAAAAGTAATTCCACGTGCAAGATATCGTAATTTTTAATTATTAATTTCTAATTACTTACCGCATGCTGGAGAGATATAAATACATTTTCAACATCGCCCTTGAAGCAGTATTCCTGAACAAATTCAGATCCATTCTCACAGCCTTGGGAATCATATTCGGAGTTGCCGCCGTCATTACCATGATGGCCATCGGAAATGGAGCTAAAAAGGAGATTCTCGACCAGATGAAACTGGTTGGAGTCAACAATATAGTTATCTCGCCAAAACCCGATAAACCCAAATCAACTTCATCGCAAAGCAGCGATGAAACCAGCCAGTCGCAGGAGCAAAAAACCGATAAAAATAAAGGGAAGTTTTCACCGGGTCTTAGCCTGAAAGATGCAGAGGCAATAAAAATAATTATCCCTACTGTATCAACAGTAAGTCCGGAGGTTATTTACGAGACCGATATTGTCAAAGATGGGATTAAAACAACTGCAAAATTTACAGGTGTTTCGCCCGATTTCTTCCGGATCTTCGCACTGGAACTCCAGGAAGGCGAAATGTTTAACGATGAACAACTTAGGGAAGGAAAAGCTGTTTGTATCATCGGGCCTGTTCTTAAATCGAAATTCTTTCCTACCGAAAATGCGGTAGGAAAAGACATCAAATGTGGCCCCATCTGGCTTCGTGTCATCGGGGTGCTGAAAAAAAGGGAAATAAGTCAGTCAAGTATTGATAACCTGGGAGTCTCCGATTACAACAATTCGATCTACGCTCCAATCCAGACATTGTTACGCCGTTACAGGGATCGCTCGATGATCACCGCAAGTTCATTACACGGAGGTACCGTATATTCCGATGGATGGATGACAATGAGTATGAGCAATGAATCCTCATCTGATAAAGGAACAAACCAGATTGATAAAATTGTTGTACAGGTCAGCGAAAGCGAACAGATCGGGCCAACGGTGGAAATTTTAAAGAAGATGATGATCCGCCGTCATGCCGGTGTCGAAGATGTGGAGATCAAAGTCCCGGAATTGCTCCTGAAACAGGAACAACGCACCAAAGACATTTTCAACATTGTTTTGGGCGCTATTGCAAGCATCTCGCTGCTGGTCGGAGGAATAGGTATCATGAATATCATGTTGGCTTCTGTCATGGAACGTATAAAGGAAATCGGTATCCGACAGGCCATCGGCGCCACAAAACGCGATATCATCCTTCAATTTCTGATGGAAGCAACCTTGCTGAGTATCACCGGGGGATTGATTGGAATCATACTTGGACTGGCCCTTTCTAAAATCATAATGGAACTGACCGGCATTCTTACAATTGTTTCTCTTGTTTCAATCATTATATCATTTGGCGTATCTGCTTCGGTCGGAATTATTTTCGGATATATGCCTTCTCAGCGTGCCGCGAAACAAGATCCTGTTGAATCCCTGAGACATGAATAAAATGAAAATGAAGCTTATTACAAATTTTGCCGGTTTTCTGCTTTTCCTGGCATTTTCTGGCAGTAATCTCTGCGCCCTGGGACAATATAAAACACGTCAGCTTTCACTGGCTGAAGCAATTGAAATTTCGAAAGATCAATCCCCAGATGCATTGAATGCAAAACAAACTTTTCGTAAAAGTTACTGGGAATTCAGATCGTTTCGTGCCTCAAACCTGCCATCACTCGGGCTGACCTCTGTTTTGCCAAATATAACTCAGAATATTACACCCTATATGAATCCTGATGGATCACAAAGCTATGTTAGTTCTAAATATATAAGCGCCCAGGCAAACCTGGCCCTGACACAAAAAATTGGAATCACAGGCGGTAGCATTTCTGTTAATTCAAATCTCAGCGGGGTAAACAACGTTAACATGGAAGATCCCAAGTCTTACCTGAGTACGCCGGTTAATATTGAATTTAACCAACCCATTTTTACCTATAATCCTTATCGCTGGAACAGGAAAATTCAACCACTGAAATATTCGCTGGCAAAAAGGAAATACATCGAGGATATTGAACAAATCTCGATCACCACCACAAACTATTTCTTTACGTTGCTTCAGGCGCAGGTTGAAAAAAAAATATCCCTGACAAACCTGTCAAATTACGATACGCTTTACAGAATTGCCAAAGGCAGATATCAACTGGGAAAAATTGCAGAAAATGACCTGCTGCAGTTAGAGTTGAATTTCCTTCAGGCCCAGGCAGCGGTCGAAAATGCTGAACTTGCGCTCGACAATGCCCAGTTCCGGTTTAAATCCTACCTTCGGTTGCAGGATAGTATTCCCATCCTGCTCTTACCACCAGGTAATATTGTCTTTTTTAAAATTGACCCGCAAAAAGCTGTAAACCTGGCCAATGAAAATTCATCCACCTCGCTGGACTATAGAAGACGCCTCCTTGAAGCAGCCAGCGCAGTAAATTATGCAAAGACAACCGGCCGTTTCGATGCACAGATCCAGGCAATTATCGGACTGCAGCAATCAGGCCCCACCGTTCCCGATGCATATACCAACCCGCTCGATCAACGACAGGTTTCGGTTGGGTTAACCATACCGATCCTGGATTGGGGTGTTGCCCGGGGCCAGATTAAAATGGCTCAGTCGCAGGAGGAGATCGTGAAAAATTCTATAGAGCAGGAAATTATTGATTTTCAGCGCAATGTATATCTGAAGGTGATCGAGTTTAATATGCAGCAAAACCAACTGAAACTTGCCGCCAAATCAGATACCGTCGCCAGAAAAAGCTATGAAGTAATCAAGGGAAGGTACCTGATTGGCAAAATCAATAGCATCCTCGACCTGAACAATGCCCAGATTGAGACCGACAATTCAGAAAAACGATATTATTTTGCGCTTCAGACATTTTGGAAAAGTTATTACGAAATCCGAAAAATGACACTCTTCGACTTCCTGAAAAATGAATTACTCACTTTCGATCTGCAAAACTTCAAATAACAAAAAAAAAGCGACCCCTATTAAAACTGTTTCTAAATAATATCTATCTTTGCATCAAAGAAAAATATAAACTAAAATTTTATTTTTATGGCAGTATTAGTTGGAAAAAAGGCTCCGTTATTCGAAGCCGAAGCAGTTATTAACGGTGGTGAATTTGTTGACAAATTCTCACTTGCTCAGTACATTGGCAAAAAACATGTCCTGTTCTTTTTCTATCCCCTTGATTTCACCTTTGTTTGTCCTACGGAAATAATTGCCTTCCAGGATAAAATCGCAGAATTTGAATCAAGGAATGTAGCCGTTGTCGGCTGTTCTGTCGATTCCAAATTCTCACACTGGGCATGGCTGAACACCGAACTGAAAAATGGAGGTATTAAGGGAGTTAAATTTCCAATCGTTTCCGATTTGTCCAAAACAATCTCAGCAAATTTTGATGTTCTTGCCGGTGAATATGCTTACACTGAAGAAGGCATTATGGAATTCGAAGGTGGGCCGGTTGCTTATCGCGGTCTCTTCCTGATCGACAAGCAAGGCATTGTCCGTCACCAGGTTGTTAACGATCTTCCGCTTGGCCGCAGTGTTGATGAAGCGCTCCGCATGGTGGATGCATTGCAGTTTTTCGAAGAAAACGGAGAAGTGTGTCCTGCAAACTGGCACAAAGGCGATGCCGGTATGAAAGCAACAGCCGAAGGTGTTGCCGATTACCTAAGTAAACACTGATTAGTTCAGAATAAATTCTATTGCTAAAAGTGGGGCTGTCCAACATATTTTGTTGGGCAGCCCTCCTTTGTAAGCAGAATTCAGTTATTAAAAGCCTTAAACATTTAATTATTCAAATAATCTTAAAACACCCGCTATGTAATTCCATTCCCCGGAATAGATATTAATCAGATTTTTTTGCCTCTTCCCAATATACATCCATCTCCGCCAGCGTCATTTCATGCAAGGGCTTATTTAATTCCCTTGCCCTGCCTTCGAGATGTTTAAACCGTTTTATAAATTTGCGGTTTGTGCGCTCCAGAGCATCTTCAGGGTTGACATCAATAAAACGGGCATAATTGATGATTGCAAAAATCAAATCACCAAGTTCATTTTCCCTTTTTTTCTGCTCAGCTCCCGCGTCAACCATCTCCTTTAACTCGTTCAGTTCTTCAAGTACCTTTTCCCATACCTGTTCGGGCTTTTCCCAGTCAAAGCCTACGCCACTAGCCTTCTCCTGGATGCGATAAGCCTTTACCATCGCAGGCAGGCCTGCCGGAACCCCTGAAAGAACCGATTTATTACCCTTCTCAAGTAATTTTATCCGTTCCCAGTTATCATGCACCTCCTTCGCATCCTTCACAACCACATCCCCAAAAATGTGAGGATGGCGGTGAATTAATTTAGCCGTGATATTTTCCAGAACATCCCTGATATCAAAAGAATTGGTTTCAGATGCAATTTTTGAATAAAAAACCAGATGGAGCATCAGATCTCCAAGCTCCTTCTTGATCGACTCCATGTCCTTTTGCAAAATCGACTCCGAAAGTTCATAGGTCTCTTCAATGGTTAGATATCTCAGTGAATCAATGGTTTGCTTTTTATCCCATGGACATTTTGCCCTGAGTTCATCCATGATCTCCAGTAATCTTTTAAAAGCGGCAATTTTTTCCTCCATCTCGTATATTTTTAGCAAAAGTAAGCATTTCAATTTTGATGCGTTAATCAAGGTCAGATTTATAAATAATTGTGCTCGCAAGTGGACAATTCATGATAAATTTGCCACATTGAACCTAACACCCCACTTTTGAAAGCTCTATTGAAAACTCATTCTTTACTATCGCGTGGTATAATCATCATCGCTGTTTCTATTGCATTTTCAATGAACGTGTCAGGTCAATTTAACCGCAGTACTTTTTCTTCTAATATGATCATCGAAGGAAAAGTTCATTATGGATTTCTATACCCCCAGCATCTTGAACTGGAAGTATTCAACGCTCATTTTCCGGCTTTTGAGCTCAGTATCCAGCAAAAAACGCATGGGAAACACAAATGGGAACGCAACTATAATTATCCAATAATCGGGATAATCTTTTTTTATTCTCCCATGGGCAATAACCAGTGGCTGGGTAGTGTCTACGCCTTGATGCCATTTATTAATTTCCCGCTTTATGAACATCGGAACTTCTCAGTCGGATTCAGGCTGGCTCTTGGGGCAGGATATGTAACAAAACCCTTTGACCGGGTAACCAATTATAAAAACCTTGCAATCGGCTCATCTCTGAATGCTGCTGTAAATCTGATGTTTGAAGCCAGATACCAGCTCTCCAGATCATTAACTTTAAGTACCGGCATCAGCCTTCAGCATTTCTCAAATGGGTCGCTGAAACTTCCGAATTATGGGCTGAATGCTCCACTTGTCAACTTTGGCATTGCATTGCGCCCCTTTAAGAATAAACATTATATCGGAGACAGATTCATTGCCCCCACAGAACCATTTGTGGTCATCCTCCGGAAGAAAATGGAATTCAACATCGGTGCATTACTCGGATATAAAAACATGCAGGCGATATATGGTCAGAACTTCTGGGTTTACCACTTGTACGAAAACACCTTTATTACGATCAGCAAGAAGAGTAAAGTAGGTTTAGGTATTGACTTTTCATATGATCCGTCACACATCACAAAACTTGAAACGGAAGGCGATACTGTCGAAAATAAGCTGAACATTATCAGGCCTGGGATAAATGCAGCCTACCAGTTAATCATGTCGCGGGTTGGCTTTATATTTAATCTCGGGTGCTATCTTTCCGGAATGGAAAAAAGCAATGGACCACTCTATGAGAAAATTTCTGTCCAATATAATTTTTCGAAAAATTTTTATGCTACCGTTATGCTTAAAGTTCACTGGGGCCGGGCCGATTATATCGGTTGGGGACTTGGTTATAAATTTGAAATTAACTATGGAAAGAAAACATTTAGATAACCTCCGGAATGTAGTGGTGATTTTAACTATGGCCATGTTCCCTGCTTTGATAAGCATTACATCCGGATGTTCAAAAGAGGGAGATTGCCTCACTAACACAGGCGATACAATTTCTGAGATAAGATCTTTGAGTGATTTTGACAGTATCAGCCTCAATGATTATGTGAATCTTATTCTTACTCAAAATCCAGTACCAAGTGTTCGGGTCATTGCCGGCAAGAATATTATCAAAGGTATTACTACTGAAGTGATTGATCGTACATTGGTCATACATAATCAAAATACATGTAATTGGTTACGCAGCTATGACAGTAGTCTGATCAATGTTTTTGTTTCGATGAATAACATCGCCAAAATCTCATATAATTCATCCGGTGACATCCTTTCAACCAATGAATTAACAAAGTCTCTGAATGTTGAAGTGTGGGGTGGATGCGGGACCATCGATCTTCAACTCAATATAAGAGGGCAGTATGAGACTGGCAATTTCAGTTTGAATATGGGGACTGCAGACATTAAACTTCGTGGATTTTGTTTCAGTTCAGCAATTTACGCTGGTTGTTATGGGTTTTATGATGGTAGATTATTGGAGAACGATTACACATATATTACAAATAATGGATCGAATGATTGTTATGTAAATTGTTTTACATATCTTGATGCAAAGATAGGGTCTGTAGGGAACGTTTATTATAAAAAAAATTCGACTCTGGGTATCAAGAAAACTCCTTCAGGTAGCAACCAAATACAAGAGAAAAACTGGTAAAATAATGAACCAACCTCAGATGATTTTAAAGGACATGAATTGGAGTATTCGAAGTCTTGCCAACCCACTGAATCGTGGAATGGGATTTTTCTTGGCCGTTATTCATAGTAGAATCATTATAATATCAGAACTCCTGACCTATCGTAATTCTGCTGTCGCGATTTTGTAGTTCAGCACCAAATTTGTACCGGGATATATTGTTTCAGATTCGTTTAGTAGATGGATAACCTGCTCAATTGCAAAGTTCATTC
>Ga0247841_10013871_pt1 | contig 10207 bp, 3 predicted proteins | sample LaCruzMarch2015__2_FD_192410 | JGI IMG/M metagenome (GOLD analysis project Ga0247841, IMG submission 192410) | Freshwater microbial communities from meromictic Lake La Cruz, Castile-La Mancha, Spain - LaCruzMarch2015_18m | ecosystem: Environmental > Aquatic > Freshwater > Lake | place: Spain...
CTCTCCGGCGGCTGGGCCCGCAGGAACAGCGCGCCGACCCGCTGATCGCGCACATCCATGAACTGCACCGCGATCTCATCGCCGGCCTTGAGTTCAAGAGGCTCGTCAACCTGCGCTTCATAGACCGAGAAACCGGGCGCCGCCTGAATGGGGTCGGTCCCGCGCGTGCACTGCACGATACGCCCGTTCAAAAATACCGCCGGGGCCAGCGGGGCGACTTCACTGGCTTGGAGGGCGATCCAGTACTTGCCGCGTTTGATGTTTCCCATTTTCCAGTAGAGTCCTTCATTGTCAGGCTGTTCGGCATACACGGGGTGGCAGCCGCTGATGTAGGCAAAAGTCGATCCCTTGACCGGATTGTCCTTTTGCAGTTGAAACCAGGCGCCGGTGACGAGAGGTTTCGCTGAATCCGCCCCATAGACGTAGTCCCCTTTATCGTTAGGGGCGTTTTCGAATTGTCCCGTCACACCGGCAAGCAGAGGCGTGATCAGTGTCGCCCTTTCCTTCGCCAGCCGCGCCGCCTCTGCCTTGGGATCTGCTTTCGGCGCAGGCTCCGCTGATTGAATCGAAGATCCACTCATCGCCGCAACGACAAGAACTCCCGTCCAGAATATACCCGCTTTTGACGACATGATTCTTCCTCCTCTATATTTCGCCGTGTTTGTCCAACCTCAAGACTAAAAGTGTCCGTTACCGCCCGCCCAGCGGCGGCCGATAGACTTCTATCCCACGTATGGCCACCGGTCCGTCGCCGCATGGAATGATGGTCAACTCATGTTCCCCGTAAGGAAGGCCATCTGCCATCGTCACATAGTTCCAGTCGGGAATTCCCTGCATGGACTCAGCCGGCTTGACCCAGCGGATTTCATCCTTGAAGCGCGGCAGAATCCGCCAGGTGATCACGATGGGCTCCTTCAAGGCCGCCGGTCCTTCAGGCCCAGCCGGAGGGGCGCCCTTGACGGGAACGATCATGGTGAAGTCATTGCGGGCAATGCGGATGCGGCCGCTCTTGGAGACAAAGTCCGATTCGCTGTCGCCCTCGCCATCAAAGCCGGTCTCGGACCCGGATAATGTGAAGCGAAACCGCGACCCATCCTCGCTCAGATGGGTCCAGCGAAACTCCCAGACCTCCTCGCGCATGTCCGGGCCCGTGAAGTAACGCATGATCCAGGGCTGGCTCTTGGACCCCTTGTTGCCGACTTTCAACCTCGGGCACGTCCCATAGTAGAGATTCAGCGCGGAGGGCACCTTGCCGTCGATGAGGACCCGGGCCCCGCCCGCCCGCGGTCCGAGCACAACATCAACCCGTGTGCCCGTGAACTTCAGTTTGAGGGAACTGTTTTTGGCGGCGGACTCCACCCAGGGATTGCCGCTCCACTTGTTGCCCTCCGCCCAGCCATCTCCCGAATACCGGATCTCGTCGTCGATCCGGTCGCTCAAGGGCCGCAGGGCCTCGTACCAGCGGATCCGGTCCGCCCACCAGGAACGGGCGTTGAAGTTCATCCTGAAGTGACGCTCGAAGAGCTGGGCCATCAGGACATCGCCTTTGCGATTCAAATGAATGCCATCGCGCAGAAAATCCATTCCCTGAAGGCTGTTGGTCTCAAGATAGCCGATCCATTCGTTACGGCATTCGATGAATTCGCAGTCGTATTTCTGGGCGAGATGCCGCAGCATCACGACCTCGCTGTTGTCCCGCGGCTCTTCATTCCGGCGTTCCCAGACGCCCCGGTCGACATGCGCGGTGCGCAGGATGATTTCTGCATTGGTTTCGCGACGGATCGCGGACAAGACCCTTTCCCAGTGGTCATAATTCCCCTGGTAGGCGGAAAAAATCACCAGGTCCGGCCGGGCCTGGAGGACCCCGTGGTACATGATCCGCATCAGGCGCCAGACGAACCAGCCCCCGATGGAGTGGTTCTCCATCTGGATGATCGTGCCTGGATAGCGTTCGCGCAGTCGTTCGACCAGCAAATCGGTCCATTCCTGCGCCGTGATGGACTGCCCGAAGCAGACGATGCGCACCGGACGGCGCGTCTGGGCTCCGGCTTGCAGCAGCGCCATCGTCCTGGTCAGGCGGGAACCGAACAGGTCCTGCTGAAAGGCGGGCGGCAGCGGCGGTATTTCGGCAACGACTTCCGCCCAGGGTTTCCTGGGGCGTGGCGGAGGGGGCGGGCATTCAGGCGTCTTCTGATCCGCCGGAATCTGGAGGCGCACGCCCGTGGGCAGGGTTCCGTTCCTGGCAAGGAGCCGTCCGACAAAGCCCCCGGAAAAGACATAATTATCGACCCGGATCAGCAGCTCGTTCATCCCCTCGTTCAGGGCCAGGGTAACTTCTTCCGAGTCGACGCCGGCGCTCCGCTGCCCGACAAACCGGTGGACCAGTTTGCCGTTGAAAAACAGCTTCATGGAATCGTCACTGCCGAGAAGGAAGCTGACGTTCTGCGCCCGGTCGGCAAGGATCCGACAGTAAAGATAGATGGAGGCATATTCGATGTCGGCGCCCTTCGCGTCCCTGAAAACAAAGGGCCGGAGCAGCGCGGCCGAACCGGGACTGGGGTCGCGGATCGCGTAGCCAGGCGGCATTCGCGCGGAGACCACCTTCCAGGTGTAGGTCCCCTCGGGCAGTTTGACGTCCTGTCCTCCGACCGGCTTGATGCCGGCCTCACCGCCCACAGCCGCCAGCAGATCCCGGTCCGCCGTTTCAGCCCATTTCGCTTTGTCTTTGGCATCGGGCAGGGGGATTTCGCCCAGCACGAGCCATTTCGTGATCTCCCCCGCCGGCCCCAGCGGCGATTCCAGAACCGGTTCGGCGGAAAGCAACTCTGCCGAGATGAAACCAAGGCATACTAGGAACAAGATTACCGTCTTTTTCATTGAGACTCCCTTTTTGCGATTTCACTTTCCTCGGGTCACTTGGTTCTAAATGGGAAAGCCGGCAGGCCCTCCCTGTTGTACAAGTTAGCGGTCTCCGGATTCATGGACCAGGCATATCTCACATGCTTTGGCTTGTCGATCCTGTCGTTCCAGACCACCACTGTATCACCCTCAATCACCGATTTTGCCCTCAAGTACTTGCCATCCGCCCCGGCCACCACAAAGCCTTGGAGCTTGGCGCCTTTCGACATGAGCCCTGAACCGGTATGGATAAATCTGACCCGGAGCCGGCCTCTCTCCAAAGACATCGAGTCATAGACCGGGCCGGAGCAGACGACCTCCTGGCCGTAGGTCTTCTTCAGGGCCAACAGGGCAAGCCGGCGTCCGACATCCAGCTTGTTCTTGGGATGGATGTCATACGCATCCCCGATGTCTATCGCGGTGGCGATGCCGCAATTTGGGACGGACTCCGCCACGGAGAATTGCGCTTCGCGCAGAATGGCCCAGGCCGCGTTGTCCTGGAACTCGCAGGGATTGCCAAAGTTGGCCAACTGGACGATCAGGAAGGGAAACGCCTCGCCCCAGTCCTTGCGCCAGGCCTGGATCATCGTTTTCAGGAGTTTCGCATACTGGCCGGCATTCTCGCTGTTGGATTCCCCCTGATACCAGATGACGCCCTTGATGGCGAACGGGATGAGCGGCTTGATCTTGCCGTTGTACATGGACGCCAGATTGGGGACCCCGAGGGACACAAACGGTTTGGTCGGCCATTTCAGCGCTTTCGGGTTGAGTAGCACCTCAACCTTATAGCGCCATTCCCCTGCCAGCGAAAGGGCGTCGTCCTCGTCATCCGCATAGAGCTTCATCATCATGGGGGACCCGGTGAATCCCCCGGACCCGAAGTGATCGAACGCCCGAACGGCAATGACCGCCCTGCCCTTCTGTACAAGCCGGGCCGGAACGGCATACTTCCGCATGACGCGGTGGAAGGCCGGCGTTTCCAGGCCGATGGCGCCAACCTTTTCGCCGTTGAAGTACGTCACATCGAAGTCATCCACCGGGCCGAGCTCCAGGTGAAGTTGCCGGCCCTGCCACTTCTTCGGAATCTCCAGCGCCTTCCGGAACCACACGGCGCCGTCCATCTCAATCTCGGATTCCAGCGGCTTCGGGACGCCCATCGTCTTCCAGGCGGAATCGTCAAAGTCCGGACGCGCATAGCCTTTCTCGAAGCCCTTGTCACCGGGATCGGTCTGGGTTGACGGCCGCTGATCCAGCTCCCAAGCCGACATCTCTTCTTCGATTGCCTTCTTCCTCTCCGGCAAATCCTCCAGGGCTTGGTTGTAATTCTTCACCAGGACGTTCAAGTCCGGATCGTCTTCGAGTGCCTTGATCGGAGTCCACAATTCGATCGCCGTCGCCCCGACCGAAGCGCTGATCAGGCCGATCGGAACATCCAGGGCCTTGTTGAGTTCACGCCCGAAATAGTACCCAACCGCCGAGAAATCTTTGGCCGCATCCGGCGAGCAGATTTTCCAGGGTGCGTAAACCTTGAACAGCCTGATCTGTGGGTGACTTGCGGCAGCGATATCAGCCGTGGCGTTCAGGCATGACCCGAGCGGCATCTCCATGTTCGACTGGCCCGAACAGACCCAGATGTCGCCGACAGCGATGTTCTTGAAGACCAGAGTGCCTGTCGGCGACGACACCTTCATCTCAAGCGGTCCGGCGGCGGCTTCCATGGGCTTCAGCCTCACAATCCATTTCCCGGTCGGATCGGCTTTGCCTCCCGTCGTCCGTCCGTTGAATTCCACTTTCACTTCTTCGCCAGGATCGGCCATCCCGAATACAGGGATCTCCTTTCCCCGCTGCAGCACCATGTGGTCGCTGAACAAGGATTCCAGCTTGAGGCCGGCCCGGCCTGACGAGGCGCAGAGCATCATGAGGGCAAAAGACAGCAGTCCGCGCGGGACACGTTTGATCGTGCGCTTGGATACTTCCATTTCAATCTCCCTGGGTTGTGCCGCCACTCCGGAACTCACTCCATGGGCGTCCGACAGGCGCACAAACGCCGTGATTCCTGTCTGCGCGTGTCGGACACAAACCTTGCCACTACATCAGAATGCAGAACCTTGCACCCGCAAATCACAGTCAAAACGCTGGAGATACGGACGCTCCGCGTCCTCGCCGATGCAAAGCCCCCAGGTGATGCCCTCCCCTGCCACTTCGGCAAATCCGTCGGATCTGAAAGGGCCGGGCGCCCTGGGCGGAAAAGCGTCCAGGATCTTCCGGAAGTGCAGACCGTCTTCGCTGAACTGGAGCGTGTTGCCTTCGGGCCCCACATCCGAGACCAGGCAGCCGATCCCCTTGCCATGCGGCCAGACGCAGACTTCGTGGCCGCTGCCCAGAATTGGATTCCCCTGGTGCTTCCGCCAGGGGCCTGAGGGATGATCCGCAAAGGCGACCCCCATTTTTGTGGCAGTCCACGGCCTTCCCTGCTGGCGCCCCTTGTAATACATCCAATAGCGCCCCGCTCTCCTTATGATGACCGCATCGTCCACACGGAGGCTGTCGAAGGCCTCGGGATCGTCCGACGTCTTGAGGACCGGGTTTCCGCCAAACTTCACCCACGGGCCGAATGGGGATTCCGCTGATGCCAGTCCGATGGCGCCTCTTGTTGTTTCCTTTCCAGCGTACCACCCGATCGGCATGGCCGTATAGTAGAGGTGATATTGTCCGTCGGCGATCAGGAGGGTCGGGGTATAGACGCCGCACCCGTCGAAGGCGCTTTGGCCCCCCTTGCCAATCGCCTGCGCCTCTTCCTTCCAGTCGAACCCATCGCGGGAAACCGCATGCCAGATGGTGCCATTGAACCCGTGGTGGTCATCGGCGTTTCTCGTGTACCACACATGATAGAGCCTGTTTACAAAGATGACCGGACTCGGATCCCGGCGAGTCATTCCTTCTTCATAAGGAATGGCCGTACGATAGGAAAAACCTTGGAATCCCGGGAAAGGTTTTTCCGGGAATTGCGTGCACTGTTCCATATGGCTACTTCCTGATTCCACGCGCACGGCCGCTTCGGCGGCTATTTCCCCACATTCGCTTCCATGCGTTTGCGGGCCTCGATGGTCGGCGGCTGATTCCACTCGACCACGAGCGACTGTTTGTACGCTTCCAGCGCGCCGCGGTAATCCTTGCGCTGTTCCAGGATCTCGCCGATCCGGTTCCAGGGCATCGGCGACTTGCCGCCCGCCCCGGCCCACAGCCGGCAGACCTCGAGCACCCGGTTATCGTCCTTGTGCTGTTCCACGATGTCGAGCAGCGTGGCATAAGCCGGCTCGTGCGAAGGATCGGCGGCGATGGCTTCCCGGGCCAGACGTTCGGCCAGGGCCAGGTCTTTGGCCGCCAGGGCCTTTTGCGCTTCAACCGTCTTGGCCTTGGCCCGTGCCGGATCCGCCGCCGGGGCTTTTACTACCGTCGCCCCGGCGGGCGGCACGACCGCCGTGAGGCCCAACAGCAACGGCACCCCGCCACGCTCCGGATTCTTGACCAGGCGCACCGCCTTGACCGGTTGTTCGGGTCGCGGGTTCACCCACAGCATCTTGTAAACGGACACGCCGGTAAAGGCCGGGCAGCTTCCCGTCCACGCCACGCTCGACCGGGTGCCCCGCTCCCGTGTGAACGCCGGCGAAGCCGCCGAAACCCAGTCAAGGATATTGATCCCGCCCCACACGGGGATTTCCTCGATCTTCCCGTCCGCATAGTGGATGTCGTAGGTCACCAGGTTCCTTCCCCCGTAGGCCGATGCATGCAGGAAGTAGAAGCCTTCCACCGTGCGGCCCACCGGAATCGTGACCTCGGTCGGCAGGCGGTCCGCGCCCGGCCGCCCCGGGGTGGCCATCACCACGACCGCGTTGCTGCCCGACCCGATCTGGAACGGGATATTCTGGAACCGCTGCAGCCCGGTCGGGAACGTGCGCAGGTCGGCGTCCGCCCCCTGGTCGGTCCAGCCGCCCACCCCGTCATCACTCTTCTCGTCGGCAAACGCCCGGTTGGCAAACGGCGTCAGGTCGATCGTGCGGTAGTCCACCGTCTTCGGCAACTCGCGCATGGCTACGGCCGGGGCCGTCGCCACACCCAGGCCGACCAGCAGGGCCGACACGTTGCGGTTGGCCCGCACTTGCAGGTCGGGATGGGCGGTCGTCCAGCGCCGCTGGTCCAAAATCACGCGCCCCTTGCCCACCGGGACCTCGAGCATGGCCCGGGGAAACACGAGTTCACGGGCGCCCTCCACAAACACGGAATAATCCTGGAGCGCCTCCAGCGCGAACTCCACCTGCTCGGCCTGGGAACCGGCGCTCTCGGCGCCATCATACCGCTTCCAGTACAGGTCCAGATGGCTAAGCCCCGCCGTGTAGGGTGAGAAGCCGCTGCGCATGCCGCGACCATGCCACACGTGATAAGTCGGCACGGTCATCGTCACCGGTGCCCCCACCAGCACGCTCAGCCAGTTCGTGTCAGCCGGCGTCGCGCCGGCGACAACCACAGTCGCCCCGGCGCGGAGGGACTGGGCCAGCGGGGCGCGCTGCTCGGCGGTCATCGCACGCCCGGCCGCGGTATCCAAGAGCATGGCGCTGGTTGCCGACCACTGAACACTGCTCACTGAACACTGAACACTTGCCTTCGCCCCCACCTCCTCCAGCCGCTTCACCACGCCACTGTCTTCCGCGGCGAGCACCGTCAGCGTATTCGTCGGCGACGCGAAGGCTCCGGCCCCGCCGGCATAACGCACCAGCCGCGCCAGCAGCTCGCGCGCCATGGGTTCCTCATCATATTTGCCGACCACGGGCAACTGGCAGAGGACATAACTGCCCTGGCCCCGGTACTGCTCCATGAGCTGCACCCATTCCAACCCCTCCGGACTGCCGCTGTCCACCAGCGTCACGAATGAGCCGCTTTCAGGCTTGCCGTAAGCGCCCTGGCCCACCGAGCGGTCGTTGGCCCAGAAATGCAGGTCCCAAGAGGAGATGGGGAATGGTTCATGGTTGATGGTTGATGGGGATGGGCGAAAGATGGGGTGGTCACCCATCCGCACGAAACACTGGCTGGCCCACTGGACCGGATCGAGCTTGCTCGCCACCGGCAGGCCGGCGGGGGTTACGTTCTGTCGCAACACCAGCACCCGGCCACCGTCTTCCACGAAGCGCTGCAGCCGCACACAATCGAAGGCGTTGCTGACGTTCAGGGCGCCCTCGGCGAGGATCAGCAGCGCGGAAGGCGGCAAGGGGGAAGCGGGAAGCGCGGAGAGAGAGGAGACCGTCTCGAACGGCACGCCGGCCGCGGCCAGCGCCTGCCCAGACGTCCGTCGTCCGTCGTCCGTCGTCCGGGATCCGTTCTCGCCCGGCTCAAACAGCAGCACCTTCCTCGCCAGATTCCCGGCCTTTACCGGCGCATCGGGCCACACCTCGAGGTCGAGTTCCTGTCCGACGAGGAACCGGCCGTCTTCCTCCAGCCGTGCGGCCAGGACATAGGTCGTGCGCTCGCTGACGCGCGGCGCCTTGAAACGAATTTCCCCGCGGGCGGTGTCCGCGCTGTGCATGCCATACACGTCTTTGCCATGTGCCTTCACCTTGCCACGCCCGTCCCTGAGTTCCCAGCGGAACGTCAGGCGGGCATCGCGGAACACATCGTTGTGCAGGCTGTACAAGCGCACGATCTCGCGCCCGCCGAAGGCGTGGTGCGCCACGTCGGGCAGGATGAACGTCTGCAGGTTCAGCGCGCGCCGCTCAATGCCGGGAAGGCCGTACGTCTGGATCACGGAAACACCCAGGTCGCGGTGACCGTCCACCCGTGTCCGCCACATCCACACCACCGGACCGCCCATGCCGTCCACCGCCGGCGAGAGCACCGTCTCCTCGCCGCCCCACAGCGTCGTGCCCGGCGGCATCGCGACTCCCGTTTTCCACAGGTGCTCGGTGTTCATGATCAGCTTGCGTTCTGGACGCATCAGCACATGGGAGTGGAACGGGGAAAGAGGGATCTCCGGATCCGGACCGAACGGCTTGTCCAGGGGACGCCAGTACTGATCGTCCGGGGAGTAGGCCGTGCGTCCATAGGCGCGCTCGCAGTGGAAAGAGGGGTCCATGTAGTGGAAGGCGTAGTTGTCCAGCGCGCCGCTGATGTCGCCGTCGCCGTTGAACAGCGTCCAGCGGGTGGGATCGGCGGCGCGCACCGTGTCCGACAGCTTCTTCATCCGCTGCGCCAGTTGCGGGCTGCCGCCGTACCAGTAGTACTCGTTCGACAAGTCCCACGCGATCGTCGCGGTCTGGTTCAGGAACGGACGCATCGCCGTCAGGGCGTTGCGCTCGGCCGTCTCCCAGTAGACGTCCCGCTCGGTGTTGTGGCGGCAGGCGTGGTTGCTGAGCTGGGTGATCATATGGAACCCCATCCAGCCCAGCTCCGCCCAGGCTTCCGGTACCGGCGTGCCGCGCGAGAGGGACTCACCAACCCAGCCTGTCTTCAGGACACTCCACCCCCCGCGGCGCTTCATTGGCGTGCCGTTGAGCACGATATGCGGGCCTTCGATCCAGACTTCACGGAAGCCGAACCGCTGACGGAGGTTGTCCAGCGCCGTGCCGCTGCCCGCGTCCGTCGTCTCCACCCGCAACGTGTACAGATGCGGATCGTTGGGGCCCCACAGGCGGGGTTGTTCCCACGCCCGTCCCAACACCAGCGGCTGCGTGGCCCCAGCCGCCAGGTCCACCGTCTGTTCGCCCAGTTCGAAAACCGTCTTGCCACCATCCAGTACCGTCGCCCGGACCTTCACCTTGACCGCGGCCGCCCGCCGGTTCACCACGTTCATCCGCGCCTCCAACTGCTTCTTACGCACGGAGGGCACGATGACGAGATCCAGACAGGCCACCCGCGGCGCGACCTCCAGACGGACGTTTCCGATCGCGCAGCCCCAGGAGGCGCTGAAGTAGCCCGGGGCATCCTGGTAGAAGGGATTGCCCACCGGCGCGTTGGTGTTCACGTACGCCGGATTCATCAGCGCGATCAGGTCGCGCACCAGGATGACGATCTCGTTCGTGCCCGGTCGCAGGGCGGCGGTGACGTCCGCAATCAGCGGCGTCATACCGCCTCGTACATTGCCCACGCGCACCCCGTTCACCCAGGCGGTGGCCTCGTCACGGACATGCGTGATGTGCAGCGTGAAGGTCCGCTCCGCGGCGTCGGCGCCCAGTTCAAAGGTGCGCCTCAAAAACTCCCCATGCGGCCGGGGGACGATGGCCGACCAATGCATGTTGGCGTGCGGCACCTTGCCCGGCTT
>Ga0247841_10013873_pt1 | contig 10206 bp, 9 predicted proteins | sample LaCruzMarch2015__2_FD_192410 | JGI IMG/M metagenome (GOLD analysis project Ga0247841, IMG submission 192410) | Freshwater microbial communities from meromictic Lake La Cruz, Castile-La Mancha, Spain - LaCruzMarch2015_18m | ecosystem: Environmental > Aquatic > Freshwater > Lake | place: Spain...
CTTTTTGAGCCACGCGGAGCGTGGCGAATCCTTGCAGAATTAGGATTTTTTGGGGGGAATTCAGAACAGACGGCACTTCGTGCCGACCATATTTTTGGTTCCGAAGCCCTTTTCGAAAAATTGCGGAGGGGGCGAGATTCGAACTCGCGACCGGGTTACCCCAGTGACAGTTTTCAAGACTGTTTCTTTAGACCACTCAGACACCCCTCCCTGTAATTAAATAATGATCTTCGTAATGACAATTTGGACAAATGAGTTCCAAATTATTTAAATCATTATTCTTACGACTTCTATCCCTATGATGAACCTGCAATACCTCAGCTTTTCCATAACCGCACCGTTCGCATTTTCCTCCTTTAATTGAAAGTAACCTGACTTTTATTGCTCTAAATTTTTCGCCTTTATCTTTAGGTCTTCCTAGTTTATACAGGATTCCCTTTCGATAGGTATTTGAACATGTTCTAGAACAGGTAATGCGATTCAGGCCAGATAATATCAATTTATTACATATTACGCAAGGTTTCTCCTTCCGGCAAGAGGCTCCATAACAAGCCTGGCTACAATAAAAATTACCATCATTTCGCTTAAATTCTATTGGTCTACGATAAATACCTTTCTTACAAATCAAACATTTTGTATTAGGTTTTCTTTTATATAACTCAGGCATTAGTCCATTATACCACAGATAAATATAGTGATTACAATTTAAAATAAAAACCCTGGAATTTCCAGAGTTTTTATTTTATTACTTTTCCTCTTTGTTCACCTTATGCCCGCCAAACTTATTCCTCATAGCTGATATTAATTTACCAGTATAAGTAGGGGTGGTGCGAGAATCTTCACGGACTTTTAAGGCATTTACCAAACTTGGCATAGCATGTTCACCAAGAAGTTTTTTCATCTCTTCTTCTGTCTCCCCTTTTGGGACATTACCAGAGATAGCCTCCAAATATCCTTCTTCATTATAAGCCTCTGCTAACCAGCCCATCAATTTACTTTCTACAATACTGCCGTGAGAATAAACTTTAGCCACTTCAATTAAATTAATATTTAATGATGAATTTTTTATCGCTTCGAAACCTTCGCCGAGGGCAGACATCATGCCGTATTCAATACCATTGTGAACCATTTTTACAAAGTGCCCTGCGCCAGAATCACCAAGATAAGCAAAACCGTCTGGAATAGCTAGATCTTTAAAAATATTCTTTATATATTCAAAACTTTCTCTATCTCCACCAATCATCAAACAAGCCCCATTTCTCGCACCACCCATACCACCAGAAGTACCGCAATCCATATAGCTGATACCCAACTTTTTCAGATTAGCATACCTTTTTTGTGAATCTTTATAATATGAATTACCACCATCAACCACAATATCCCCCTCTTTCAAAAGCGGAGTGAGCTCAGCAAGGACTGCATCCAAAGCCTCGCCAGCATTTACCATAAGCCAAACTACCTTTTTTTCTGGTAAAAGTTTTACTAATTCGGAAATAGAAGATGCTGGAGTCGCGCCGGCTTTTACTGGCTCCTCCATTTTCTCTTGGGTTCGGTTATAAACCACTACTTCATATTTATGATCCAAAAGATTAAAAACCATATTAGAGCCCATTCGTCCTAAACCGATAAAACCAATTTTTAACTTTTCCATATTATATTATTTTTCTTATTCCACTCGGCGAGCTCTTTTGGTCCAGAACTGCCAATTGGATATTTATAAACGATCATATTTTTTCTATCAATCTTATCTACAATTTTCCAAGCCAATTCTACCTCATCATTACGCACAAAAAGTGCTTGCTCCCCAAGAATAGCCTGCTCTAACAACACTTCATAAGCCTCTGGTGTATTTATACCATGCTCACACTGATGACAATAATCCATATCTATTGTCTCCACTTCAAAGCCTTTTCTTAAAGATTTTGAATTAAGTTCAAAAGAAAATCCTTCGTCCGGCTCAATTCTTATAGTCAAATAGTTATTATCAGCTGGACAAGTTTTAGCCAAGAGACAATCCACTGGTTTGAAACGAATATGTATTACTGTTTCTTTTTTATTTAAATTCTTCCCCGCTCGCACAAAGAAAGGTACTCCATGCCAACGTTTATTGTTTATTTCTAATTTGGCAGTAAAAAAAGTCTCGGTCTTAGAATCAAGATTTACCCTCCTCTCTTTTTCATAGCCTTCATATTGACCGATAAAAATATCTTTTACTTTAACTTTTTTTAAAACTTTTACTTTTTCATTTCTTAGATATTCACCAGAAATAAATTTTGGTGATTCCATAGCCACAAGAGAAAGCATCTGCAAAATATGATTTTGGAGCATATCTTTTACCGCCCCATATTTATCAAAATAATTTCCTCTGTTTTTTATGCCGAAATTTTCATCACAAATAATCTGCACCGAATCAATATTTTTATTATTCCACAAAGGCTCTAAAATTCGATTCGTAAAGCGAAGTAGAGCAATATTCCCCACTAGCTCCTTACCTAAATAATGATCTACCCGGTAAACATTTTCTTCTTCAAAAACCTTATCAATTGCCTGATTTATTTTTTTAGCCGAATATAGACTATCACCAAATGGCTTTTCATAGAGTACTCTCTCCCAGTTGTCATCCTCACTATTTACTAAACCGACTTTGGCTAGATTTAAAGTGGCAATCTCGAAATGCTCCGGCAAAGTAGCTAGATAAAATAACCGATTGCCACATAGATTTTTCTCTTTTTCTATTTCCTTTATTTTATCTCGCAAGCCCTCAAAATCATTTAGATTTTCAAAGTCTAACTTTTGGTAATAGGCGGACTGACACAATCTACCCCAAACAGTTTCATCCAAATTCTTAATATATTTTTTTGCTTCATCTAAAATAGCTTGTATTGTGGTATCAGAGCGAGCCACACCAAGAAGAGACACCTCAGAAACAATATTTAATTTTAATAATTTATAAATAGCCGGAATCAGCTTTAGTTTAGCTAAATCACCCGTCGCTCCCATAATGACAAATGTCAGATTATTACTTGAATTCATCTCACTATTATACCATTAAAATAATTTATGCTATAATTATGACATGGAAGATTCACTTAGGTGGCAAGCACCTGAATATCATCATTATAAAAGGAGTACTGACTGGTTTTGGGCTGTGGGTATTATTACTCTTTGTATTTCTATCCTTGCTTTTATTTTTGACAACGCATTATTTGGAGTTCTTATTCTCCTTTCAGCTGGGGTTTTAGTTTTTTATGTTCTTCATGTTCCAGAAGATGTCGACTACGAAATAAACAAAAAAGGTATTGTTATAGGAAAAGAATTACATCCATATTTAACTATTGAAGCTTTTTGGATAGAGACTGGTAATAATATTGAGTCCAAAATAATATTAAAATCTAAAAAATCCCTCCTTCCTTATATTATAATTCCCGTTCATAACGACAGTGCTGACGAAGTAGCCTTAGTCCTTCGTAATTTTCTAGAAGAAAAAGAGCTCTCTGAGCCTATGGCTCATAAGGTGATGGAATATTTAGGGTTCTAACCCCCCGCCCTAGCAGAAAATCTTCCATTACATGGACAGTATGGGTTTCCCATTTTTTCGCAATAGGAATTTCTCAAAAATACGGGAGAACCTTTTCGCTTCCTGCTCGTAAGCAAAATCATTTGCTTACTCAGGGGGGACAATTATAAAAAAGAGCTCTTTAAAGAGCCTTTTTTATAATTGTCCCCCTGGCAGGAATCGAACCTGCATTTCTCCCTTCGCAGGGGAGTGTCCTATCCATTGAACGACAAGAGGAATTTAAATACATTAACATAAGAAACGTTAAATTAGAAGTTTAAAAAACCACCTACATTTCGTAGGTGGTTTTTTATTTTATTATTTTGAAGCCTTTGCCAACATCTTTGCTAATCTACTTTTCTTTCGGGAAGCTGTATTTTTGTGAATTAATTTTATCTTACAAGCTTTATCAATTGCTTTAAAAGCAGTTGGCATAAGAGCCTGGGCCTCTTTATCTTTCTTTTCTACCAATAATTTCTTGATCTTTTTAACTACTGCAGAAACAGCATCTTTTCTCTTAAGATTAAAGACGGCTTTGTGTTTTGAAGCTCTTAGGGCTTTTTTAGCTGATGAGGTTATAGGCATTTGATTTTTTTGTTAATTAGTATTGCCAAGAAAAGATAACACAGAAGTCATAAAAACACAAGGTGTTATATTCTAAGCTAAATAATAGACTACAAATCTATCTGCACCGTCTGTTTGAACTCTGGATATACAGCATCAACCCCTAGATTATCCCGAAGTTTTTGAACGAGAAACATTGAAGATTTTGGCTCCCCCATCACGGCAAATACCTTTTTTAATTTACCGCTCTCAGCTGCTTTTTCTACAAATTCTACCAAATGATCAGAATCCTTGTGTGAAGAATAACCAGATATAGAATCTATCTTTGCCCGGACAATTTTTTCCTCACCATAAATAGTTACTTTTTTGGCACCATCCTGCACTTGCCTACCCAAACTACCAGCAGATTGGTAACCAACAAACAATATTTCTGCATCAGGATTATCGATATAATTTTTTTCATGTATTACAACCCTACCACCTACTGACATACCAGAACCAGCCATAATTATTTTTGGGTTTGGTACTCTATCAATCATTTTTGATTCTCCACTCTGGACAATAAATTTTAGACCAGGAAAGTTAAAAATATCATCCCCACTTTTAATATCAGCTCTAGCTTTTTCATTAAAATCCTCAGTATATTTTTCATAAACCCCTGTAATTTTTATTGCTAAAGGAGAATCTAGAAAAACGGGGGCCCTGGTAGTAATATTACCACTTTCGAAAATTTCATTCATTTCATAAATTATCATTTGTGTCCTTTCCAAAGAAAAAGCTGGAATTATTAATGTTCTTCTGTATTTTATAGTATCCTCAATAACTTGCTGTAATTTTTTATGTCTTTCCACTTTTGGCTCATGATTTCTATCGCCATAAACACTCTCCATTAAAATATAGTCTGCATCAGTAATCCACTCTGTATCCTTTAGTAAAATAGATGGTGAATTACCGAGGTCACCTGTAAAAACCATTCTCTTTCCATTTCTAGAAATTTCTACCATTGAAGAACCTAAAATATGCCCAGCATCTTTTAAATATACACTAACACCATCCTTTAACTCCTTTGTTGTGTGATAAGGCAAATTATTCCAAATCGAAAAAGCAGCATCAACATCTGCTAAATCATAAAGAGGTAGTATACCCTCACTCTTTGCATCATTGGCTAAAATTTTAACAGCGTCACCCAATATGAACTCCGCTAGATCCCTGGTTTCTGGAGTACTAAGTATTTGTCCTTTAAAACCATCCTTAACCAATTTGGGAATACGCCCTACATGATCTAAATGAGCATGGGTAATAATAAGAAAATCAATTTCAGCAGGATTATAGTCAAATTCCGAACGGTTCAAATTCTCCGCTGACCTGTGCCCCTGCACTAACCCACAGTCAATAAGTAGTTTGCAGTTTTCAGTCTCAAGAAGAAAATTAGCGCCTGTTACCGTTCCTGTTCCACCATAAAAAGTTAGTTCGGCCATATTATTATTGGTTAGTCTTTTTTATTTCTCCTCGATTAGAAGAAATGTTAATAACGTCAGCTGGTTTGTTAAAGCTTCTTTTTTTCTGAACAAAGTAAATATAGGCGATTGAACCCCCTAAAGCATCGGTAATAATATCTGTAGCGGTATCAAAAGAATAATTAAGAGAAAAAATAGAAGAAAGCTGAAAAATATTTTCTATTAATTCCCAAACAACCCCAAGTAAAACAGCTGAAATAAAAGCAATAAGAAAACTTTTTACCCTATAATCTTTTAGTGAACTTAACTGTCCAAAAGCGACCGCCAACCATAAAATAACAAGGGCAATCCACAAACCAGATAAAGCATGTAAAAAAAGATCAAATTGTGGATAAAACCAATATAAAGAAAACCGAGACCCCACAGAATAAAAAGTAATTAAAACCGCAAGTACTAAAATCGAAAAAGGGAAAGGTCTTTGTTTGAACATATTGAAATTATAACATAAACAAAAAAACCATACCAGAATTGGTATGGGTTCTTTATAGGAGTTACTACAAGGTATTCCCCAGAAATTATTCTAGGTGGGTGTCCGCAGATAGACGACCAAAGCCGCTACCGATATAAGACTCCCTTAAAAATTATTTAAGCTAGAAAATACCTTAAATAACTCCTACTCTTATTATAGTCCCGCCTAAATCAAATGCAAGACTTGAAATTACTCTAAAATACCGTCTAAATTTACATCATAAAGAATAGCGTCTTGAATCAATCTATAATTTAAAATCTCTTCTTCTTTAAACCATAAATTTATTTCACCTAAAGCTTCCTCTACAGAACCAGAGGCGTGTACCACATTACGAATAGCCCTATTATCCACATCAGCTATTTGATATGAATCGAGCACAAAATCTCCTCGAATTGTCCCAGCCACAGAGGTTAGAGGCTCTGTACCACCGGTCATTTTACGAACTACCTGTACCGCATGTGCCCCCTGCCAAACCATAGCCACCACCGGCCCGCTTGTCATAAATTTTATTAGACGGACTAAAACTTTGTCACCTACAACTATGGGATCTTCGGATGGAGGAATAATATTTTTTGTTTTATAACTTAAAATAGATTTCTCGCCCACCTTTCTTATCCATTCAGGGTCAATAGTATAATGTTTTTTGGCCATTTCTACGCTTGGGATAGCCATTTTCAAAGCGATTAATTTCAAACCCATTCTTTCATAACGTCTGATAATTTCCCCAATCAAAGTTCTCTGAACACCGTCTGGTTTTATAATTACAAATGTCTTTTCATCTTTGATGTGTTTAATTTTTGTCATGGTATTTTATATTTTGTATTATTAAATCTTAAATGGGGATACGGGAGGTAAAGGTGGTGGAGCCTCTTTCTTTTCATACTTCTTCATAATCTCCTGTTCTACCAACTCTCGGTCTCGGCCATATTTCAAATAAGAAAGTTCTTTTATTTTATCTATCAAAGCACTATCCCCTCGTGGTGGAAATGGTACAAACAAATTAAATGGTTTTACCGGGCGACCAGATGAAAGCATTTTTATATAACAATTTAAATTATCAACACTCATCAAATCTTTAGCGGAGAAAACTGGAGCAAATTGTTTTTCCAAATATTCAGCATCCTCAGAACTTACTCGGAAAGAGGCAATAGAACCAACATTTCCAAAAACAGAATCTCGGATTTTTTCTTCGAGCTGTGCAATGAACTGGTGAGCAACCGTTAGTGATAATTTATATTTTCTAGCTTCTGAGAAAATAGTAGAAATAGAATCGGTAGTGATGTTTTGGAATTCATCTATATATAAATAAAACGGAGCCAAATCCTTGCTTAGTGAATCTACTCGAGACAAAGCGGCCATCAAGATTTTTCCGACTATAATCAAACCCAACAAGTTAGCATTAATATCTCCCAAACGACCCTTTGATAGGTTTACCAGTAAAATCTTCTTACTATCCATTATTTCGCGAAAATTGAAGGAGGATTTTTCTTGAGCGATGATCGGTCGCATAATATCGTTTTGTAAGAAGACATCAAACTTGCTGACAATATAAGGTACAATGTTCGCCAAAGAGGCTTCTCCACCCGCTTTTTCAGCAATCTCTTTCCAAAACTGAATAACCAGAGGATTTTTACATTTGGAAATTTTTAGATCTCGAAATTGTTTGTTAGACAAAACACGCGAAACATCAAGTAACGTATTACCACTTATTGGGTCTTCAAGTACAAGCATCACTGAATTTCTAAAATATTGTTCAAACATCGGGCCACCAGCCGTCTTCATATCAAACAACTTGTTAAAAATAGAAAGCATTTCATTTACCACGAAAGTTTTCTGTTCAGGAAAACGAATGTCATATTCGAGCATATTTAATCCCATTGGTCGGCTAATATTTGAAGGGTCAAAATAAATTAAATCCTCCAAACGTTCTTTTGGTATATAAGATAAAACGTCTTGAATATCTGAACCGTGTGGATCAATCATACACACCCCATCACCATTTAAAATATCCTGACGGATCATCTGCTTCAACAAAGTAGTTTTACCAGTACCAGTCTGGCCAATCACATACATATGCCTTAGGCGATCCTCTGGCGACATAAATATTTCTGTCTCAATATTTCGGTGAATATTTTTACCAAGAGAGATACCGACTTTTTGTAAATCAAGGGGCGCCTGACCTGTCCCCGCTTTGCTTTGTTTGAGCTGTGATGTCCCCCGAATATCATTCTCTGGTAAATGCATCATGGTGGTTATCTCTCTAATATTTAAAGGAAGTATCTCCTTATCATTAAAAACTCGGAAAGAAAATTCGCGGAAAAATCGCCTTAAATCTTGACCCTGTAATCTTTTAAAAGAAATTTTATTACTACCAGTATTTTCAAACTGATTAAAAGCTGACTCTAGATCAGATAATATAGACAAGGCTTCACTTTCTGTTTTAGAAGAAGCAATGATTCTGATATTAGTCTCAACTGTCGGTGTGCTAATTTTATTATTAAGGTTTTCAATAATACTTTTGTCCATCTCCAAAGATTTTTGGTCAGCTAAACCTTTTTCTTTCTCTTTATCTTTTTTATCAGACATAAGTACTCCAGCAAATTCTTTTAAAACCTTCTTTGTTTCTCCTAAAAAAGTCAAACGGTCCATATTTATAGCCTCTTTTAGCTTCATTCCTTTTGAAAAATCCTTTAAGGCTTTTTTATAAAAAGAAGTATATTTTTCACCCACTGGCTTAAATATTATCTGGATGCCAGCTCCCTCACCCTCATTTTTAAGTTTAGAAAAACTATTTAAAATAATATTCAAAGGATCATAATCAAACTGCTCATAGGTTTTTAAAGGGTAGATAGGGTTACTGTTTTGGACAGCAAAAGAACCAACCGAAGCTCCTTGTTCATTAAAAATATTATAATCATCTTTCTTTTCAAAAATCTTGGCTTCAGAAAAAATAGAAAGAATTTGTTTTTCAAAAAGACCTTTTTTAGTATCTGGCACAGAAACATAAAAAACAAACTCCTCGCTTTTGTTAGCATTTGCAAGCTCAATACTAAAATAATCCGGTCCGTCTATTTCACTAGAGACAGAAAGCATACCGGCATAAAACTGCTCCATCTTGGAAATTAATTCTTTTAAATTCTTCTGCTTCCCCTCTTCTTCTTCCGCTTGGGGTAAAGATATTTCAAATAAAGTCATCTTTAAAGACTTGAATAGTGGACTTTTTTCTTTTTTCCCATCGAGTGGTAAACCCGCTTTTATATATTGAACCAAAAAACGATGAAAATCATCATCCAGGTGAGCATCTTTTAATTGATCTATAATAGACAAAGTATTCATTAAACCTTTTGTCTGTAAAATACCTACTAGCTCTTCTATTTTAGTATCATGTTCTTCTGGTGATAAATCTAGAACAATAGACTCGACTTCATTATTTTTAAGTTGGTAGTCTGGCTGTAATACTTCTTCTGGTTTGGTGTTTTTATAATCAATTATCTTATCAGTAATAATTTCTTCTCTTGGGACAGCTTCACCTTTTTCTAACAATCCCTTTTCATGTTTAGCTACTTCTCCACGCAAATAATCCAACTCTTCCTGCGGTGAAGAAAACTTTTGCTCTATTTTTTCAAATCCAAGTTCCATTAAGGAGAATTATAACACATCACTTTACCCAATTACAAAGAAAGACTAGAGCAGACTAATTATCAAGAAAAACTTCTGAAGTTTTATTAACTAGACAAATATCTAATAATAACAATTCCACTACCGCCACCAACTTTCGTACTAGTATTACCACCACCACCAGCACCGCCTCCTGTGTTTGGTGTTCCTGCTATTCCCGGCCCACCACTTCCACCTGCTCCACCACCCCCTAATCCCCCTGTACCCGGAGTTCCTCCGCCATAAAAAACACTGCCACCACCACCACCACCATAATATGTATTCGTTCCAGAAATCGAATATAATGATCCATTTCCCCCTTTTCCGCCACTCCACGACCCCGTAGGTGCTGAACCAGCTGCCCCTGCTCCACCACCACCACCAGCAGATAGACCCCCAGAACCATATATTACGTTATTACCACCAACATTACCTTGCCCACT
>Ga0247841_10013874_pt1 | contig 10203 bp, 1 predicted proteins | sample LaCruzMarch2015__2_FD_192410 | JGI IMG/M metagenome (GOLD analysis project Ga0247841, IMG submission 192410) | Freshwater microbial communities from meromictic Lake La Cruz, Castile-La Mancha, Spain - LaCruzMarch2015_18m | ecosystem: Environmental > Aquatic > Freshwater > Lake | place: Spain...
GGCTGGTGGAGTACAACTTTTACCGACCTCATGAAACACTTAATTACCGCACACCGCTAACTTTAACAAAAGTGTCACCTATGTGCCCGTCTTGGACAAGGTATTGACAGTGCTCCAATCTCTGGCGTTTGGAAATTTTATTCAACTTCAAATGAGCCCACCACTAGTACATATCGCGATAGTGACATACCTTTTCGACACTACACTAATCTCCAATCTACTTCGACTCAAAATTTTATAGGCATTAAAATGGGCGATGTAAATGGATCTTGGACTAATTGGTAAAATATGAAAAATAGATTATATACAAATCTTGGTTATTTTTTGGCGATTGCTATCTGTATTATGCTTATTGTGTTAGTTCCAGAAACACAGGCATCAGCCGCGCCATCGGTTGGTTTTACTGATCAGTCAGGATCGATTGGGGAAACCATCGATGTGCCACTAGTCGCAAAAAATTTTTCCAACACAATTGGCGGAATCACTATTAACATTGGGTTTGATCAAACAAAATTGTCTTTTACCGGTTATACCGCCGGGGTTATCCCTACGAGCGGCGATACCCTGGATTTTAATAGTCCTACTGCTGGTACGTTAGCCTTTAATTGGTTTGCTGTGTCTAATTTTTTAGATTGGAGTAGCGATGCTACATTATTGACCCTGCATTTTAATATTGTCGCAACTGGAAAAACTAATGTAAATTTAACTTTTATAAATACCAATGAAATTGCCGATAGTATTGGCGATCCGGTCGGTGGAGTAAGTTTTACTGCTGGTACAATTGCCCTCAATCCAGCTGGCGTCATACCCCCAGTTACTCCACCCACAGTAACTCCACCACCATCTGGTGGATCCACTGGTAGTAGTGGTAGTTACACTCCACCACCGCTAGTATTCACGAGTATTTTTCCAACTACTACCAAACAACCAACACCAACTACCAGCATTGTGGCTAGTACAACAACATTTACCACCACCACCAGCTCTTCTCCAATCATTTCCACCTCCACCGGAGTATATTTTAATGTTTTACCAATAACCAGCACGATCAAAAGGGGAAAGGTGATGAAATATAGTTATATTTATAAAAACATCACCGGTAAACCACAGACTGTCAAGATTTCTCGTCAAATGATCAACGGCAAAGGCAAAGCTGTATTTACTGCTTCAGCTGTCACCACTCTTAAAAAAGGTGCCTCATTTACCCGTGTAGTTAAGGATGCTATTAGCTCCAAACTGCCAATAGGGGATTATATTATTAAAGTTAAAATATTAACTACAAAAAACAAGTTAATTTCAGAGGATTACTTTGATTTTACGGTGGTGAAATAGGTTATCAACCTCACCCAAACCCTCTCATTGGTAAGGAGAGGGAGTATTCGATGTCCTCTCCTTTACAAGGAGAGGACGAAGGTGAGGTCTCGCTTCGTTTGCCAACCCCCTACTTTATAAGAGCCTGCCCCGCACTTGATGCGGGGAGATGACGAAGGTGAAGTACGCGATAAGTTATCCACACCCCCCAATGCCACTACACTTGACTTGTTTGTTTTTTGTGGTATAATAGAGATGTAAAAATTAAAAAGAGCTGAAATTGTTACTTGAAGGAAAATAGTACCTAGATTTTTTTATTAATTTTATTATTTTCAATAAAAATATAGATATAATCCTATGCCACATTACAAACAACTAAGTTACACCGGAAAAGTTATGATGTGTTATGTCGTAGCGTTTGTTTTTGCATTAGGATTAGGATTATTTTTGGCCAATGCGGTAAAAGCTGATGATGATGTTCCTCCTATAATTGACGATACCCCGATTGTCTCCACCACTCCTCCCGCCGAAGAAACAATTGAAATACCAACCACTACTCTTCCGATAATTGAAGATACCACCACAACCGAACCAGTGGTTGAGACGCCCACCACCACTGAGCCAATTATCGATGTGCCCAAGATTCTTTCTAATTCAGGCGGAAATGGTCAAAAGCAACTATTTGATATAGAGTTAGACTGTTCTGATTATGAAGATAATGATAGCGATGGTGACACAGATTGCAATGATTCAGATTGTTACGCAGATCCGTTTTGTTTCATCGAAGATTTTTGTGATGACCCAGAGGCTTACAATTACGAAGCAATGGGGCAGTGTATTTATGATCCTGATGTACCGTCTGGAATAACTTTATCCAAAACCACTTCTACGATTTTGGTTTCTTGGGATTGGGCAGTGGACGCAACATCCTATACTGTTTCTTCTACAGTTCCAGGGTCGGCTAGTGTTGATACCAGTGGAAGAAGTTATTTATTTCCTGAGCTCAACACCTCAACCGAATATTTATTTCAAGTAAAATCCAACAATATTTATAGTAGTAGTTCTTTTTCTGATGTTTATTCTACCACCACCGACAGTGGTGAAGATGCGCCGTTAGACGAAGGTGGTGATTCTTTAACTATTTGCGCCTCTGGCTGTACTTTTTCTTCAATCACCGAAGCATTTGCTTCTACCACCGTGCCCGAGGGAAGCACATTTTATGTTAGCTCCACTTATGAGACTTCGGCCGATCAAAGCGAAGGTGGTTCTTTGGTTTTTCCAACCAGCAGTATAACCTTGGATTGCCAAAATAACAGCGAGGCGGTTATTTCGCCAAATAGCACCGGAATTGGCATAATTAGTATGTCCAATAGTTCTACTATTCAAAATTGTACGCTTGCCTCAGTTATTATTGTTGGGCATGATGATAATTACACTAATTTTTCCATTTTAGATAATATATTTGTTTCCAGTTCACCCAGCTCCATTGTTTTAGATACAATTGCCGGTGGTTGGATGAATATCTCTAATAATATTGGCTTAAATGGCATTTCAATAGACGGTGGATTTGCGAGTGGTACTATTAGTAATAATATAATTTATAGTTTGGTTTCAACGTCTGTAGATTATGTGAGAGTAGGTATTGTTTTGGGCAGTGTGAGCGATTTTTCTGTGGTTAGTAATACTATTTATAATTATGTCTATAATAGTCCATCTCCTTGGAGTGTGATGATCAGCAACACCACTAATACTATTTTTGCGTCCAATACCATAATTTATCCAGTTGATTTGCACACCAGTTACCCCATGGCTTTGAGTATTGGAAATTCATACAACGTTACAATAGTTGGCAATTATCTTGATTTAAGAATATTAAATTCTACAACAACTGAAAGAATAATTGGTATTGGGAATAGTTCAGGTGGTATTACTTCTGTGCAATTTTCTCACAATACTTTTGCTTATGACGCTACTCATGGAGGGTACGAAGTTATGTGGCTTGACAATACCGGTGGGGATTTGATGAATATTACCTCAGCCTATAATATTTTTGCCAATTTTGGTTCGGCGCAGAATTATTGGAGTGTAAATGGCGGCGGAGAAGGTTCTACTTTTGTGTCTGATTATGATGGGTTTTGGAATGTGCCTTCTTCAACTATTGGGACCACCACCAATTGGGTAACTACCAATCCATATTTCAAAACCAGCGACGCCGACACCACTAATGATTTAGAATTAGCTCCATTTAGTCCGTATTTGGACGTAAATGGCACTGAAGATATTGGTGCATATAGCAATGCTAAACGAGATCCTTTGGTAATTTATTTTGATCCCAACGGAGAAATTGATTATACAACAGTTGACGCTACTTCCACGGCTCAAATTTTGAATTGGGGTTTTACCGTTGTAACTACCACCGGCCATTTTTATCCCGGTCCCACAGGTGCTACCGCTTCTTCTATTAGTACCTCATCTTTAACTATCTCTTGGGCAGATAATTCCAGCAGTGAAGATGGTTTTTATGTGCAAATGACAACTGGTAGTACTTGGGTGGAAGTCACTACTACCCCCGCTAATGTTACCTCATCTATTGCCGAGTCGTTGGAGACGTTAACCCAGTATCAGTTTAGAGTGCAGGCTTTTCAAGGCAGCGATACCTCCGATTATTCTACCACCGCGGTTACTACTACCATATCTAATTTACCAAGCGCGCCAGTTTTATTACCACCATCACACACTTCCACCTCGATCAGTATTTCCTGGGAAGCTGTAAGTGGCGCAGAAACTTATATTGTTTCATCTACCAACGGTAATGGTAGTGATGGTTTTCATCTTGTTATGGCTGATACGGCTACAAATATTGGTGTTGATCCATGGTCCGAATATTATTATCAAGTAATGGCTACTAATACTTATGGCGAAGGCCCTTGGTCGGAAATTGGGTATGTGGCTGCTACTGGCACTGCTCCCGCCAATTTGGCAGTTACTTTAATTAATAGCACCACCATGCAGTTAACTTGGAATGATAATTCCGGTGGGACTGATGTTTTTGTGTTTGCGTCATCAACCGATGGTAATAATTTTTCCGATACTGCTACCACTACCGCGGGTGCAACTTCAACATTATTTGAAGGCTTAACTCCGCGTACCAACTATTGGTTTAAAGTGGCAGCCAAAGATCCAGATGGGGAGTTAATGTCTCCTTACGCCACTATTTATGGTGATTATACTCAAGACCCAAACACTTATACTGTTTGTGAAGAGGGCTGTGATTTTCAAACACTTACTGGCGCTTTTGCGTCTTCTTCGGTAATATCTGGTGATATATTAATTGTCAGTTCAACCTATTCATCTACTACCGAACAGACAGCCGCGGCTGATGCTGGTCATAGTGGGTCTATTTGGTTTTCTGATCATCGCGACATGACCGTGGATTGTCAAAATAATGGGGTGGTTATTTCACCAAGTAGCACTGGTACTGGGTTAATTCGGATGTATGGCGGCAACACTATTCAAAATTGTTCATTTGTTGGCACCCAAATTACCAATCACGGAGTACCTTTGACATCTTTGGAAGATTTTACTATTTTAAACAATACTTTTGCTACTGATACTACGAGCAGTATCTCTTTAGTGGGTATTGGTACAGTTTATATTTCTGACAATGTAGGATTAAATGGAATATATATTGTGGGTTTTTCTAGTGGCACGATCGCTAATAATGAGGTGGATGTTAATTTCCCTAGTGGAGATGTGAGAGGACTTCGTATTGATGGTATAGTGGATATTTATCCTACCAGTAATATCGTTATCAGTAGCAACACTGTTGATATTAGTTCTTATCTTAATGGAATAGGTTGGATAAGTTTTAACTCTGGATTAGGTGTCGGCGGTAATGACAATATTTTAGTTGACCATAATCGTTTTCTTATTTCAGATACAAGTACGACCACCGCGCCTTTAGCGGGCATTAGCAGTGTTACCAATATAACTTTTAGTAATAATTATTTTGATTCCCATTTAGTTCCTCAAGGTGAGCGGTTAATTGATATTAGTAATGGCACCACCACGGCTGATATGAATGTAAGTTTCAATCATAATACTTTTGCCATTACCGGAGCGCATCAGGTGTTTTATTTTAGTAATTGGTCAGCTAGCGGTAATATTTTCATGACTTCAACTTACAATATCTATGCCAATTTTGATAGTGCTGGAGGCGGTCAGGGTATTAATACTGGAAATCCACAGGAAGGAATTTATCAAAATGTTGTTGTTTCTGATTATGATGCATTTTGGCGTTTAACTACGCCGATTACCGGCGGTTATTCTGCCACGCCAACTAATTATCTTGTTAGTGATCCATATTTTAAACTTGGTAATGTCGACACAAACGACGATTTAGAATTGGCGCCGTTTAGTCCATATTTGGATGTAACTAGTACAGAAGATATTGGTGCTTATAGCGTTGCCCGAGCGACCGAAATTCGTTTTAATCCCGAGGGACCGATTGATTATACGACTATCGACGCTACCTCCACCGCACAAATTATTAATTTAGGTTTGCCAATTACAGTTGTGGGGGATTATTTTTATCCCGGCCCAACTGATGTTACTCTTTCCGATGTCAGCACTTCATCCATCACTGTTTCTTGGGATGATAACTCCAGCGACGAAGGCGGTTTTGGCATACAAATGTCAACCAGTGGAGATTGGGTAGATGTGATAACTGATCTTCCGGCTGATACCACTTCGTCTATTGTTGGCTCACTTAATTTAGACACGCTTTATCAATTTAGAGTAAAAGCATTTAAAAGCGATTATAGTTCCGATTATTCCGCTTCTGATGCCACTACTACATTGGAAGGTGCCCATACTTATTATATCGGTAGCGTTGCCGAAGGTGATGATTTTGATAATATTAAAGCCGCGTTTGATTCTGCATCCGTATTGGCTGGTGACACTTTGATTGTTAGTTCTAGCTATACGTCTTCGTCTGATCAGGGTATTTGGAATAGCAATGTAATACAGTTTTCAAAAGATAATATTACTCTGGACTGTCAAAACAGTGGAGCTGTAATTTCCACTAATCCCAGTGGGTCTGGGTATGTTAGATTGACTTCTGGCTCTACTATACAAAATTGTGTTTTAGATTCAATGAATTTTGACGTGGCTAATAATGCCAGTATTTTAAATAATACTTTTCGGTCTAGCTCGGCGCCAACCCAGATTGGTATTTCTGACGACGGTTCAATAAATATTTCTAGTAATACTGGGTTAAACGGAATTTCTTTGGATGGTTTTACGAGTGGAGTTGTTAGCAATAACACAATTTATATTTTGGCTCCAAACACAGAATCTGTAGTTGGTATTTATTTTAGTGATATTAACAATGTTAATATTTCCAGCAATACGATCTATAATTATGTTTATGATACGGACAATAATAGTGGTATTTATCTTAATGGTAGTAATAATAGTATAGATATAACAAGTAACACCATAATCTATCCGATTAATTTAGGGAATTTAGGATCAGCCGCGATTAGAAGTAATAATTCTTCGGATATTAATGTCATCGGTAATTACGTTGATGTTTCGGCTGTTGTATCTACTACTCATGGCGGAGTAGTGATGGATTTTGCCACGAATGACACTGGTACCTATACGGCAGAATATTCTCACAATACTGTGGTGTTTAACTCTGCCGCCGGATTTGGTTTGCGTATAGTGGGCAATGAACAAAATCCAGAATTATTTGTTACTTCTTCTTATAATATTTATGCTAATCTGGGAGCACACAATGATACTGTAGTGGCGTTATCCAATCAGGGGAATGGGACTGCGAGTTTGAGAAGGTTTAATTCTAATTATGATGGATTTTGGAATGTACATCTTATTGGTTCGCAGGAGGAATATGTTACTTCAACTAATCCCACTACCACTAACCCATATTTTAAAACCAGCGATATTGATACCACCAACGATTTGGAACTAGCCCCGTTTAGTCCGTATTTGGATGTTACCAGTACCGAGGATATTGGTGCTTATAGCGCGGTAAGAAGAGACCCAGCGGTAATCTATTTTGATCCAGGTACTTCCACAATTGACTACATTACAGTTGATGCCACTTCCACTGCTGCAATTTTAGATTTAGGCATTCAAGTAGTTGTGGCTGAGGGTCATTATTATCCTGGCCCGACTGGCGCTGTTGTTTCTGATCTTGCTAGTTCAAGTGTTACTGTATCTTGGACAGATAATTCCGGCATTCTGCCGAATGAAGATGGTTTTGTATTGGAGCGGTCAACTAATGGCACGGATTTTAATAATACTATTATCTTGAATTCAGATACAACTTCCACAATGGTGACTGGGCTTAATATCAGCACGCCCTATTGGTTTAGAATAGTGGCTTTTGTGGTTTCGTCTACTGTTACCAGTACTTCTGATTATTCAAACATTGTTACGGCTAATACTTTAGGTAATCCACATACGTATTATGTTGGTAGTGTCGCCGGTGGTGATGATTTTGATTCTGTCAGCGCGGCGCTTGATTCCGAAACTGTTGTGCCCGGTGATATTCTAGTAGTGAGTTCGTCTTATAGTTCTTCTGCCGAAAGTGGCGGAGAAATAGATTTTTCAAATAAAACTGATATTACTTTAGACTGTTTAGATAACGACATTACTATTTCGCCCAATAGTGATGGGGTTGCTGAAATTAAAATGTCCAACAATTCAATCATTCAAAACTGTAATTTTAATGCCGTTAAGATTCGTAAAAGCTTAGACAATCTTTCCAATTTCTCAATATTAAATAATACCTTTGCTTCCAACACTACGAGCAGTATCCATTTAGATGGAATTGGCGCTGTTGACATTTCTGACAATGTTGGATTGAATGGTATTTCTGTAGAAGATTTTACTAGTGGCACCATTCATAATAATATTATTTATGGCACATATATACCAGATGGTGATTTGGTAGCTGGTATTATAGTAAGTAATGTTGATGATTTAACATTGAGTGATAATACTATTTATAATACAGTTTATAGCAGTAATGATTCCTATGGCATAGATATAGAAGACAATAGTAGCAATATAACCGTTGTCAGTAACACCATAATTTACCCTACTAGTCTTGAAGAAGAAGCATGGTCGTCCGTTTTACAAATAGACGATTCTTCCAATGTTAATGTTGTCGGCAATTATATTGATACTTCTGCTATAGTCTCTTATGGAGGTAATAAGGTTATGAATATTATTGATGTGTGGGTAGGAGGAGTGGGAAATACTGTTACGGCAGAATTTTCTCATAATACCTTTATTTTCAACGATGGCGTTGAAGATGCATTACGTATAGGGCGGAATGGTTGTTGTGGTCGTAGTCCACATGATATTTATGTTACTTCCACGTACAATATTTTTGATAATGTTGGGGCGAGTAGTAATGGTGTGTATGGTTTGGCTACCAATGGCGAAGATGGTGGATATCAAAAAGTTCTTTACTCTAATTATGATGGGTTTTGGAATTTGGAATCTGTAGTTGATAACGATAGTGGTGATGTAAATTTAAATAATTCAGTTGTTGCAAATCCATTTTTCAAAACCGGTGATGCGGATACAGCTAATAATTACGAACCGGCACCATTTAGCCCATTACTTGATGAAGATGGGAATGAAATTGGCGCGTATACTACTACCACCCCCAGACGGACTACCATTAATATTAATGCTACCGGCACAGTTGACTATATTAATATTGATGCGAACAATACCACTGGTATTGGTGGCGCTTTAAAAACCGGCGATACCTTAAACATAGCAACTGGAACTTACAGCGCGTTTGCAATTGCTTCTTCCACTATTATCACTTCAACCATTACCATTCAGGGTGTTGGAGCTGGCACAGTAATTTCCGCTGGGACAGAGGAGAATGGAATTTTATTGACCGGTATAGATAACGCGATTGTTAAAAATTTGGTGGTGCAAAACGCGTCTGGTACGATTAGCGGTTATACCATAACCCGTCAGCCGTTTGTTTATGATTCGGGAGAAGGAGAGCATGTTTACAACAATTTATTGTCGACGTTGTTTGGTGATCTAAGTGGGGAGGGTATTAGTTTGGTAGCGAAATTTTCTGAAACTGGCTTGGTGGTTGTTGGTTCTAATGATTTTGATATCACTAGTCATATAGGCAGTACTCCGCCAACTTGGAATTTGGGGCTATTACATTTTGTTGCAGATCTTGATGAAAACGAAGAAAATGAAGATTATTATTTGACTGTGTATCATAATAATGCAATAAATGCAGCAGTGTTTGGCGAAGAAGAAGGAATAGGATTTGATAGTGATATAACTGCCGCCCAAGCCGTATGGAACGTGTCTAGCGGTGAAAGCCCTCCGATTACTGTTGAGTGTTGGGTTACTTCTACTCTGGTCTGGAATGGTAGTAGTTATGATTATCATGCCCCTGAAAGTTGCGGCATACCAACCACTACTTATCAATCCGGCGATCCAGCTATTAATTTCACTCAAAATGGCGGTTACGCTGGCATAAAAATATCTGGCGGTATTAGTAGCACTATTGAAAATGTCACTTCTACGGGAAATTATTATGGTGTTAATTTTACCAATGGCTCTTATAGTAATTCGGTGGTTAGTTCTACAATTTCTGATAACACCACTTATGATATTTACTCCGATTCCAATTATAATAATGAATTAAATAATAATGCTTTAAAAAATACTTCGTTCAATTCCGCGTCGTCATCAATTACTGGCACTGGCAATGTGACGGTATACTATACTGCCCGCGCGTATGTGACCGATGCTAGCTCTACTCCAGTCTCTGGCGCTACGGTAAATTTTGTACCAAGCAATACCACCACGTCA
>Ga0247841_10013875_pt1 | contig 10203 bp, 13 predicted proteins | sample LaCruzMarch2015__2_FD_192410 | JGI IMG/M metagenome (GOLD analysis project Ga0247841, IMG submission 192410) | Freshwater microbial communities from meromictic Lake La Cruz, Castile-La Mancha, Spain - LaCruzMarch2015_18m | ecosystem: Environmental > Aquatic > Freshwater > Lake | place: Spain...
CCGTATTTGAAGCCTATCTCGTGCTGGCCGTCTGCGACCTCGTGGTGGCTCACCTCTACGCTGATGCCGAGCCGTTCGAGTGCCATCATCATATCCCTTCTAACTCCGTACGCAGTGTCAGCTGAGAGATCGAAGTAACCTGCAGTGTCGTTTGGTATAGGCTTTGATGAGCCGCCGTCTTTTTTGAATAAGAAGAACTCCAATTCGGGGCCGGTGTTGTAAACGAAGCCCATGTCCTCTGCCTCTTTAAGGACTTTCTTTAGTATGTATCTCGGGTCGCCTTCGAATGGCTTCCCGTCGGGCATATAGACGTCACACATCATCCTCGCCGTGCTGCCGTTCTCTAGGACTCTCCAAGGTATAACCGCATATGTCGACGGGTCGGGCATCAGGTACATGTCGCTCTCGCATATCCTTGTGAAGCCCTCAATGGATGAGCCGTCAAACCAGGTCCCCTTCTCGAGGGACTCGCCAAGGTACTCAACAGGTATCGTCACGCTCTTTATGCTGCCGAACAGGTCTGTGAACTGCAGATCCACGAACTTTACATTGTCTTTTTTGGCCTTTTCAAGGACGGTTTCCCTTTCTCTATTCATCGATTCCATTTTGAGTAAATGTTTAATTTTACGCTATTTTAGTAGTTAACCCTTTAAAAACATTTACTTTTTATAGGAATAAGCTCAAAGTATATTCAAATTATTAATATTTCCTTGAAATGACCGGGTCTGTGAGGCTTTTTGGCTTGCTGCTGGGTGTTTTCCTGTTCGCAGGGCTTGCGATAGCTGAGGGCACTAGTACGATTGGAATCGATGGTGGCGCTGGCAGAATAGATGGCGGCGATACCGCGTGGATCCTCATCTCAGCAGCATTGGTGATGTTGATGACCCCTGCGGTGGGCTTCTTCTATGGCGGCATGACCCGGGGCAAGAACGTCCTTTCAGTCGTTACGCAAAGTTTTGTAATCCTTGCGGTAGTCAGCCTTCTTTGGGTGTTGGTTGGCTACTCCCTGGCGTTCGGCCCTGATATCGGCGGGGTGATAGGCAACTTAGACTGGGCAGGGCTCAATGGCGTAGGGGTTGCCCCAAACGCGCAATATGCACCGACAATACCCCACTTAGCTTTCATGATATTCCAGTGCATGTTTGCGGTAGTAACACCCGCACTGATAATCGGGGCGTTCACAGACAGGATGAAGTTCTCAGCGTTCTTGTTATTCGTGGCGCTTTGGTCACTAGTGGTCTATGCGCCGCTCGCCCATTGGGTTTGGGGGACAGGCGGGTGGCTGAAAGGCATAGGCGCCTTGGACTTCGCAGGCGGCACAGTGGTCCATATTTCTGCAGGCATATCAGCCATAATAGCAGCCTTGGTGATAGGCAGGAGGCAGGACCACAAGAACGGCATCGAGATGAGACCACATAATATCACGATGACTATGCTCGGTGCGTCACTACTATGGTTCGGGTGGTTTGGCTTCAACGCAGGAAGCGCGCTGGGCGCAAATGGCATTGCAGTGCAGGCATTTGTCGTGACGAATACTGCTGCAGCCGCAGCCGCAATATCATGGATGCTCGCCAGCTGGCATCACACAAAGAAGCCTAGCAGCCTCGGCATCTTCACAGGCGCCGTATGCGGCATGGTTGCAATAACCCCTGCATCAGGTTATGTCAGTGTTCCTGCGTCTATAATAATAGGGCTTATAGCCGGCGCAGTCTGCTATAGCATGGTCTGGCTGATGAAGATGCGGACGAAGATAGACGACGCCCTTGACGTCTTTGCATGCCACGGTGTCGGGGGCATAATCGGCGCTATTTTGACAGGTGTATTTGCTGAGCTATTCATAAACCCTGCCGGTGCCAATGGCTTGGTATCTGGCAGTGCCTCGCTTCTCGGAAGCCAGGCTGTTGCGGTGTTCGTGACAGTTGCATTTGCAGGCGTGATGACCTTTATAATACTGAAAGCTATCAATGCAACGGTTGGGCTGCGCGTGAAGAAAGAAGAAGAGATACTGGGCCTTGATTTGACGCAACATGGGGAGGAAGCATACCCCGACTTTGACATACCTGGGTAAAAGCAGACTATGAATCTTTTAACTGACACCAAACAATGAATCTTTTAACTGACACCAAACAATGAATCTTTTAACTGACACCAAACAATGAATCTTTTAACTGACACCAAACAATGAAACTGATAATAGCATATGTGAAACCGGAGCAGTTCAAGAGGGTCAAGAAGGCGCTTTATGACGCAGAGGTCTTCAAATTGTCAGTGACAAAATCGCGTGGCTGTGGCCAGCAGAAAGGTTTCACAGAAGTCTTCAGAGGCATCACCCCAGAGGTGATGTTGTTGCCTAAGATAAGGATAGAAATAGCAGTCAACGATTCTTTCGTAGAGCGGACTATCTCAGCTATAATCAAGGGTGCTAAGACTGGCGACGGGGAAATCGGCGACGGCAAGATCTTCGTCCTTCCTTTGGAAGACTGCATACGCATCAGGACCGGCGAGCGCGGCATATCCGCAATAGGTGGGACGTCTGAAGAAGTGAAAAGGGAGCACGCAATCGCTTTTTCTAAGTCTGTAGGTAAACATAGCAGTTGAAACAGCTGACAGGATGACAACGGAAAAGATTGACGACCTCGACTTGAAGATAATAAAGGAGCTCCAGAAGGACGGCCGTGCCAGCTTCAGGGACATAGCCGAGAAGATAAGCGTCTCAGAGGGTACGGTCTACAACCGTGTGAACAAGCTCACTGAGAGCAAGGTGATAAAGAAGTTCATCCCGGAAATAGATTATTCAAAGCTGGGCTATGACTTGACTGTGCTCATAGGATTGAGCAGTGAAGGAGGGAAGCTGCAGGAGATCGAGCACAGGATAACTGAATCGCCCAATGTAAATGCAGTGTATGACGTCACTGGCGAATATGATGCCATCGTTGTCGCGCAATTCAGGACCCGCGAGGAGCTTAATGAGTTTGTCAAGAATCTTCTGTCGGTCACCGGTATCAAGAGGACTAACACCATGCTGGTTTTGAACACCCTGAAGGAGCAACATGGGGTGTGGCTTTAACTAAGTCACTCAACAGCGTAATTGTATCCTGTTTATTTCTTAGGCTTCAGCAGAAGCAGCAGCACTACCAGTGCGCCAATCGCTGATAGCATGTTAAGCAAAGCGACTGTCGTACTTGTCGAGAACAGCCCGGCAGCGATCACAGCTATACCTAAAAACTGCAGCAGCGCAAAAGGCTTCGTTACTTCCATCTTTCCCTTCAGCATCTGCATTATCTGTAAGATCCATGATATGAGTATAAGGACCATACCCATGGAATTCAGTGTCATAAGTTCTGTGATCGGGTCCATGTGAAACTAATAATCATGCGAATAAAAATACCTTCTATTTTTCTTTGTTTTACATGATAGTTACAAATCGGATAATTGAGATATCACAATGCACGAACCCCCAAAAAAGTATGACCCCTCTCGGGCGAGCCAGTTTGTACATAGAGTTCCTCTTTGGACTCGGACAAGGGGTCCTGAACAGTATATGAATGACATAGCCCAGGGAGGTTACCAGCAGGTGGTAGCCCTGCAGGATTTCCGTGACCCGGAGCGGAACCAGGAACACCCCTTGTTGAGGTATATCGGGCCGGCGCTTGGCTCGCAAGGGATACAAGTACACAATCTTAATATAAAGCCTACCCAAAGCTTCTCTGAGGCAGGCAAGCAGGACCTTGTCCGAGCTTCAGGAATACTCGCGGATGCAGTAAGAGGTGGCACAAAGACTGCAGTCACCTGTGATTTTGGAATAAAACGGACTGGCCGCACGCTCTACCTGATGCACCGCAGGCTTGGCGCCAGCCATGAAGAGGCATTGGCCCACTCAAACCCAAATTCCGACGATGTCGAGCATTTGAGACAATTGTATAAGACAGGGATTGCAGGGCAGAAACACTAAGTAAAACGCAATCAATAAACACGAGTTAAGCGCAATTAACCTTTTTTTCGGCATCTTTACTAATTCCACAAGGTTAATCTCACAATGGTGAATTTGATAGACACATATTCTGTTTTGGCAAAAATCAAGAAGGAAAAGCCGCTCATCCACCACCTGACCAACTGGGTCACGATTTACGACTGCGCAAACGTTACTCGCACTATAGGTGCTTTGCCTGTGATGGCGCATGCGCCAGAGGAAGTTGCGCAGATGGCGGGCATCGCAAGCGCGCTTGTTTTGAACATAGGCACACTCACTAAAGATTTCGTTGATTCCATGATAATCGCCGGGAAAGTGGCTAACAAAAAGGGCATTCCAATTATACTCGATGCAGTCGGGGCGGGGGCGACAGACTTCAGGACTGTCGAGTGCAAGTGCCTGCTCAGAGAGCTGAAGATAGGTATAATCAAGGGCAATGCCGGCGAGGTATCAACGCTTGCAGGCGTCGAAGCCGAAGTGAGGGGCGTCGAGTCTGTGAAAGCGGGAGACCCGGTCACTGTCGCAGAGTCTCTGGCAAAGACGAGCGGGTCAGTAGTCGTCATAACCGGAAAAACAGATGTGGTCTCTGACAGCAAGAGGACCTATAAAATACACAACGGCCACGAGATGATGGGCAAGGTCGTGGGCACTGGCTGCATGGCAGCGTCTGTGATAGCGAGTTTCGCGGCTGTTGAAAAGGATTATGCGAAAGCTGCAGCCGCAGCACTTTCATGTTACGGCATTGCCGGCGAGATAGCAGCAGCGTCTCCCACAGTCAAAGGTCCTGGGACTTTCAAGGAGGCTTTCTTTGACGCGTTGTACAACCTGAGCAAAAAAGACATTGAGTCTAAGGCTCGAATAGAATGAACTTCCACGGTTTCTATTTCATCACTGACAGCGGGTTGAGCAAGAACGGTATCATTAAGGATGTAGAAGCTGCTATCCGCGGCGGGGCGACGATAATCCAATACCGCGAGAAATGCAAAGACATCGGTGCGATGGTGATTGAGGCCCGTGAGATTAAAAAGGTGTGCCGCGGGAAGGCTTCGTTGATAATAAACGACCGCGTCGATGTATGCCTTGCTGCCGATGCTGACGGCGTGCACTTGGGGCAAACGGACATGGATTACCAGACTGCTCGGAAGTTGCTCGGCGGTGGAAAGACAATCGGTATTACTGTTCATGACTTAAAAGAAGCAAGAGCTGCCGAGGCGATGGGTGCAGATTATCTTGGTTTGAGCCCTGTCTTTGAGACGAAGACGAAAGGTGATGCAGGCAGGGCGGCTGGCTTAAATTTTGTACGCGATGTCTCAGGGGCAGTCTCGATACCGACTGTCGCTATCGGCGGGATAAACCTGGAAAACGCTGTGAGTGTGATGAAAGCTGGCGCGACTACACTCTGCGCAATCTCAGCAACGGTGGGTAGTGCTGATGTTGAGAAAGCTGTGCGCGAGTTCACTGAGATAATAATCAATAATTCGCCAAGATAATCAAAAGTAATCCGCCAAGATAATCAAGAATGGACAAGACCCCAATCATCATAACTGCCGCAATAATCGAGTCTGGCGGCAAGCTTCTTATCGCCAAGCGTAGTGAAGGTTCAGCCAAAGGCAAGTGGGAGTTTCCTGGCGGGAAGATGGAATATGGCGAGACAGCCGAAGCTTGTTTGAAGCGGGAGATACAAGAAGAGTTAGGTTGCGAGATACGCGTGGGGGCACTGTTTGATGTAACAACCTTTATCGCATCCGACGGGAGGCACTTAGTCATAATCTTCTATAACTGTAGTGTAACTGCCGGGACGCCCCATGCAAAAGAGCACGAAGAGATATTGTGGGTGCTCTCAAAGGATCTAATGAATTACGACTTTACAAAGGCTGATTCTGAAGCCATGAAGAGACTTATGTAACGCTGATACCAATAATTTTCAAAGTTAGGCAAGTTGACAATTACTTTTTTTCTTTATTCACTTAATTAACTTCTTTATTCACTTAATTAACCTGTTACCATGCCAATGAGACTGTTGAGAAAGCCCTTAAGGGAGCACATAACCGATGCAAGATACGGGTTCCATCTCTCTAGATTCAAGGGTTATTTCCCCGTTGGCAATCGCGGTTTCTTTGCAGAATGGCACCCGGAAAATGAGCCGCCGCGACCTGCTGAAGGCTACAAGCTTCATGTTGCAATAAAGGATCCCATGCATGCGGCTTTGGTTGCAAGAGACATTGGCGCACTGCTTCGTGAAGCCCGTGTAGCCCATAAGTTCGTTTCAACCAGGCGGGGAATAGAGCAGCAATCAACGAGCTATCAGGCCGGCAAGGCATTGACTATATACCCCCGCGACAATGCACATCTTCTTCAGGTTGCAAAGGCTGTGGATGACAGATTGGTCCAGATGGGCTTAACAGACAATAACCCGATTGGCAAGCCGCTTGACAGCAGAGGCATCGGGAAAAGTGGCTTAATGTTCTATAGGTATGCCCCATTGAAAAGCCTTTCATATGCGCCGCGGCTTGGGGGTAGGTTTGATGTTGCCCAGCATAAATTTGTTTCCACTGATCAAGAATCGCCAGACCTTAGGATGCCCTTTGAATACCAGCCCTTTTCGGGTAAGGATGGAGTAGCAGAGGCTGCAGCAAGGCTTAAGCTCCCAGTCGAGGGGATGCAAAACTTTGCATGGCGGGCAAATGCCCATGTAGATCATCTGATTACCGAAGCCCAAAGTCGCGACGACGCACGTGCACTTGATGCCCTAAAAACAAGAAAAGACTACTTGGCCGCCCTGTTGGACAATTTCCGTGACAGTGAGGCAGTGACGGTCGACCCGAAGAATTTTGACCGCAGCACACTAATATCAGCCGCTTTTAAAGATGTTTACCGCAGGGTGCATGAAGGCGGCCCGATAACGTCGACAGTCGGCATCCAGGACCCCGAGTTCATCATAAGCCATATCCGTGAGAAAATAGAGAGGCCGGTTATGGATGGGCGGGCCCCGGACCCCGATGACTTGGGGAGGCTTACTAACAGCGGATATGCCCCGCGGAAGCTTGTTAGGGCGACACTGTTGTCATTGGGGCTTGACAAGAATGGCAAGCCGTTGTAATAATATTATTACTCTGTGTAATTTTATCCATTCCAGTTCTTTATTAATATTCAATCAATAACTTATCAGCAACTTACTGATGCGTCAAAACTATGGTGCAAATAGTCGATGAGACGTTCGAGGCGCTCTTTGCGCTGACGGACATCCGCGAGCTCCTAAGGGAGACAAAGCCTACTTACAAGCTCACTCCAGACCAGAAGAAGCTCTTGGAGAAAAAAATAGAGAGGGCGAGGAAGGCATTGGACATAATCGAAAAAGAGTTCAAGTAAGATTTATTAGAATCCATATTACAAGACTGAAGACACAAGACTCAGGACATAAGACCGAAATGCAACCCATATGCGATATTGAAGTAAGGACGCGCGAAGAGGAGTCGATAAACATACAGCCGATACAGGCTGCTGGCAGGCTTACTGCAGACGCTATGAAGGCGTTAATCGCATACGGCGACGGCTATTCGACATGCGACCTCTGCCTGAAGCCTTTTAGGCTTGACTACATCAAGAAGCCGAACATTGCCGACTTCTACACAGACCTTGCCAAGTTTGTGAACATGGACGCTGCGCGCGTCATGCCTGGTGCCCGAAGGGCCTTCCAGGCGGTGACCCTCAGCCTTTTGGAGAAAGGCGACACGGCCCTCATCGGCGCTAACGGCCACTACTCGCTTGGCCTTGCTGTGGAGTGCGCCGACGCGCAGTGGAGGGAGATCCCATTAAATGAGAATAAGATAATAACCGCCGATGCCACCGCTAAGAAGATTGAGGATGTGAAGAAAGAGACGGGCAAGCTGCCGAAGCTCGTCGCAGTCGAGCATTTCGACTATCAGATGTGCAACGAGAACGAGATAGAAAAGATAATAAAAGTCGCTCACGATTACGGCATTCCTGTGTTGTACAACGGCGCTTATACCATAGGTATCATGCCTGTCGACGGGAAGAAGCTGGGCGCCGACTTTGTAGTTGGCTCAGGGCACAAGTCGATGGCTGCACCGGCACCAACAGGCGTACTTGCGATGAACGAGGACTTTTCCAAAAGGATATTCAACACTACTGCTGCGACCGGAGACATAACAGGAAGAAAGTTTGGCATAAAAGAAGTGCAGCTGCTCGGCTGCACAGTCATGGGCGCTCCGTTAATAGCGATGATGGCATCATTCCCTTATGTGAAAGAGCGGGTCAAGCACTGGGAAGAAGAAGTCAAGAAGTCAAACTATTTCATCGATGAGATTTGTAAGATAGAAAACACAACCTGTCTTAGTGAGCATCCAAGGAAGCACACATTGTCAAAGATAAACACCGGAGGCTTTGACAAAGTCGCGCAGACTCACAAGAAAAGAGGCTTTTTCCTTACTAGTGAATTGTCTGCCAGGAGCATAACCGGGCCGTTCCCGGGAGCAACGCGAGACTGGAAGCTGAACGTTTATGGGCTTACCTGGGACCAGATTAAATACACAGCTGATGCGTTCAGGGAGATAGCTGGGAACAACGGGCTGAAGGTCTTTTAAGCTATTTTTATTGAGGGATACATTAATTTATATGATATCAAAAATGGACAAGAACTATGCGACCCTGCTTTTAGCTTTTTTAGTCTTTGCCTCGTTGCCTGTTGCAAATGCATACTCATATAGCTATGGATATTATGATGGCGGGTCTGGGAGTGGTATTGCAGCCTTCTTTATCATATTCTTCATAGTGATAATATCAGCCATAATCTTTACTCTTTGGATGCTGATAGACTGTATACGAAGAGAATTCAAGGACAGGGTACTCTGGATACTCATCATCTTGCTTGTCGGCCTGATAGGCTCGATAATCTACTATTTCATGATAAAAAGAAAGAACGTTCATGACAATGCGGGAGACATGCCGATTAGAACTCAAAGGCAGGTGACCAAAGAAGACAAGGTTCAGTTCATCGTGGACTATGTGAAGAACAAGATGGCCAGTGGTGAAGATATGGATGTGGTCTTGGATGACCTATCAAAGAAAGGCCTATCTGCGGAGGATAAGCAATTGATAATTAAACGTATAGTAACATAATCAAATAGTATATACTCAGCGTTTTATTACAGGAGATACCCAGTAGTATGCTCAGCATTCCCGACCGCTTTGCCGAGTTCCTTTGATGTTGTTTTCTTGCCTGTCTTCTTATCGACAAACTCAAAATCGCTTATCGTTGAAGGGTACTCATTGTAAGTCAGCTTGTTGGGTATGAAGCCCAGTGACTTCTTCTTGAACTGCCAGAACGAGTGTGCATATGATTTTACAGTGAACCTGATTTGGTACTCAGGTGTTTCACCGGAGACACTGAACTCGGGGAGTTCACCGCCCTTCTTTTTGACAAGGATATCATTGAGCTCATAGAGCTCCTTCCCATCAAAGAACGCGATGTGCTTCTTTACGGCCTTCCTGAAGACCATCTGGTTTGTGTAAGTCAGCACGCCGCCGTTTTCAAAGTGGAAGTCGCTCCAGTACCACGGGATGGCTGGTGCGTTCACAAAGACGCGCTGGAAATAAGCAGTCCCTTTGATGGGTTTGCCATCTACAGCGCCCTTCAGGTCAAGCCGGTTTATCTTGGTTATGCTATATCCCTTGTCACCAACGAACATGTTGCCGTGGAAGCTCGGTTTGACAAAGTCGTGTGTGCCTTTGGCCTCTGCGACAAAGTCGAACTTATCGCCTATCCTGATGCGGTTGACAACGTCGCGTATAGTGAAAGACGTCGGTGTCTTTGAATCTGTGGAGAGCCCGTCTTTTTCGACTTTGATTTTGCACAGCTCAAGCAGATAGTTATGGTGCATCTTCTCGCCATCAAAATACCAGGCTGCGACCGCGCCGTCGAGCACGTTCCCGTTGCGCGGCTCACCTATCTCAATCTTCAGGTCATTGCATGATATCTTGCGGACGTTCTTTGTCGACCAAAGTATCATCAGCTGCCGCGGCTTGTTCGGGTCTTTCGGGTTGTCAATGAAGAACAGCCAGAACCACCACCACCACGCGCCCTTGGGCATCGGCTCATCCTCTATGTCAAAGAGCTTCTCCCCCGGTTTGACTGTATGAGCTTTTATCTTAGGTGACATCGGTGCTAATTTGAGGGTCAGGCTTTAAAATCTAGCATTCCACTGGTCTGTATG
>Ga0247841_10013876_pt1 | contig 10203 bp, 9 predicted proteins | sample LaCruzMarch2015__2_FD_192410 | JGI IMG/M metagenome (GOLD analysis project Ga0247841, IMG submission 192410) | Freshwater microbial communities from meromictic Lake La Cruz, Castile-La Mancha, Spain - LaCruzMarch2015_18m | ecosystem: Environmental > Aquatic > Freshwater > Lake | place: Spain...
AATAATGAATTAAGAATTTTTTGAATGTTCTTTGAGTAAAATCCCATGATTCATGATTCTAGATTCATGATTCATCTTTATTATTATTTATCTTCTTTTGCTTTTTTAGCAGACTTCTTAGGTTTTCCCCGCATTCCGCTTTCAGCGGAAGCCCCACCGAGGGGCCCCTTTTGTGGGGCAGGGGCGCCTGCTCCACCTTCGGTGGATGCGGCGTCTTCAGTTTCTGTCTGTTCTGGAGTTTCTTTCTTTTCTTTTTTATCGTCTGAATCTTTTCCAGTCTTTAAGCTCAAACCCAATCTGTGGCTGTCCGGCTCAATTGAAATAATCTTAAATTCATACTCCTTACCTAGTTCGACAATTTGACCAGGATCGACAATATGATCCTTGGAGAGTTCTGAAATGTGGACCAAACCGTCAATTTCTTCATCAAGAGAAACAAAAGCGCCAAATGGAGTGATTTTCGTAACCTCACCCTTAACAACATCTCCAACTTTATATTTTGAAGCTGCTTTAACCCAAGGATCTGGCAATAAACGCTTTATAGAAAGTGAAATCTTACCATCATCAACTGAGATAATCATTGTTTCGACTTCCTGTCCAACCTTAAATATCTTATTCAAATCAGTTACACGGCTCCAAGATACTTCTGAAATATGGACTAAACCTTCAATTTGGGGGTCGACACTGATAAATAGACCGAAATCTACAATGCCGGTGATCTTGCCAACAACTTTATCGCTAACATGATATTTGTCAATTTTAGCCTTAACTTCAGTCGCTCTAACTGCTTTTTCAGAAAAGATAAGTTTGTTACCCTCTTTGTCACAGTTAATAACTTTAACATTCACTTCCTGACCAATAAATCTTCTCAATCGATTTAGAATTTCATCTTTATCACCACCAGTAACTCTAGGATAGTTAGCTGGAGATAATTGAGATACAGGCAAAAAGCCCTGAATACCGCCAAGTTCAGTCATTAGACCGCCCTTGTTAGCATCAGTAATTTTAATAGCAACAGGCTCGCCTGTCTCGAATTTTTGCTGTAAATCAATCCAATATTTTTCCCTATCAGCTCTTTTCATTGAAAGAACCACGTTTCCAGCATCATCTTCCATAGAAATAACCGTACAATAAGACTTATCTCCAACTTTTAGGCCGGTTTTTGTTGTAATTTCTTTTTCAGGAATAAAACCAAGTGACTGGCCAGCAACATCAACCCAAATTCTATTTCCACCAACGGCCAAAATAGTAGCTTCTACGGTATCACCTTCTGCAAAAGGCAAAAGATTGTCGCCAAGCTCTTTGATTAAATCTTCCATTGTTTCAGTTTTTCCCCGCATTCCGCTTTTAGCGGAAGCAGGGGCGCCTGCTCCACCTTCGGTGGATGTGGCGTTTGTTTCTACATTTTCAATTTCTTCTGTCATAAACCTTTGTTCTCCAATTCCGAATCCCCGCCATTTTTTTGATTAATAATAAAATATTGCTTACTTACATTCATTTATTGTCATCCTCGGGACCGGTCATTCGACTCTGAGGCCTAGCGACCTCGTCGCTCAGACTCGAAGAGCGATGCGGCTAGAAGTGGTGCCCGGGGATCCATATAATAGTTTCTACTTTTTCACTTGCTCTTCTTCTTTGGTAAATATTTCTCGTATCTTTCCTCTATCTTTTTCTCTTTCCTATATTCTGGTACGAACCGTAACGTCCAGATACTATTGATTAAAACCCATATGAACAGGACAACAAGAATTAATAAAAGAAAAAATCTAGAACCAAGATAAGGCAGTTCTTCATACCTGAAAAACAGATAGAAAAAGCCTAAAACACCCATGGTTAGAAAAGATAAAAAGCATCTTCCTGATATTTTTTTAACATCAACATTGCGCACAAGCTTAGCAATTATTGAAAATATGATCAACGTTCCGAACAATACAATCAAAGGAACATACAATCTGCTTTCACTCGGTGTATTTGGGTTGAAAAGATAATCTTTTGAAAAAAATTCAGATATCGTCATGCAAAATATTATTTACGTGTTTGGTGGGCGGAAGAGGACTTGAACCTCCAAGAGCTTGCGCTCACTACCACCTCAAGGTAGCGTGTCTGCCGATTCCACCACCCGCCCGATCTAGTTTTTAGATTTTAGATCTTAGAACGCTGCGCTTTAAACTAAAAATCATAAAGCCGCAGGCGTTCTAATTAAATGTCCAACTCCGCTGATAGCTTCGCTGGACAAACTTCTGCTTTGGCTCGCCAAGCGAAGCCCAAAGGGCGAAGTTTGGTGCGCGCTGAGGGATTCGAACCCCCGACCCTCTCGGTGTAAACGAGATGCTCTAACCAGCTGAGCTAAGCGCGCATAAATTATTTATCAGGAATGATCTGTATTATCTGTATATCTGTGCAATATCTGTAATTCTGTATTAATAAAAAATTCTCGGCCAGCAAGAATTATCACGAACGCATATTCAAGCTAGCTTAATGATTTAATAAATTTAATCTACCAGATACTCTCAAAAATGTCAAAATTTATCCCTCAATTTCCCGTCTTCTAAATACAATACTCTATCAGCTAAAGCTTTAATTCTTTCGTCATGACCAACTATAACCACAATTTTATTGTGGTTTTTTGCCATGTCTCTTAACAATTTCACGATGGCAGTGCCATTTTTGTGATCTAAACTAGCTGTTGGCTCATCAGCAAGGACAATATCAGGATTATTTGCCAAAGATCGCGCAATCGCTACCCGTTGCTTTTCCCCACCCGACAAATTTTTTATATATTCAGAAACACGATGAGATAGTCCAACTTGATTTAAAAGCTCTTCTGCTTTTTTTCTGGCTTTTTTAACATTATTACCAGCGATCAAAGAGGGAATCACCACATTCTCCCAAGCGCTTAAAGCCGGCATCAAGTGAAAATCCTGAAAAATAAAACCAACATTGTTAAGTCGCCAGTTGATCCTTTTCTTTTCATTAATATTGCTAATATCCTTTCCATTGAATTCTATCCTGCCGGAAGAAGGAGAAAGTAGCTTGCCGATTAACATTAATAATGTGGTCTTTCCTGATCCAGAAGGTCCCATAATGAATAAAACTTCTCCTGAAGACACGGAAAGAGAAACATTATCCAACACAGAAACATTCGATTTACCAGACCGAAATTCTTTTCGTAGATTTTTTACATCTAAAATCGTGCTCATAGTTTATAAATATCTGCCGGATCTATTTTTTTAAGTTTAAAAACCGGCCAAAACGACGCGACAAAACCCATTATTACGCTTAGTAGAACGCAAATCAGTATTTCCCTACCATCAATGCTCACGGGAACTAATTCTGTATTATCTATACATCTTCCGAGAAACAGTGCAATCACAATTCCAGAGGCCAAACCCAATAAAGTAATGCAGGCTGTTTGAAGTAAAACTACAAAGTAGAGCTGAATATCCGCAATGCCGATTGCCTTAACTACGCCGATTTCTTTGATTTTATTTAATATAAATGTATAAATTGACACTCCGATGAAAATCGTTCCAATTAAGATTGATAGAAAAACAAGAACTTCAACTGTTGGCAGAAAAGAGTTAAGAATTTCTTTTTGGCTGTTATCTAAAACCTCTTCTTTACTATAAAACGAAAGACTCGGATTCTGCTGTTTAATGTTTTTTAATACTTCATTTGTATTACTTTTATCATCGACTGTAATGTAAGCAAAGCTAACCTGATCTTTCCGATTATTGATTTCCACTGCCTGATCAAAAGTAATCCATGCATAATAATTTCCAAAATTTGATCCCCTTGGAACCACATCTTTAATTTTCCATTCTTTATCTATCCCATTAATTTTGATTAAATCGCCCACGTTCTTGTTTAATTTCCGAGCCAAGAGTTTTGAGATTAAAATTTCATTATCTTTCAAATTTTTGTCTCCATCTATCCATGGAGTACCTTCTGATTTATTTGGATCAAAACTAGCTAAATATATGTAGAATTTACTTTCATTGCTATCAATCGAAAGTCTCTGAGCTAACATCGGCACCAATTCTTTAATGCCTGTTTCATTTTCTAATTTTTCAATATCAGTTAGTTTAATTGCTGGAAAACCATGATAAAAGTCGTTCATTTCTTTTGGAAAAACAAAAATATCAGAGGGATTCTTCTCCACAAACCGAGAGTTTTGCTCTAGTGCTCCATTAAAAATGCCAATTGAAATAAGCATTAAGACAAAAGCAAAAGTGACGCTTGCAATAGAAAGAAAGAATCTTCCTTTTTCTTCAAATAAACTTTTAAGAATGATTCGGAGCAAGAGAAGACCTTGTTTAGTTTTATTTTCTAGACAAATATAATATACCAGACATTTCAAAACTAAAAAATTTTATTCGGGAACTGGTGGTGGAGGTATCACTTCTTCTGTTTCGTCGCTAGTCGCTGTTTCAGTTGATTCAGCAGAAACAGCAGGAGGAACCGGATCAGAAGTTACAGTGCTTGAGTCAGATTCCGAAGCTGTTGAAGATACACCTGAGGAGGTTGATTTTTTAAGTGTTGTAGACTTGGTACTCGAAGACGTTGAAGGAACAGTGGTAGTAGGAAGTGTTGTGCTCTCTGAAACAGGAGTTTCTTCTGTTTCAGAATCTGCAGTCGGTTCGGCATTGTTAGTTTCTTGGATAGAAGTATTTTCAGATGCTTGTTTAGCTTCTTTTTTTTGAGAATTTTCCTGTATTGTCCTGTAAACATAAACTCCACCGCCTCCCAATAAAGTTAAAGCGATAATGGAAGTTAAAACTATTCCCAAAATGTTATTTCCTCTCACGTCTGAATCAAAAGCCAACGGCCTGACATCTGGTTGAGAAGCAAAAGCAGGGTTTTGCTCTCCAGATAGCTGCTTCGAATCAACATTAGCCTGTAAACCACTATTTGAGCCTACTTCGTTATTATCTAAGTTTTTATGATTATTTTGTTCTTCCATCCATCAATTCCTCCAATAAATTTTAGCTATTTGGACATTTTCACGCTAGCCACATTGTTGTTTTTTACATAAATCCAAAAACCTCGATAAGGCGAAATGAAACTTTGCTTCTTAGCTGAAGTCTTGTATTTATTTAAATCAGCAACGACAAAAACATACGCTTTGTCGTTTACTTCATAACTCCAAAAGTAACCCAAAATATCTTTGTCTTCTTTTGCTTGATCTATAGATTTGGCTGTTCCATCTTTCATTATAATTGTAATTCCGCTCACAGAAAGATCGGATGAGAAGGGGTTGCCCAGAAGATTCCATCCCTTCGATATGTCAGATGTAATAGAGTTAAATTGATTGGAAAAATATTTCTTATCTTTCATGCCAGAAACGTCATCAACCTTTATCCAGTAACCCTTTCCTGTTTTCAAATTGCTTGGATTAATATATTCATTACTGATAGGATCAAATTCCCTAACTTTGTATGTATTTGGAATGAATGATTTGTCGCTATTATTTTCGATTTCAGGGAATGAAATCATGTTCCAACCGGTGTCGTAAGAGCTAGATGAAATAAGTTTCTCAGATACTGTAGCGCTTGTGATTTCAGTTGTTACGGTATTAGAACTCAATGAATATGAACTTCCCAAACTGTCCTCATAGGTTACACTGGCCGTGTTGCTTATAACGGCAGCTGTATTTTCATCTGCTTTATACTTAAAGAACAAAATACTAGTCGCTATCGCGATCACCACTATTACAAACATAATTACTTTAATATATTTTTTCATTAGTTTACTCTAACCTTAAAACTAGCGGTGAATATTCCGTTTGAATTTAAAGAATCAATGTGCCACTTAAGAGTTTTTCCGGTCAATGTGCCTCCGGCAGTGGCTGATCCTGCGACATAAGTTGTGCCTTGCGGTATTGAATCAGCAACATTCACATTAGCAATACTATTTTTATCCAGATTCATAAACCAAACATTATAACTAATGGTATCGCCAGAACGAGCAGATTTCTTATCAGCTGACACTAAAAAAATATTATCGGTATGCTTTAAAGTACAGACTAAGCTTTCTTGACCGAGTGTACCATCAGTCATTACGCTCTTACCATTAATCGAATTATTTGTCGCTTCAAAATTACCGACAATTCCCGACAAAGCATGATTGTCTATATTGCTAATCACATTTATTGTTTGGTCACCAGATTGCGCTGTCGCTGGCGTCGAATAAACACAATTATTCCGATAGGTTAGTCCTTTAATATCCCATGGTTGTTCCATGCCGACTATTCCGACAGCATTGGCGCTTGGGATATAATTATCAAGATTCACTGAATTATCTAAGAATTCTAAAGTTTGGAATTTTCGTAATAAAAATGGTTGGTAGGTAATATCTTTGGCGTTAAATTGATTGCCTGATATTTTAACTTTTATACCAAGACTCGATTTGACTCTTCTATCAGCTACTGCTTCCGGAGAATCGCCCGTCTGACCAAAATATTCCTCCCCAGACATATGAACTAATTCCGCTTTCCCTGAAACATTTACAATATTATCGTTAACTTCAAATTCATTTTCATCCCCGTTAGTTTCTCCGTCGAAACTATTGAAAAGCCATATGGCAAAAGAGCCGGGATATTTTGGAAAGTCAAAGTTAGTAATCGTATTTTTTCTTACAATGGCTTGATGGAAAACAGTACTTTTACCAAAACTGCCAACCGCAATTCCAGCAATATTACCTGGTGAGACACCCGGTTCGGCCCAGTCCGGATCTTTCATATTGGTTACGATATTACCCTCGACTAAAACATCATTAACTCTGTTTCCCGAAACAAAAATTCCATAAAGCCGGTTTCCATCAACAAAGTTATTCAATATTTGAATGTTGCGCCCATTATGAAAATCGATTCCTTTACGATAATTTTCAATTGCCCTATTATTTTTTACCACTATATCTTGTACTGTTTCCGCAGATGTTCCGGCAAATCCGTAACCAGTACCAGGGTCATAATATGAGCCATTCTTATAAAAAGTATTGTTTGCTACTTCAACATTTTGTCCGTTGCCCATCAGAACTCCGCTCACGCGGTTAAATTTAAATGTGCTATTTAAAATTTTGATGTTTTTTGCGTACTTGCAAGTTGCCTTTGATGCATTTGGATCCACGCAGCCAGTTATCAATGCCACTCCGGCATGATTGAATCCATCGGCAACAACATTATCGACCGTGACATTTTCAACTTGGCGAAGCATTATTCCGCTTATATCACCTGCATAAGAAACTCGACCGAGCATAGGAATGTCCAAAGAAGTCTTGGCACCATCAACAGTTTTAGTATTATAATTGGCTAAGTATCCAAAATATCCGGAGTAGGTAACACGCAAATCTCTAATGGTAATATTGCTGCTTCCATTTTCGATATCGAACAAGGGCTTTGAATGTAATTCATCAGCGCCAGCTGCACACTCCGCGTTGTACTGACTAAGAGGATAAGATACCTCATATTCACTGCCATCAGCGTTAAGTTTTGTCGCTTTTTCCGCATTAGTCGGATCAGAGTAATCGCTTCTAAAAGTAGGAGTGATCGGATAACATTTCTGGTTGTAAGTGTACTCGATGATCGTTTGCTCTCCATCTCCGGCAATCGTATAATTACTTTTATTAAATTTAAGCGATTGGCTAACTAAGTATTTGCCACTTGGAATATAAAGAGTGTCACCAGCCTGCAACGCCGCTATAGCGCTATTAAACGCTTGCGTATCGTCATTACTGTCATCTGCTACCGCTCCATAATTTGCGACACTCAAAGTCTGAGCAAAAACATTTGACGGTACGTAAAAATTAGCTAGCAATAAAATTAAAATTATTGTCTGAAATAATTTTTTCTTATACATTTACATTCCCTCTCAAGCAGCCTCTTCAACAATAAAATAAGTTAAATAATTCAATAGCTAAGCTTAAAGATCAATTCTTCCGTCTTCTAAAGGTAAGAAGATCGGTAGGTTCTTTATTACATTTTACCACAAGGAGATTGAATTAAGAACAAAGGATAAATCGAATTTATTATTAAACAATCCCATGATTCATGATTCTAAATTCATGATTCTGTTTTCTTAACCCGCCTAGTTTTGATGTACCATTTCTCAACCCCATCAAATCTGTAATCAGCTTCACTGCAATTGATAGTTGCATCTTTAATTTCAGGCTTTACTTGATAAAAAAAACTAAGAGGATCGTAAAAAACTCCTAAAGCCTCATTTTTTATGGTTTCAAAAAATTTATTATATTTTTCATTTCTAGCCGCATAGTCAGTCAGCATTCTTGCGTCTTCAAGTAAGATGTCTGAATCTTTATTGCCATATCCAGCGAAATTCATTCCCTCCACTTGCGAAGAGTGCCAGAACACATATGGATCAGGGTCATACCCAAAATCAAAACCAATCAGCAATAATTCATAATCCCTGCTATCCAAAACTTCTCGCATTTCCACAGAATTGTAATATTTTACGTTAAGATCAATATTTTTTTCAGCAAATTGCTTCTTTAATTCCTCAGCTTTGCTCTTCTGTATCTCACTATCCAGAGTCGATAAAGACAGCTCAATCTTATCAGGAAGTTTCTCAGCACCAAGTATTTGTTGACGAACAGTTTTATCCTTAAGTTTGTCATTTCTCAAATTCAATATTAAGCCTAATCTTTTTGATGTTTTAAAAGACAAGTCAGTCATGTTTCTCTCGCTACTATCTATGCCTGAAATAGCGTCTGTTTCCTTGTCCTTGAAAGCAAGCTTCGCGTCATCTTTATTGCCAAAAAAATCAAACTCCATCTTGGCGATGTAGGGCTCGCCATTAAAATACAGAGAATTGCTCTCGAGATTTAATTTAGCAATTTTATTATTTTTAGTTGTTGTGCTAACAAATTTATATGGACCAGCCCCAATTAATTTACTGTTAAGCTCGTCATCAGACAAATGCGAAGGTAAAATCCCAAAATCACAATTATATATAAATGGACCATAGGCCCTCGGCAAATCAAAAATAACTTTATTTCCATCGATTGTAACATCGATGTCTTCCCAAGCATTCGACAATGGACTCTTAAATGCCGGCGTTTTAATTTTTTCAACTGTGTACGCCACATCTTCAGCAGTCAGCTTTTTGCCGTCGTGAAACATGACATCATTTCTAAGATAGAAAGTGTACTTCAAATTGTCCGGTGAAATTTCCCACTTTTCTGCCAAATCGGGGATAACGTTATTATTTTTGTCATATTTAACCAGTCCGGAAAAAACCAATTTTGATGTAGATTTCTCAGCGTCAGTTGATGACAATAACGGGTTAAGATATTTAAAATCACCAAAAACCGCCTCTTTATACGTACCGCCGCTGGCAGGAACAGTCACTGTTCTTTCGAAAAAATCATCTTTGGCTTTCAAGCCCAATAGAACTAATGCGCAGATAAAAAAAGAGACTGCTAATATTCTTTCAGTCTTATTCATTAGAACGATGCTTTTCTTAAATCGTTTTAAGAAAACAATGATTACTAAAAAAAGATTTTTAAAAAAATCAATTAAATGGACACACAAATTAGCAATAATTTGTAAAAATGATTTCATATTGAGCCTAACCTAGGAAAACGGTGGCTAGAGCGGTTAAACAGAAGAGAACGGCAATAACAATAGTTGCTATAAATAAAATTTTTTCCGCGCCTCTGCGTGATCGGTAAACATTGCCCTGACCGCCAAATGCCATACCAAGTCCCGATCCTCTTTGCTGCATTAAAATTGCAGCCATCAGTAAGATGGCCAGAACAATTTGAATAATTTTAAATATATTTGACATGTATGTTTAACATAATAAACTGATTTGCCTTGCTTTTCAAGCATGATACTGGACTTTACACTTATTTTCAACCCCAAACACGATAAAAACAGCTAAAAAAAACGGCCATCATGATAATGGTCATCTTTTTGGAGCGGGTAACGGGAGATAAGAACGCGCTCGCAACCCTCGCTTACAAAAACCCACGGTTTTTGTTATTTTCCTCCAACGGGAAACCCAGGTTTCCCGACCCCTTCCGTGGTTCTCCTCCCAATCTCTCATATTCCATAATAAAAGCCTCAGACAAGCTGAGGCTTTTATTATGGAGCGGGTAACGGGAGTCGAACCCGTATCTCATCCTTGGCAAGGACGTATAATAGCCGCTATACGATACCCGCATGTTAATTTAACAAATAGATTT
>Ga0247841_10013877_pt1 | contig 10203 bp, 7 predicted proteins | sample LaCruzMarch2015__2_FD_192410 | JGI IMG/M metagenome (GOLD analysis project Ga0247841, IMG submission 192410) | Freshwater microbial communities from meromictic Lake La Cruz, Castile-La Mancha, Spain - LaCruzMarch2015_18m | ecosystem: Environmental > Aquatic > Freshwater > Lake | place: Spain...
ATCTGAAAGCGCTTTACCATTGAGAAAAGCGCAACGGCTTCAGTTAAAAGGTTTTTTGCTCTTTTTCGACCAGCTCCTCGCCGATTTCCTTGTCCAGTTGGATTCGGTAAAAAGCCTGCTCTCATGGAAAGGCGAGGGATCGCTCCCAACCTATTTCTATAAAACCCTGAGTGATGAGGAGATCACCGATTTTACGAAAATATTCAGCAATTACAACGGATACGGCGATATCCTTGAAACGGAAGCAACCCGGTTAGGCAGGAGGAACCGCTTTCTCAACCACCTCCTGTCGCGGTTTAATGAACGATTTGTGGATTACAGCGTGTTTAAATTTACCCAGGTAAGCAGCGGAATCCCGTATCAAAGTTTTTCAGAAGCAGAGAAGGTTGAAGATAAGATTTCATTCCTTGAAGAATACCCCCTGGTAAGTTCCGACCGTTCCCATGCGGTCAACTACATGAAACCACCGGCCGATGATAATGTTGCGGTACTCGAAAAACGGATATGCCGGATACTTGGAATTGATAAGCCCAATAAGAAACTTGCAATTCCCGTACTCGACGAGGATGGAAAAATCGTTGTCCTCGATGGCGATGTGTATAAATTCTGCGATAACAGGCTTGCCCCTTTCGATGAAGCATTTGGATTTCATATCGTGGAACATATCCTTCTCCGGCCACTTGAGTCCGATCCAAAACAGACACTTTTGCAGATGTGCAGCAATGGGATGATGCCGGATCCTGAAACAGATTGCATTTTTTATGACACCTATTCTATGCGGATGACAGTTCTTGTTCCCGGATGGCTGGTCATTACGGCAAGGATGGAATTCAGGAAATACATTGAGCAACAATTCAGGCTGGAAGCCCCTGCACATGCTGGAATCAAGATTTGCTGGGTCAACCCGGAACAGATGTACAAATTTGAAAAAGCCAGCGAGGAATACCTGGCCGCCCTGAATGCCTATAAAGCGGTTCCCAAGCCGGGAAAGGTTTTAAAAGCGATGTATATAAAAACATTAAGCGAATTAAATGACATTTTATCAGGACTGAAAAACATGTACCCGCCTTCGCAACTTGATTCCTGCGAAAACCTGGAATTTGACCTTTCAGGGAACCTGATGGGGAATCCTGTGATCCTTAATAACACGGCTCTTGCCGGTGGGGATAGTTTTATTTTTGAAGAATGCAAAGAAGTAAAAACCGCATAAACCATTCAGCAATGGAAATGAAAAGCATAAAAAACCAGTATCCCGTTTACATCCCTGATCAGTTCCTGACGAGCGATAATCTAAACGAATCATTCGGTTTCCTCGAATGCCATGAAAGGGTCACAAGGGGCATGATAATCGGCGAGGGGATCATTAACGGCCTTGATTATAGTTATACAACCGCTGGCAGCAAAGTTAAAACAGTGAATATCAGTTCAGGATATGGTTCTTCAAAGGATGGATATTTTATTTATCTGCCGGAAGAGTCGCCCTCCGACAAAATACTGAACTACAAATATTACATGAATTGGCTTGTCCCGGCAAAAATTTTCGATCCGCTGGCAACTGATGAAAAAACAATAGGCTCATTCAGGTTGTTAACGGAAGATGACCTGAAAGATCCGGTGTTGAAAGAGGTGGCGAAACCTATTGACATCCCTGAATCTGACTTGACTGGAAAATTCATCCTCGCGCTATTTGCCGATATCAGGGTGACAAAACCTGGAAATTGCTCTCCCGGAAATTGCAATACCAAAGGCGAAGAGGATCGTATCTGCCCGATCGCGCTGCTGATTGACAAAAGCAGTTTTTCAAAGATTAACCCGCTTTTTATTGCCCTTCATGGATTGATGCTTTATGGCTTAAATGGAATTTCTTCGATTGTGAATAAAGCCGATTACGTTTCGAGGATTACCGATATTGCCACGAAGAACCTGGGACTTGTTTCCGAAAAACTGGAAGAGGTTGCGGAGGCCTCTCTTGAACTGATCGCCACAGAAAGTAAAACGCTGAAGAACAGTGTAAAGGTTTTAAAAGGGATCATCGCGAAAATCGGCACAAAGCCCGACTTCTGTGAATACTACCTTCTTTTTGCCGCCGACCTTCAACTTGCAATAAATGAGTATGTTACCCACTACAACAATTTTATTGAAAAGTATTATACAACTGATGCAGGACACCGGTTCAACCGGATGCTTGTTCTTGGCAGGTTTCCTTTCCAGTCTTCGGATCCTTACCGTTATCTGTGGACCTCCCCGCTCAGTTCACGCGACCGCAGGGCAAATTATTTTATCCTCGCCGGCCTTTGCAAACGCATCAGCGTGCTGATCAACCATTTCACTGAAGCAAAGATCCTCGATTTGCTCCTTGCCGAACATTATGGCACAAAAGCGGAAACCCGGCTGAAACTCATTCCCGACAAAGGATATGCTTCTAAACTGGGCGACCGTTCAGTTCCATATTATTACGATGTCGTGAACAACGGAGCCGAGATATTTAACAAATTCTGGAGAACACAGGATCTCGACAACCGGACTGAACTGGTTTTCAATTATTTTGATGATATAAATACCCCGCGAAAGAAGTTTGCCGAACCATATGAATTTAACCTTGCCGGCTTCCCTTTTTACAGGATTGAAGGCCATATAGGACTTGAAACAAAGGATGCATTGGCGAAACTTCAGTCATTGATTGTAAAATTGGATATCCCAGTTCAGGTTATAAAAGTTGAAATCGAAAACCAGCGTTGGTCAGGTTTTAAGGACAAATATTACGATTTTATTGCTAAATACGACCTGTTCTATAAAGACCTGATCGCGATACGATATAATGAAAATCCGGAAAAGCAGGCCGAACATGACGGGTTCATCAGGAAATTTAAGGAGATTCGTAAAAGCATCAATGAAATTTCCTACAGGGATATTGACACGGTAAAAGCGATGATTAATGATGTGAATGCTTATGGGCGGATGTTTTCAGGAGCGGTCAGGTCGGCTGCAAAGAAGGCAAAGACAGCAGGGGCAGGGAATAATGCAGGCATAAAAGCGGCTACTGCTGCTTCAAAGGCAGTATATACCGGCGATGTGGCATCGGCAATCAATAAAAGGCTGACGGAACGCAATATTTTCCAGCTTCGTGAAGATCTTCTGAAGGACTATCCGGTCATGACTCCCGACACCGGTTATTCCATCAGGGAACTCAAAGGTTGTGAATATCTTGGTGGAGTTTTTAAAGGCGGGACTATCATCCTTGTTTCTGATGGCACACGTATCATCGGAGATTTTTCACTGCCATATTTTGTTGAAAAAAAGTGACACCCTTTTACGCTTGAAACGAAAATAGAAGCTATCTTTACACCGACAATGTATCGTAGTGTTTTTATTATTGAAATGGCGCAAGAACCGAGAGGTTGCAGCAACTTGATTAATTGGCAAATACGGAGCAAAGTCAAAATGTAAAAGGAGTAATTCCAAACTGCAATTTACCGCAAGGTAGAGGTATTTATCATCTAACGATGATTGCCCCGGGGCTTTAGTTCCGGGGTTTTGCCTTTTATGAAGCCACTGGTCAGATGTCCGGAACAAAATTTTGAATTTATTTCCCGCAAAAAAGAAATGTCATATCTTTGCCCGGCAGAATGCGGTAGTAGCTCAGATGGTAGAGCATCAGCTTCCCAAGCTGAGGGTCGTGGGTTCGATCCCCATTTACCGCTCTAATAAAATCAAGGGTTTCAGAATTTCTGAGACCTTTTTTTTTGTAGAAATCTTCTTGCTGAAAAGCCCATTTCTGTAGGCTTTTTGCAAACAGAGGAAGGGTTAAAAAGGGTAGAAGAAGAATATTCGGTCTCAGAAATGGGATTGGCTTTGGGGCTTTTTGTATCTTTACTCATGATAAAGTTTGTTTTTGCTTTACAACTATAACGGCGCTTGGTTCGAAAAGTATAACATTTGAATTATGTTTAAAACCTGTTTGTGCATTTTATGTTTTCTAATGCTGACCCTAACCTCCTGTAGCCAGAACCAACCACCCAAAGACAATAATCACCAAACGAATGTGACCATGAAAAAACTCACCCCGGAAGAAGAACTAGTGATTGTTCATAAAGGTACCGAAGCGCCGTTTACCGGTAAATATGAAATATTTGATGGAAGAGGAACATATGTTTGCAAGCGTTGCAGTGCTCCGCTCTATCGTTCCGATGATAAATTTGACGCCCATTGCGGATGGCCGGCTTTCGACGATGAGATTCCAGGGGCGGTGAAACGGATCCCGGATACCGACGGAATGAGGACTGAGATAGTCTGTGCCAAATGTGGCGCGCATCTTGGCCATGTTTTTCTGGGCGAAGAATTCACAGATAAAAATACCCGCCACTGTGTCAATTCCATTTCTCTTGACTTTGTTGCGGCGAGCCAGGAAACCGCAAAACCACTGACAGACACTGCAATTTTTGCCGGCGGCTGCTTCTGGGGCGTCGAGTATTACATGAAAAAGATCAATGGGGTGATCTCGACGGAGGTTGGATATACCGGCGGAAAAAAGGACAACCCGACTTACAAAGAGGTTTGTGCCGGAAATACCGGTCATTATGAGGCCATCCTGGTGGTTTTCGATCCCGGACAAACTTCATTCGAGGCGGTTACAAAAATGTTTTTCGAAACCCACGACCCGACACAGTGGAACCATCAGGGGCCGGATTATGGCGAGCAGTACCGTTCAGCCGTTTTTTATAAGAATGAAGCACAGAAATCAATTGCCGAAAAACTAATCCTGGAATTGAAAGATAAAGGTTTTAAAGTGGTTACTGAGTTAAAACCAGCCTCCAAATTCTGGAAAGCCGAAGATTATCATCAGGATTATTATGAACATAAGGGCAGTGAGCCTTATTGTCATGGATATGTGAAGAGGTTTTGAAAATAACGAATGACCACTTCCACATACACCATTGGTTCCTTGATCTCTTCGTGGCCCTCCGTGGCTTTTAGTGTAACAAAATGATTTGCATGAAGCAACACGAAGGAGGCACGAAGTGGCACCAAGCTACATGGGAGGTTGGTTTTTGTATTGGTTTTGGCATGGCATGGCAAATATAGGTTCAAAAGTTAAACATGGTAACAAAGTTTCAGGGAATTTTACCTGGTTGTGAATCTATAGGTGAGTCAATGATAGAATTGATCAATAACCTGTATGATGCAGTCGAAGGATGTTTAACAATAGATATGGATAAAATCCATCTGGAGAGTAGGGATACTGTGATGGAACTGGCAGTTTGATTATGAAAACCCGGTCAGGAAAAACAGACTGCAAAAATTTTATGGCTGAAATTGCTTTATGCGGAAAAATTTGGTTAAATTTGGGTCATGAACTGGCAACAACATATCGTATCAGATAAAAAGGTCTTATTAGGTAAACCAACTATTAAAGGAACCCGGCTTTCTGTCGATCATATCATCGGGCTTTTAGCTCAGGGCTGGACAGAGCAGGATGTTCTGAAAAACTATCCCCGTCTTACTTCAAAAGATATTCAGGCTGTTTTTGCTTATGTTTACGATAATATCCGTGACGGGTTATTATTATCGCAACCTCTTAAAACAGGCTGATGAAGTTCCTTGCCAATGAAAATATCCCTCTGCCAGCGTTGAATATCTCAGAATAAAGGGTTTTGATGTTTTATATATTGGAGAGAACTGTCCCGGAATAACCGACAAACAGGTCATGTCAATAGCAGCAAAGGAGAATCGTACCATTCTTACGTTTGACCGGGACTATGGTGAACTTCTTTTCCGATACAATATCAAACCTCGCATGGGCATTATTTATTTGCGCCTGGAGGGATACTCACCGGAAGAACCGGGAAGGATTGTTGAGGAGCTCAATCTCACAAAAGGTTTCTCGCCTGAAAACAAACTTACGGTAATTGACCGGAACGGAATTCGGCAACGTATTTACTAAAGTAAACGGTATTTATTGACACTTCGTACTTCGTCGTTCGTTGTTCGTACTTTTTCACGCCTCCTCCCCGCAATACGGGCAAACTCTCCAAAACTTCTCCATCAAACCATAGCATTTCCTGCATGTGATCGCCTTTTCAACCACATATTTCAGTGGGGTGCCTGATCACCTCGTTGCTGGCCCCGACAACATTCTGGTGGCTGCGGTAATTCAGGTTCAGCTTGATGATTTGGGGATTTTTGAAATGCTGTTCAAATTCAATAATATAACTTACGTTTTTGTCTTGCCAGCCCCTGCCCCGGCCAGCACAAGCAACCGTTTCGCCGGGCAGTAACCTTTCACAATACTCCGCAGTTAATTGAGCGCTATCGTCCAACCATAAGTTTTCGTGCAAACACATCCCCGTTTCCGGAAAAATGAACAATGTAAACTCCCCGGGCTAATCCTGTAAGATCAAGGGTTTCGGTTGGGCGCAACATTTTGTGCGAAAGCATCAGCCGGCCATCAGGAGCGTAGATCGCGATCTGATAAAGCACGGAGGATTCAATGGTCACCGATGTATTTGCAGGGTTTGGAAATATTCTCACCGGTTTCCCTGATTCGGGATCTTCCGTGCCGCTTGTGGTGGGTTTAAGGAGAATAGTCAGATCAAAGTTGTTGGCGATGCTCTGGGTTTTTGTCCATGTTTTATAATTCTGTTTCTTCACCTCGATCACTGCCGTTCCGGGCGATGCCGTGAAGGCTGCCTTTCCCTGAAGATCGGAATGCCGGGTTCCGGATCCTTCAAAAGCAATATCAGCACCGCTGATCACGGTGTTTGTTGTAGAATCTTTCACCGTTATTATCACATCATGAAAGGGTTTTGGCAATTGAACACTGGTAAAAACCCGGAATTCGCCGGGGGCGAAAGTGAAAGTTTGGTTCGCCGGATCGGTGATGGTCACAGCCTGGCCGGAGAAGTAATCGTACCACTGTCCGGCACTGGAAAAACCGGGGGCCATATCGCGGCCAACAACATTCATATTGCCTGCAATTACTACATTCATGCTGCTGTGCGATATCCAGATACGTTTGCCCAATCCGGAAAGGTCGCTGGTGAAAGAACCAAAACGGAAGGCATTGTTTTTCCGTAGTGTTGCCATACCGCTGTAAACACGATAAAGTTTCTGCCGTTCCGGTTGATCCCAGTAATCCCACCTCGCAGGTTTAGGAGCTGTGCGTTCGCCATTGAACATGATACTGTAATCATAGCCCAGTTCCCCGAATTGCCATAACATTTTGGGACCAGGGATGCCCATCATCATCACCGAAGTCATCTCCATTTGATGCAAAGCAGTAAGTGTATCCTTGATGTTGTAATTCCCCGAGGAATTTCCATTCGAAAGAGCTTCGAACATGATCCTTTCCTGGTCATGATTCTCCATGTAATCAACAAGGTTGGGGTAATTCCATCCGCGGTTGCCATGAAAAGCCCAGGAGATATCTGAATTGCTTTGCCATCCCATGCCAACTTGTTTGTAGCGGTCGTGCATGGCACTCCACAGCAACATTCCCGTATTAGCCAATACAGTCTCTTCATTGTTTTCGGCAAAATGTTCAAGGATCATATAGGCTTTACTGTTAACCGATTTGATATGGTTGTAATAATCGGTGATGATGTTGATCCTTCCCTGGTCAAACTGACTCCAGGCGCCCATATCACTGCCTGTATATTTTTGGGTCAGCCCCTTCGAAAGATCAAACCGGAAACCATCCACCTTGTATTCGGTAAGCCAGTACGAGAGCACTTTTTTGAAGAATTCACGTGTAAATGTACTTTCATGGTTGAAATCGTATCCCACGCTCAACGGATGAGGCGATTGCGGATTCAGCCACGGATTAACTGAGGATGGCTGCCCCGAACCTGTTGAAGGATCGAAATACATGGCCGCCAAAGGACACTGGCCAAAACAATGGTTGGTGACGATGTCGAGAATAACTGCCATTCCTCGTTTGTGGCACTCATCAATAAACTTTTTATAATCCGTTTTCCGGCCATAATATTTATCGGGAGCGAAAAAAAAGTTAGGGGCATAGCCCCAGCTTTTGTTCCCGTCGAAGTCGCTGACCGGCATAAGTTCAACAGCGTTGACACCAAGGTTTTTAAGGTAATCCAGTTTTTCCAATGCCGTGACGATACTGCTTGAATCGGTAAAATCGCGCAGGAGCAATTCATAAACCATGAGATCCTGCTGGGTTTCGTTTACAGCCGGCGGAATGAATGTGGGCACCTCCCACTGATAAGTTGTCTGGTTGGTTTGAAATATGCTTACCGGGCCGATGGCTTTATCGAATGGATATGGTTTAAGATCCGGGTAGTTGAATTTCGGGATCCACCGGTCGTTCCACGGATCAAGAATTTTATCGCAATAAGGATCCGCAATTTTTAGTTTGCCGTCAATAAAATACTGATAGGCATACTCCGTCTGACTGTTTAGTCCGGTGAGGGTGATCCAGTAATTTTTACCGTCGGGTGTGCGTTTCATGTAATTCAGGTCATTTGGCATCCAGTTGCTGAATTCGCCGAGGGCAAAGGCGAAGTTTTTGAGTCCTGCCGGGTCGTTTAGCACGAGGGTCACCGTGTTGTTGTTGATGTAGTTGATGCCGCTTTTCGCACCGGAAGGTAATTCCTGCACCACCACCGGCCCCCGTAAATAGATGCTTACCGAATCCCTTGCCTGGCCGGTTGTTCCCGTTGCCACAGCTTTTATCCAGTAAGTTCCGGGGGCTTGTCCCTGCAAAACGAGGGGATATGCCAGTGAAGAGGTCGTTTCGGTCTTCAGTAACTGCTGATCAAAGTATATGCTGATTGTTTGGTTTTGCATCGCTTCCACGCATACAGGCAACACCTGGTTTGGGCTGGCGAGGGGGTCACGGCTTGTAGGGTTCATTATTTTAACGCGGAGTGCGGGAATATAAACATCGGCAAGGATATCAGAGCCATCGGCATTTTTATGTTCGGGATAATTGCCACCGGGATTGGGTTCTCCCCCCCTGAATACAAAAGCCATTTTCAGAATCGTTTCCCCTGGCGGAACCCCGTAATATTGTCGGATGTTTGGAATCTCAAGGCTGAAAAGATTGTCCCCGATTTTGGTCAGTTTAGTCTCTGCCGTATTCTGTCCCCATTGGGTTTTCACATATTTCCAGTCGGTGTTGGAGGTGCTCAGGTTGGTGATGACCCCGGTGTGGGCATAAACATCGCCGGTGTAATTGTACAATCCGCCATTTCCCAGTGCTGCATTAAAATAAACCATAACCGGAATCCCTTCCACAGGAAATGCAGGAACCGTTGTCAAAAGGCTGACCACCTCGCCGCAAGTGAATTGTTCTCCTACCAGGTAATTGTAGTTCAGTCCATTGTTGTTGTTTAGTTTTATCGTAATCAAATCCCAATCCTCTTGCGGGTTCTGTATCACCGAACTGAAAACATAGTATTGTACTGTCGTATCGTTGGGTTGGGCCGGGATAATGGCGGTTCCCGACAAACCTGGTGTCGTGAGGGGCATCGTTATGGAAGTTGTCCAGTTATTGATCGAGTAGCGCAGGTAAAATTTCTCCTCAACTGATGGGTTTCCCGAAAACTGAGCTGTAACGGTTACCGGATCCTGGCTTGTAACTATAAGCGGCTGTTGTTCAACCGAAACGATATTAACAGGTTCAGCAGATGTTTGCATGAAAATAGCCCGTGTGTTTACATAGCCCTGATCGTCGAATATCACGGTGTACCATTTATTCTGGACTACATTAACAGTATTGTTAGGGTCACTGGGCATTCCGTAGGTATAATTTGAAAAAGCATCTACCAATACTGTTATATTTCCTGCCCACTGATTACCCCAGGGATTGTTATTACTGGTGCTGACAAATTTAAAACTCTGTGGCCCTGTGGTTCCCGTGAACAGAAAGGTTGTTTGCCAACGGGGTGTTCCGGACTGGATTTTTTGGAAGTCGAACACGCCACCCATACCTGTCGTGTTGGTCCAGCCATTCCATTCGCCAGGCATGCGAAGGCCATCGGGTTCGTAAATCTGGGCATAAACGGAAATTTCCGTCACAGCGATAAACATGATAAAAATTAATAAGGAACGGATCATGACTGATCTCAGAAGATGTCCGGAATTACTGATAAAAACCATAAGTTATTTCATTTAAACAATGTTATTAATCACCCTACCCTAAATCCATCCCCGGGAAGAGAGGGCCTGTTGTTCACCCTTCCC
>Ga0247841_10013878_pt1 | contig 10201 bp, 11 predicted proteins | sample LaCruzMarch2015__2_FD_192410 | JGI IMG/M metagenome (GOLD analysis project Ga0247841, IMG submission 192410) | Freshwater microbial communities from meromictic Lake La Cruz, Castile-La Mancha, Spain - LaCruzMarch2015_18m | ecosystem: Environmental > Aquatic > Freshwater > Lake | place: Spain...
GGGTCTCATTATGGCTTCTGCAACTTCCGGTTCGTGGCAACCAACATCACAGCCTGTCTCCATTTCCGCACTTTTCCGCGGAAATTTCCTAGGAAACACCTCGACAAGCCTTCACTTCCTAGGAAATGCACTGTCTGCGGTCATGCACAAAACCGGAGCCTTGCACAGGGAATGCGATGGCAATCATACTGGATGACGAACTCATGGTGAAGCTGCTTGAGCTTGTGTCAAGGGACAGCATGAGCGTGCACCAGATATGCTGCAGGACGGGCAGCGACCATCGGACCATCAAGAAGTACGTCCAGCTGATAATGCACATCCAAAAGTCGCCTAAGGTGAAGCTTGAGATAGTCGGCATGCGGGTGCGCGTAGGGGTGGAAAAATGAGCGAAAACGCAAACGTTGTAGTGATAGACGGCAAAGGGAAGGGCGCGCCGGACTATGTGGTGAAGGCCCCAACAGATGACGGCAAGTGGGTGAAGCTCGGAGTGGCGTTCTTCAACCCGAAGAGCCAGTCGTTCACCATCTACTTTGACATCCTGCCGAACAGGCAGAAGGCGGTGATGTTCAGGAAGTAGGTGGGAATGGTAGATTTGAAGAAAAACGTTCTCGATCTGGATCTTTAAATCGCGGGAACTCCTGCAAATATTGGTTTGCCAGCCTAAAGATATTATCTGATGAATATATGAAACGCGTGGAGCTAGTGATTTGAAGATTATTTTCAAATACTACGTTCATGCGGTCTGTAACATTTACAACGTTGTCCTCAGGCAAATAATGATATTCGCGTCTATCCACAAGCATGATGAGCACCTTTGGGCTGAGGGGAAAGTGGAGTTGTATGCCGCGACAAGCTATGCCCAAATTTCCGTAAGGCCAACTATTGATATCATTATGTTTAGCAATTGGATTGTCAGAGGTCCAAAACGGGCTCCTCGTTTTATTGATGAACACTATCGGTTTCAGGTTCGACGCGATTATTGCGGCGATTTCTCCTGCCCGTTCGACGAGGTGCGAGTTGTGAAGCGCTTGAATTGCTTCGGGCTTCATGGTGGCGCGCCAATCAGTTATTCCCATTTGGTTTGTCACAAAGTCAAGTATAGCCTGAGATGTCTGCTCCACGTCAATTCTCCGTTCTTTTGTGCGCAGAAGTTGCGAAGCCACAAAAAGCATGAAAAAGTTTCTGTCATCAGTGCTCAAACTGGTCAGTTTTTTATTCTCAATTATATGTCTACATGTCTCTGCAAATCTGGATTCTAGTCTGGAAAGTCCATCTTCTATAGACGTTCCTTTATCAGATGGTTTACAATAGAAAAACTTTTCGAAACATATGTCCTTAGGCGTGGTTGCAAATATTGTACCATCTGTTTTGTCATATCCGTACAATCTGTCCCCAAAATTCCTCAGATAAAATTGAGGCACATAGTGCTGTTTTTTTGTTTCGCTCATGAAACGTTACTGTTTCTTTTATCTTTAAATCTTCCGCTCCGTTCAATTCCAAATCCTTAGGCATATTTTGGTTCATCATCACCAAATCTTACACGAGTTATAATTACACCCAAGCCCTATCAATATGGGCATGGAAAAACCCCACCTCGTTGTAATCGGCAACCCCCGTAGGATGCCCGAACTGGCCGACAATTCCGTGCAGCTCATCGTTACAAACCCGCCCTATTTTGACATGGGTGGTTGCAGCGAGTGCACCGGCTCGCTTGACGACTTCAACGGCTACCTGAACGACATGCAGCTTGCCTTTTCAGAATGCCACAGGGTGCTTGAAAACGGCGGCATAATCTGCGTGAATGTCTGCGACGTTGTGAACTACCAGTGCAAGCACCCGCTTCCCGCCCATTATTTCCTTCTCCTCCAGCGCGCGGGCTTCGAGTACAGGGACGACCTTGTTTGGAGAAAGCCAACCGAAATCAGAGCCGGACTGCGGAAAGGCATCTTCATCCAGCACGCTTCTCCTCTTGCATACTCGCCAAGCAGCATCCTTGGGCACGTCCTGGTGCTGCGCAAGGGTGATTTCACAAGAAAAGCCCCAAGCAGGGCTGAACGGCAGCAGGCAATGTTCGAAATACGGGCGATAATGCGCCTGCGAAGCCAGGATGCAGGGGATTTGCGCCCCTCACTCTATCCGCAGGAGCTTGCCGAGACGCTAATCGAACTCTACTCGCATAAAGGGGAAACGGTGCTGGACCCGTTCCTTGGCAATGGCACCACCGCAAGGGCAGCAGCCAGGCTCGCCAGAAGGTCAATAGGCTACCATGCAGACCGCTCCCGTCTACCCTCAATAATGCAAGGATCCGGCATCGCCCCAGAAGATGTGAGAATAATCGAGCAAAGGAGGCTGTTTGGATGAGAAACGCTACATGGGCAGCCGTCGCGCTGCTTTGCCTTGCCGGGATGTCCTTCGCGGAATTCACCATCCCGCAAGACCAGCCCATCTGCAGGCTCTACGGGCTGATACAGACCTTCGCGACAATAGGCGGCATAATCGCGGGTCTGGTTGCAGCATTCACGCTCATCACAAGCCACGACCTCTCGGAGCGCGGCAATGCCAAGCTGTCCCTCGGGTGGATAATAATCGGGCTGATTATCGTGTGGCTCGTCCCGCTTGTGGTGAAGTACCTAGTGGACGCGGGCGACGTGTGCGGGTGGTGAGATGGTGTTCGACTTCGTAGCGCTCGCGGGCTACATGAAGGCCGTTGCAGTGCTTTTCGCCGTCATTTCGGGTGCGTTTGCCGGCTTTTCCCTTGCCACAAGCAACGACCCGGAGCTGCGCAAAGAATGGAAGGATACCATAGCTGGCGTGCTGATCGGAATAGTTCTTCTCTACCTCGTGCCCATCATAGCCGCGCAGCTCAGCGGCGGCTCGTATTGCGGGTGATAACTTGGCTTGTTTGAAATCCTATTGTCTAGCGCTTCTCGCGCTTTTCCTTCTCGCAGGCACCTCCCACGCGGCTTCTACCAACTCCACGAACTATGGTGACCTTCTAGGCTCGCTCACAAGCGCGATAACCGCCCTTCCAGGCAAAATAGTGGAAAGCTTCTTCACCTATGCTGTTTCTGGTCTTATGTCCTCCTCCCAGCAGCTCGTGGACGCCTCGTTCAAGTTCATGTTCTCAAACCCAGACCCAGCCTGGTTCTGCACGCCCTACAACGGCATAATGGCGATAGTGGAAAGCCTCTATTCTCTCTCGCTCATGGCGCTCGCGCTATACTTCATACTGCGTTCAAATGATGCGGAAGGGCGCGCGAGCGCGAAAAAGTGGATGGAAAATATGCTGGTAATGATAGTTCTCCTTGCGTTTTCCTTCCAAATTTTCAAGGTCATGCTTGATTTCAGCGCCTACCTCGCGGCAAGCGCAGCCAGCGAGTCCATGAAAAGCATGTTCTCCTCTCCCCTCAGCTTCTCCACCTCAATCTTCGCGCTTGTAATCCTCATTCCGGCAATCGCAGGCATGTTTCTGACCTTCCTGACGCTCCTGCTCCGCTATCTTCTCATTCCCTTCCTACTTTTCCTCTTCCCAATTGCTATCTTCCTCTATTTTACGCCTCTGACGCAGAGATGGGGCAAGGCGTTCCTAGGAGTAATAGCCTCCGTGGTGTTCATGACAGTATTTGACGCTCTCATATTGCTTGGTTTAAGCTCGCTGTTCAATTCGCAAGACCCCAACCTAGCGGATTCGCTTGCGCGCGCGTTCACAGTGCTTTTCGGCTTCGCGGCAATCGGCCTGGTCAACCTGCTCATGTTTGTGCTGGCTATTCTCTCAATCATACTGCAGAACAACACGGTAAGGAGCATCGTTGGGTTCGCGGTGGCAGGGAAGGTGCTGACGAGATAGAAGCGTTGCGGACGTTTGATGAGGGGCTTGGATAGACGGGTTGGATTTCCCCCGGCAAGACCCCGCCTAAGAAAAACCAACCCTTATTAATTTTGACGGAAGACTCTGAATCATGTTCGCAAGTGCCATCCTATTCGCAGTCGGATGCTATATGATACTCAAAGGCTCGGAGTGGATAACCGACGCATCGCTTGAGGTCGCCCACAGGCTCAACACCACAAACGTGGCGGTGGGGCTCCTGCTTGTCTCCTTCATGCTCTCGCTGCCCGAGCTTGCGGTGGCCGTGTCAGCCGTGTTCAAGGGGCACCCAGACATAAGCGTGGGAGTGGGGATTGGCTCGGTCATTGTGAATTTGGGATTTGTGATAGGGGTGGCAGCCATCATCAAGCCAATCAAGGTCCCTAGGATAATGGTTTCCCGCGACGCCATTTTCATGCTTGTCGCGACCATAGTGGTGAGCATGATAGCCCTTGAGGACGGGACGCTGAACGCCCGCGACGGTGTGATATTCCTGCTCCTTTTCATCCCCTACGCGCTCAATGTCTACGAGCAGGAAAGGATGCTCAAGCAGAAGGAGAAGGTGCAGCAGATAGGCAGGATAAGCAAGACCCTTGACCTGTTCGGCAAGCTCGGGGGGCCTGAAATCGCCATCAAAGGCGGCTTCATGGTATTCCTATTGGGGGCTGCCGCACTCGTTGCCGGGGCGGAGCTGCTCACCAACGCCCTCATCGGCATTGCCCAGTTCCTGTCGCTGCCCGAGATGCTGATTGCGCTGACCATAGGCGCGATGGGCCCGTCCATCCCAAACCTCGCAGTCGCGCTCCAGTCCCTTTCAAGGGGGAGGGAGTACGAGGACCTTGCAGTTTCCGAGACCATCGGCTCGAACATATTCACCCTGCTTGTGACCATGGGCGTGATTGCGCTTCTGGTGCCGGTCAGCCTTGACCAGGCAACGATGTCCATAACCGCGCCTGCCCTTCTTATGGTCACTGCAATCTTCTTCCTGTTCGCGGTGAGGGGCAGGATTGGGCGGAAGGAAGGCATAGTCCTCCTGCTCACCTATTTTGCAATCATCGCCATTGAATACCTGGCGCGCGCGTAGGGGATCTGAAGGCCTAGGTGAAGCGCGTGCCCATCGCCCCAAGACGGCTTTTAGAATAGTTGCCGAAGGTTGTTCAGAATATGGTTCATAATTACCAAATCTTGCACGAGCCATAATGAGACCCTAAACAGCTATCTGTAAGCGGATGGTTGGATGAGCTACGACATTCCTGACGAAATCAAGTACAGGGAAAAGATAGTCTTCGGGCTGGACCTGCGGCAGTTTGGCTATCTTTGCGCGTTCGGGCTGCTCGCGTTCCTCTCGCTCAATCTTCCGCTAGAAGGGGAGGCAAGGCTCGTGCTGCCTTTCCTCTTTAGCATCATAGGCGCAGCCTTCATCTTCCTGAATTTGGAGGAAAAGGTTTCCGATGCCTGGCAATTTTACAGCGGTGTGAGAAAAGCATCTTCTTCCGACCCGAAAGCGCAGCAGCTCGTTGGGGTGCGTGCGATTGAAAACGACCAAATCGTTCTCATGGACGGCAGCCTGCGCGCGGTGCTGCAGGTGGAGCCCATAAACTTCAGTCTTCTTGATGAGGGGCAAAAGACGGCGTTCGTTTCCAACTACAGGGAATTCCTCAACCACCTCGCCGACCCGATACAGATACTTGTCAAGACTGAGAAATCCGACGCGGAGGAAGTGTTCGCCGAGATGCAGGGCGGCCTGGAAGGGGCGGAGATTGAGATTGCCTCGCTTTTCCGGGACTTCTTCACGTTCGAGCGCGAGTTCATGGAAGGGAACAACGTGAAAAGCAGGCGCTACTACCTCGTGGTGTCGCAGCCTCCGCGCGCCATGCTGGGGAACGGGGACGCGGAAGAGGAAAGAAAGCGGCTCGACCAGAAGACAAAGATAGTGCAGGAAAAGCTTGCAGCCTGCAACCTGCGCTCGGAGCGGCTGGGAAACGCAAGGCTTGAGCGCCTCCTTACTTCCTATCCAGCGGCTGAGAACGTGGAGCAGCAGGGGGGCAAAGCGGAAAAAGCCAAACCCGCCCCCAATGCCGCGCTGGCGGGAATCCGCAATCTCGCAGCGCCCCGCATCAATTCCCTCATCTGGGCAGCAATGAAAGCCAAAATCGGCATTAGCGCTGTTTTCTCTTCCCTGTTTGCGCATTCCGGAAGAAAGGCAAGGCGGCGCAGGGAGGAAGCCAACCCGCTCGACTCAATTGCCCGGGTCGCGTGGATTTGCATTCCCCGGAAAGCGCCCGCGCCCCGATTTGCCGAGCAGATAACGCCGGACTTCGACATCGCGCGCGAGCACGCGGGCGTAAACGGGATACGCCACCGTGTAATAAAGGCGGTGGGGTATCCCCGCAGAGTGGAGGACGGCTGGCTTGAGCAGTTCATGGCGACAAGCGAGCCGTACGACATTTCAATACACATCCATCCCGCAAGCATCAGCAAAACGCTCGCAAACATACACCGGCAGATAATCAGGCAGACATCGGACCTGCTGTCGGGCAACGCGGAGCACGCGCCCAACCCCTCGCTCGAAATAAAGAACAAGGACACGCTGAAGGTTTACGGGCTTCTCTACAAGGGCAGGGAAAAGATGTTCGACGTTTCGCTCTACGTGGACAGCCAGGCGGGCGACAATGACGAGCTTGCACTCATGGAGGAGCGCTGCAAGGCGAACATGAACGCGCTTCTCATAGTGCCGAAAAGGGCTGACTTCCGCATGGCCGACGGCGTAAGGTCAATGCTTCCGGTCGGAGTTGACGCGCTGGGCGCGCGCAGGGAGTTCCTCACAAGCTCGCTGTGCGCTACTTTCCCCTTTCTCTACCCGGTTGACTCGCGCGGCAAGGGCACATTCTTCGCGCATGAAAGAAGCACGCTCAACCCGCTTTTCATAGACTTCGACGCCATGAGCAACAAGCACTTCTTTGTCCTTGGCATTTCAGGCTCTGGCAAGAGCTATGCTGCGAAATTCCTTCTCATGCAGCACATGCTTGCGCGCGAGGCGAAAATCTACATTCTCGACCCGAACGCGGAGTATTCGGGCCTGGTGGGGCGGCTCGGCGGCACTGAAATGGTGCTTTCCAAGGACTCGGACAAAATCATAAACCTCTTCGACCTTGCCGGAGAGGACTTCTCAAGCAAGATGCTCACGCTAATCTCGGTATTCGACATAATCACGGGCGGCTTGAGCGAAAGCCAGAAGGGAGTGCTCAACGAGGCGCTGGTGCGCGTCTATAAGAAGAAAGGGATAGAAGCCACAAATCCCGCAAGCTGGGGAAGAAGCGCGCCCACGTTTTCCGACCTGAAGGGCATACTTGAGGACATGAAAAGGAGGATTGGAAGGCGTGTGCAGTCTTCGGAGGAAAAGAGCGTGGAGGTGCTGCTGAACAGGGCAAGAATGTACTCGCGCGGCGGCTTCTTCGGCTTCCTTGACAGGGGGACGAGGGTGGATTTGGACAGCAGGATGCTGAGCTTCAACCTGAGCAACCTGCCGCCGCAGGTGAAGCAGCTTGTGATGTTTTCTGTGCTGGAACTGATATCTCGCGAGATGAGGAAGGACAAGAACCCCAAGGTGGTGCTGATTGACGAGGGCTGGTCGCTTCTCCGCAGCAAGGAAGCGGAGGACTACATACTGGAATTCATCAAGACCTCGCGCAAGTTCAATGCTTCCATCGGCTTCATCACGCAGGAGATAGAGGATTTGATGAGAAGCGAGGGCGGGAAAAGCATATTGAACACCACCTCCACGAAAATACTGCTTCGGCAGAATTCAAGCAACCTTGACCTGATATCAAAGACGCTTGCGCTCAACGCAAAGGAGAGGGATTACTTATTGCGCGCGGAAAAAGGCCAGGGGCTGATGATAAGCGAGCAGGGAAGGTATGAATTCATAGTGAAGGCGCCGCCGATGATAAACGCGCTCATAACAACCGACCCGAACGAGAAACCGCCTGAAGAGATGCCTGTGTTTACAAGGAAGAAGAAAGTGAAGGAGGAGATGGATTGCGCGCGCGGGTTCTACCTGGAAAGCGAGCTGAGCGGCGCGCAGAAGGACGAACTCATTTCCAAGGGCTATGTGCAGCACAGCAGCCGCCTTTTCGACGCGCACGGCATCCGCAATTTCTATGTGAGGAAGCAGCCGCCGGAGTCGCCAGAGCATTCGCTTCTGTGCTGGGCGATAGCTGAGGAGATACAGAAGCATGGCGGCGAGCCGGAACTGATGGCTACCGTTGGCGCGGATGTTTCTGTTGAGATTGGGAAGAAGAGGGTTTGCTTTGAGGTCGAGACCGGCCTGAACATCGAGGGGCACGGGCGCGAGCATGTGAAGGAGAAGATGGAGAACATGAAGAAGGAGTGCGACAGGCTCATCATTGTGGTGACAAGGCGCGAGCTGAAGGGGAAGTACGAGACCCTTGCGGGCGCGGAGACCATAACCCGGACGGAGGTTCCGGGAACAGTCCAGGGACTGTTCAATTGACAGACATATATTTGTTGGGACTTTTAGGGAGGTGCACGCGAAACCCATCACGCCGTAAAAGAGGGCAAATCCTCGCGTTATTTCTCGCGTTATTTTGTTTATATATCAAACGCGAGAATGTGCAGGTTGGGGCCTCGCGTTATTTCTCGCGTTTTTTCACAAATCCTGCGCCATTATGGTGTTCAGCTCGATTCGTTTCGTGTTCAGCAGCGGGCTTACCCCTGCCACTGTCTGCACCCGCAGCAGCCGTCTTGATTCAAGCCGCCCAATGTAGTTCCGTATAGCCCTTTTCGAACGCTGCATCCTCCTGAAGAACGCAAGGTACAAGTCAGTAGAGCTTTTCGGGCCCGTTTTGACAATATCAATGATTATCCTCTCCTCCTCGCTCAGGCTTGCGGGGGAAGAATCGTCCGCATCCTGCCTCTCCGCCACGCCTTCAAGCATTATCTTCCCATTCAGCTGCGTTGCCTCGTAGCACCCAAATCCCGCGCCAATCCTTGCGTGCAGTTTCGCATCGTTAGTTATCCCAACCACGCCAAACAGCTTCCCCTTGCCGCAGACATCATCCAATAGCCTTTCCTCGCCATTGTGGAAAAGCCCCTCCAGATTGTCCAGCACAAGAAGCACGCGCGCATTCTCTTTCTCCATCATCTCAATTATCCTGTCGAACACCTCGTCCCTTGCCAGCCCCCTGCGCGGCAGCATCTCGCCAATTGCGCGCGCAATGAGCGAATAAACCGCCATCCTTGTGGAATGCCGCCAGCAGTCAACATAAACCACCTTCACCCGCGAGCTGCGCTCAAAACCCTTCAGGACGCGCATAACACCCTCATTTATGCTTGTTCCCGCCCCGGCACGAAGGATAAGGTTCCTTGGCTGACCGCCATCAAAAAACGGCTTTATTGCATCGCGCAGCTGCACTTGCGCACCTGCTGTGGCTCGCGCTGGGGTATTTTGCATCATCCCACTCAAAGCCGTGCCCCTTTAACCCGGCACGGCGATATTTATGTCCGAATTTGCAGAATGACTTTGGATAACTGGCTGTGGCGCGTTGCAGCTAGCCTTGAGCGCAGCGTAATCCTCGCAGCACTTGGAGCAGGACGCGAATAGGCTTTCCCCGTTTGCAAACGTATCATAGGCAAGATAGGCGAAGAGAAGCACTGCCAGGCACACAAGGAAGAGCAAACGCGAGGCGACAGCCGGGTTTTTCGTAATCTCAAGGTAGAATGCCATGCCGTTTGAAACTACAAGCGAATAGATGCCTGTGGTTATCAGGAGGATTATCACTGCATAGTCTGCGTTCTGGAAAGAAATGAGGTAAATCAGCGCGAAGAAGCAGATTATTTCCAATGTCTTGAAGATGTAGAGATGCGTGCGCCTTTCCTTGAGCAGCATTCTCATTAGCGGGTTGGCTTCCAGTCCATGCCCCTTCTTTTCCGTGCTTTTGAGTGTGAAGAAAAGGTCGGCCGCCCATAGAAGAAGGAAGAAGGCGGAAAGGATGATTACGAAGGGTAGTATGAACACGCCATCACCTCTTCTTGGTTTTCTTTGCCTTCTTGTAGGCTTCCTTTGCCTTTTCGAACTTGCCAGCTTTCGCGTAATACTCGGCTGCGTTCTTGAAGTCCTCCATGGAGTCGCATATGCGCGCGGCTTCCTCGAATTTCCCTTCCTTAATGAACTGCCCGAGCTTGCCTGCCGGCGCTTTGCCCTTTTCCCGCTTGGCTCTCTTCTTCCAGAACAGGAAGCCGACTCCCGCAGCGACAATCACAACAGCAACGGCAATCCCGTACTTCATGTATGCGTCCATTCTCGCAGAGTCTGCC
>Ga0247841_10013879_pt1 | contig 10200 bp, 8 predicted proteins | sample LaCruzMarch2015__2_FD_192410 | JGI IMG/M metagenome (GOLD analysis project Ga0247841, IMG submission 192410) | Freshwater microbial communities from meromictic Lake La Cruz, Castile-La Mancha, Spain - LaCruzMarch2015_18m | ecosystem: Environmental > Aquatic > Freshwater > Lake | place: Spain...
CCCAGCATGTTGCTGATAAGTTTGATTTTGTCGCTGACCTTGGCGCCGCCCAAAAGAGCGGCAAAGGGATGCTGCGCATTGTCCAGCAGGTTGCCCAGCACCTTCAGCTCCTTATCCAGGAGAAAGCCCGAGTAGGCCGGCAGCAATTTGGCCACGCCGTAAGTGGAAGCATGTGCACGGTGCGCTGTGCCGAATGCGTCGTCCACATAGATGTCCGCCAGGTCGGCCAGGGCAGCTGAAAATTTGGGGTCGTTTGCCTCCTCTTCAGGATGGAAGCGCAGGTTCTCCAACAGCAGGACATCACCGTTCTTCAGCTTATCCACAGCGTTCTTGACCTTGGGCCCGATGCAGTCGGAGACGGTGTAAATGGGCAGGTTGGTAAGTTGTGAGAGGCGCTCCGCGATAGGGGTCATGCGCAGGGACTCAACGACCTGGCCGTCAGGACGGCCAAGGTGCGAGCATAGTATTACCTTAGCTTTGCGCCCAATAAGATACCAGATGGTTGGCAACGCCGCCACGATGCGGCTGTCGTCCATGATTTCGTTGGTCTTGGGATCAAGCGGCACATTGAAATCAACCCGGACCAGCACCTTTTTGCCGGTCACTTCTACATCGCGTATCGATTTCTTCATGGGATTTATCTCCTTAACAGGATATTTGCGGTAAATACGGATACGTTTGCTTCCACCCGAACCTGAGTATATCCAATCGCAGCCATTTGTTCAAGAGTTGCCAGGCCTGTTTATTTTTCGCACTATTCGTATTAAACTGTTACATGGCAACCTTGCACCACGGCAGTCAGCACCCCCTGGTAATCGTTTTGTCCGGGCCGTCCGGTGTGGGCAAGGACGCCACCATCGCCAAGATAAAAGAGATAGGGGTCAAGGTCCACTACGTGGTTACCGCCACCACCAGGGAGAAGCGTCCGGGGGAGGTTGAAGGAGTTGACTACTATTTCCTGGGCCGCAAGGATTTCATCAAGAAAATAAAGAGCGACGAATTCCTTGAACATGCCGAAGTCTACGGTAACTACTATGGTGTGCCCAAACAGGAGGTCCGCAAGGCGCTGCAGAAGGGAGAGGACGTGATCATAAAGGTGGACGTGCAGGGCGCGACCACGCTCAGGAAAAAGCTGCCGGATGCCGTTTTCATCTGCCTGTTGACACCGTCCCTGGAAGATCTGCTCGAGAGGTTGAAAGCCAGGAATGCCGATTCCGAGGCTGCGGTCAACACCCGTATATGCCAGGCGGAAGAGGAGTTGAAGTGCATGCCCCTCTTTGATTACTGCGTGATTAACTATAAGGACAACCTCGACCACACCGCCACAGTAGTTTCCAACATTATCAAATCCGAGAAGCACCGCGTCAAGCCCAGGGTCTTCAACATCTAAGGCTGTTTCTTCCGCAGAATCCCAATGATCTCCCTTTCCCGCCTGCGCATCACCAGGGCATCGGCACGCCCGATGTGATCATAGCCGAGTATGTGCAATACCCCGTGCACGAGCAACAGGCGCAGTTCCTCTTCTGCCGTAACATTGTTCCGCGCAGCCTGGGCAATCGCAGTCGGATATGAAACCACCAGGATACCCATGCCGGCCGCAGGCCCGGGAGGGCCGGGGAAAACAGTACCAGCCGGTCCTGCTTCGTCCAAAGCGAAGGAAAGCACGTCGGTCGGCTCGTCGATACCACGATATTTTCTGTTCAATACTTGAATGTTTGGATCATTTGTCACCAGGCAATCTATTTCAAGTTGCCCGGCATGCTTTTCAGCAGCCAGCACAGACAGTATTGTTTCCTTCAGCCATGCGCGTTTGAGAGAATAGCCTTTCAAACCTTTTAGCCGGATGTTAACTGTATGAACGGTTTTCGACATGGCAAAATATTAGCAGTTCAAAGCCGGTTGCACAATCATACACATACCTGATTTTCTTGAAACCGTGACTGAATCTGTGCTATATTGCATGACGCCGTTGACCTGGCACGTTCCAACTGGAGGGATCGCATAGTGGTCTAGTGCGGCCGCCTGCTAAGCGGTTGCCTCGGGAAACCGGGGTCATGGGTTCGAATCCCATTCCCTCCGCCAACTACAACATTCTTTGTGGAGGATAACCATCATTCACCTGCCCTCCATGCTATTATTACCGGGCGCAGGTGTGACAGCTCTGCAATGTAAACCAAAATGAAAGCATACATTTGGACCATCGGCTGCCAGATGAACCGGGCTGAATCAGCCGGCCTCAGCGATAAACTGCAATCCCTGGGGCTTGAACCGGTGCGCAATGCCCGCGAGGCCGACATCGTGATCCTCAATACCTGCGTGGTTAGACAGTCCGCTGAGGACAAGGTGAGAGGGATGCTGGGATTCGTCAAAGGTATCAAATCCGAAAGGCCCCACATGCTTATCACCTTGACAGGTTGTTTCGTTGGCCAGGATATGCACGAGCTAAAGCGGGATTTCCCATTTGTAGACCACTTCTTCGGCCCCGGTCAAACGCAGGATTTTGAAGATTGGTTGTGCAGCCATATTGTGGGGCGTGACAGGGACATGTCACAAAGCACCGTATCACAGGTCTCCCCCGTCAGCGCGTATATAACGATCATCCAGGGATGCAATAACTTTTGTTCTTACTGCATCGTACCTTACAGGCGGGGAAGGGAGATGAGCCGTCAGGCGCAGCAGATATTAAGTGAAGCGTCCGGACTGGTCGACCGGGGCGCCAGAGAGATCGTTCTGCTCGGCCAGAACGTCAATGCCTTCGGCCACGACCTGGGGCCGGAAATCGACTTGGGCGCGCTTCTCGGCATGTTGAGCGATATAAAAGGGCTTTACAGGATCAGGTTCCTGACAAATCATCCCAAGGATATGAGCGTGAGCCTGATGCAGTCCATGGCTGAACTGCCAAAGGTTTGCCGTCATGTGTGCCTGCCCCTGCAGGCAGGCGATGACGAGGTGCTGAAAAACATGAACCGGGGTTACACCCGGGACGATTATATATCACTGGTAAAACGCATCCGTCAGGCCGTGCCGGGCATAGCAATAAGCACTGATCTGATCGTCGGTTTCCCGGGTGAAACGGAGCAGCAGTTCGACAACAGCTACCAGGCTATAAAAACATTGCGCTTCGACACTGTTCACGCTGCAGCCTATTCACCCAGGCCGGGCACAAGCGCATACACCAGGTTTGCCGACAACGTTCCCCACGATGAAAAGATACGCAGGCTGCATGCCATAGAGGAGCTGCAGGCCGGTATCCAATCCAAGATCAACGAAAAACTGGTGGGGACCGTTGCCGAGGTGCTGGTCGAAGGTAAAAAAGCCGGGAAATGGTATGGGCGCACCGGCAGCGACAGGCTGGTCTTTTTTAAAGCTGATTGTGATTTCACAGGACAACTGGTTGAAATCAGAATAGAAACAGCCAGCCCGTGGGCGCTGCAGGGCACGCCGGTCGACGGACAAACACCTTAAATGCACAGCAGGGCTGCTGACAGGCCTTTAGCCGGCGTATCGTCACCTTGATTACTGTTATAATGAAAACGATTGAGTTCAATCCACCGGGGTGATATGAATTATTATGACTACGTCATCATAGGCAGCGGCATCGCCGGCCTCTACAGCGCGCTGCTGGCTATCGAGAACGGCAGTGTGCTGATCGTCACCAAGGGTGGCATAGAAGATTGCAATACCAGGCATGCCCAGGGCGGCATAGCCGCCGCCATCGGTCAGAACGATTCCGCTGATCTCCATTATAAAGACACGATGGAGGCGGGAGACGGGCTGTGCAACGAGGAAGCGGTCCGCATACTGGTCGATGAGGCGCCCGACCGCATAGCCGACCTGATCGGCTTCGGCGTGCCGTTTGATACGCAGGAGGGAGAGGTTGCGCTGACACGTGAGGCGGCGCACTCCAGGTCACGCATACTCCATGCCGGGGGCGACGCCACCGGCGAGTACATAGAGGTTACACTGAGCGAACAGGTGCGCATTTCACCGATAAAGGTGCTGGAATACTGTCTTGCCACGGAGATATTGCTCGATGACGGGCGCGTCTGCGGGATCAAGGCCATAGATTTCCGTACGGGCATCATCGAGGAATACGCATGTAAGTTTGTGATCCTGGCCACCGGAGGCGCAGGGAAGCTTTTTAAGTACACAACCAACGGTGATACCGCCACAGGCGACGGCATCGCGCTTGCCTATAACTCAGGCGCAGAGATCGTCGACATGGAGTTCTTCCAGTTCCATCCCACAGCGCTGAGGCTGCCCGGCGTATCGCCTTTTCTGATCAGTGAGGCGGTGCGTGGGGAGGGTGGTGTGCTGAGGAATGACGCGGGCTACCGTTTCATGCCGGACTATTCCCCGAATGCCGACCTGGCGCCTCGTGATGTCGTGGCGAGAAGCATCCTTTTCGAGATGAGAAAGACCGGCAGCGACCGTGTTTACCTTGACGTTACACACCTGCCACCCACCAAGATAGCCACTCGGTTCCCGCGAATCTACCGCTTTTGCCTCGACCACGGCTTGGACATCACCAGAACGACTATCCCGGTCGCGCCGGCTGCGCACTACCTGATGGGCGGTGTCAAGGTAAATACGTGGGGTGAAACCAATATACCCGGACTTTTCGCGGCCGGCGAGACGGCTTGTACAGGTGTGCACGGGGCAAACAGGCTGGCATCCAACTCCCTACTTGAGGTGCTGGTTTTCAGCAAGAGGATAATCGAGAGGACCGAGTTGGAAGTCCTTGAACCTGTTGAAAAAACAGGGCCGGCCGATGCTTACCACCTGCCATATAGGGAGCCGTACAAGGACGCCCCTCTACTGGCGCTTCCCAACCTTCAGTCGATGCTGTGGGATAGAGTAGGTATCGTGAGAGACGTAGACGGGCTATACAGGGCAGCCATAACCCTCACATCCTGGAACAGCATACTGCCCGTACCCACCGACCGCCTGTCCTACGAGTTGAACACCATGGTCACCAATGCCAGGCTCATGACCGAGGCAGCGCTGCTGCGCGAGGAGAGCCGGGGCGCCCATTACCGGTCGGACTTCCCCACACCCTCTGAGAAGTGGAAGAAACACATCGTATTCCGGCTCTAAAACCAATTACCTGCGCCCTTTTATGGTTTATACTATTGACCGTGATCTCAGCCGATGTTAGAATGGTTCGACTTGTATCTGTTTCCATCTTAATCTCAGCTTGCGCCGTCTCTTTTTTAATAGACGCATGATTAAAACGGGAGGAGTCGTTAAATGGCCGCTAAGCTTTCAGCCCATCTTGTGATCGCGCTGCTGGTATTTGCCGCCCTGATTGGATCGGTGCTTGTGCAGCCTGCCCCGGCCAGCGCAGCTACCTGGTACGTGGATAAAGCGGGCATTGACAACCTTGCTCACGGTACGGGGCCCGGCGCCAACGCCTTTCTTACGATCAATTATGCCATCAGTCGGGCCGGCGCCGGAGATACAATCAACATCGGCCTTGGCACATGGGTTGAGCAGGTAATTATCACTAAGCCGCTTACACTGCTCGGGACGGCCGTTGCACCGACACCCAATGGTACTTTTATCGCAGCTCCGGGTGACGGCTCCAGGACGAACTATGAAGCGGGAAGCGGCACCGTATTTGATTATGTGATCGTGGCGCACGACACAACAAATGTCACAGTCAGCACACTCACTGTCTATGCGGCCGGCGCCAAAAATACCCTCGCTGATTATTACGCAACTGTGGTTTTCGACAATGTAGACAATGAAAGCGGTATAATCGGGTTCGACTCCGGCTGCGTCTCCGGAGCATTCAACAACAATATCGCCGATATCGATATCGCAATATTGGGCAATTCGTTTATCGTTGTTCAGGATTCACTGCTCGTTGATTTCGTCCGCTCGGGCGTGGAATGTTGGGGCGGTATAGTCAGGGTCCACAACAGCGAGATCAACGCTGAGGTTGCCAGTGCAACGTGTGTTCGGCTGGATCATGCAGATACCGGCGTGGTGCATGATAACCTGCTGTTATCGGTCGGGAATGGGATAGTTGTTGTAGATAGCGGGACCGTTAGTATAGTTAGCAATGAGCTTCATGGAACGGCAGCCTTTTATGGTATCCAGTGTCAAACTGCAGAGCAAATTTTCATTCAGTATAACACGATATATGGATTCTAGGCCGGTATAATAGACTCGGGGACCACGGCCGCAGGATTTATAGCCAGCAACGAGATCTTCGATTGCGTCGATGGTATTGCCCTGAACAGCGCGACATCCATCTGGATGTCGGTTTATTATAACGTGATCTATGACAACGGCCGTGGTTTATACCACGCCAGCCAACTGAATAATGTTTGGAGCAATATTTTTTATCACAATACCACCGGCATCGAGAGTGAGAACGCAATTACAGCCCACTGCAACGCCATAGTCGCCAACAGTACAGCAGGGCTTGTTCTCCTAAGCGATGCTACATTTAACTATATCAATAATTACTGGGGCGATAACAGCGGCCCAAATATTAACGGCACGGGACCGGGCACAGGCGACCTGATTGACACCAACGGACATACCGTGCTGGACTGCGATCCCTGGGCTGCCATAAACCTGTCGGCTACACCGCCTGCAATTGTGGCCAACGGCGTATCTCTTTCCACCCTTGACCTCGATTGCACACGCAATAGTGACGGAGACGTTATGGGGTGCAACATACCGGACGGATTTCTGGTGAACTTCGCTACCACCGGCGGAACGTTAACCAGCACGACTGCGCTAACATCAGGCGGACATGCCATTACAGCCATTTCATCCACGACACCCGGTATCGCCACAGTCAGCTCAGCTTTCAACGCAGTGCCTGAGAGGACTCTATCCACAGTGAACGTAACCTTTACGGCCGTGCCACCAATTACTCCCCCCATGCCCCTGCAAAACGGTATAAATGCCGGGACTGGTTCACATGGGGCGTCTATGCCAACTATCACATCGACAGGCGCCTTGAATCCGCCAAACCTACAGGTCACGTCAGCAAGAATATCTGCTTCGTCTATAGCAGCCGGCAGCCCGGTAACGGTCAGCGCCGATGTCACCAATACGGGAGGCGCAAGCGGCGCAGCCGCCGTTAAAGTTTATCTCAACAGCGAGGTAGCCGGATCACGGGGAGTAAAGGTGGCGGGCGGCGGTACGGAACCTGTGACATTCACCGTAACGCCGTCCCAGCCGGGTGAATACAGCGTACGCGTGAATAATATGCAGGCCGGCGTTCTCCACGTGACCGGCGGGAACGACAACGATATTCTGTTTGCCGTCGCATTTGCGTCTTTTATACTGATAATTGCAGTATTACTAATTGTCTACCTTCGGCGAAGCAGGATGGCTGCATAGGGAATGCCTATTATATTAGAGGCAGGATATGTACAGGGCGGGCCGGAAGGCCCGCCCTGCTGTTTTATCGCCGCATCCAACAATATTTGACATACCTCTCCCCTGTTGTATACACTGATTAAAAGAACAAATGTACCAAAATGGATTAGAGATATGAGAAAAGCCGGGCCCAGCGATAAACGCGAAAAAATCATCGATTTTATACGTGATTTCTATGACGAGCACGGATATGCTCCCACCGTGCGCGATATACAGAAAGGTTGCGGGCTGAGCTCTACAGCCGTGGTACAGTATCATCTAAAGGTCCTTGAGAGCGAACACCAGATCGAGAGGGATTCCAAGGTATTCAGGAGCATTCAGCTTCCCGACCGCAAAAACACCATACATGTGCCCGTGCTGGGTGTGATCGCAGCCGGCACTCCGGTGCCGGTAATGAGCGCAGACACATGGCACCAGGCGGCTGTGGACACACTGGAGCTGTCCAGTGAGATCACACAGGACAAGGAGGTGTTCGCCTTAAGGGTGAGCGGCACCTCCATGATCGACGCCCTCATCGATGACGGCGACATCGTTTTAATGGAGCCCGTTAAAAACGTAGAGAACGGAGACATGGTGGCAGCCTGGCTGATCAAGGAAGAGGAGGTCACGCTCAAGCGTTTCTACAAGGAAGAAGATCGCGTCAGGCTGCAGCCGGCCAATTCCCAGATGGAGCCCATCTTTACAGATTCGGCCAACGTGGATATCCAGGGCAGGGTGGTGGCAGTCATCAGGACCATATAGCCCGCGCAGCCTTTCGCGCACGGTAAATAAACAGGAGGTCACGATGAGCGATCCGTATTCTGATTTTGCTGCTAAATACGCTTACCAGGGATCCGAGCGGTTCAAAAAGGTGCTCAAGATACTGATGAACGATGACGAAATAGCTGTAGCCAACATATTGCCCGCTCAGGCAGAGGATATATCCGCAAAGACGGGCAAATCCGCCGAGAGAGTTAACTCGATACTGGCCGGGCTGTTTAAAAAGGGTGTAATTTTTGAGTCCTCCAAAGGATATCGGCCGGCGCGTGATATATTCCAATTACATGACGCCACGGGCAGCGATATGCGTTCGGACGAATTATGGGGAAGGGACCTGCTGGACGCCTGGTGGGATTTCTCTGAAAACGAGCTATACAAGGACATTGCCAAGTGGGTTAACGATTTCATCAATCCGGTGTCCAGGGTTATACCGGCGCGCGCTTCCATTGCTGATACCGGAAAGCTCATGCCCGGTGAGGACATCGAGGACATTATCGACCGGACTACAAAAGTCGCCGTTGTTAAGTGCCCCTGCCGGCGCATGGCTCAGAAGTGCGACAGGCCGAGCGAGGTATGCCTCCAGCTGAATAAGGGCGCTGAATATACCATCAAGCGCGGCTCGGGCCGGGAGGTGAGCAAGGAAGAGGCCAAGCAGATACTGCGCACTGCATCTGAGGGTGGGCTGGTCCACACCGTGGGAAATACTCCGGAAGTCGGCCACTACATATGTAATTGCTGTCCCGATTGCTGCATCTTCATGCTGCCATGGCTGACCTACGGGGGTGTGGAAAAGGGCATCGCCAAAAGTCGCTTTGAGGCGAAGGTTGACGTGGAATCCTGCAGCGGATGTCAGGACTGCGTCGAGCAATGCCCGTTCGGGGCCATCGAGATGACCAGGGTCTCTGGTCAAAAGAAGATGCAGGCCTTGGTGGATTCCGTAAAATGCTTCGGCTGCGGCGTCTGCGCCGTCCAATGCGTCACAGATTCGATCAAGCTTTACGAAGTAAGGGCGCACAGCGCAGCTACCTGAAAGGGTTAATTGCTGCAATATAAAAGGGATGGACAGACCAAGCCTGTCCATCCCTTTCTTTTTACGTTACGAGGCCGCTACCAGGAGGAGCGGTGGTAGGATGGGAATATCTGCTTCTCGTAGTCCTTTCCGGTGATGGCATCGGCGCAAAGGGCGCCCGACAGCGCGGCGCCGTCGACACCTCCGCCCCACTCCTTCTTGCCATACTGGTCGCCCACGAAGTAGAGACCCTCGATCCAGGGGGACTTGTTGTCCGGCCTGTCCTTACCCATCGGCCGCCAGTGTCCGTAGGCTTCCGAGCCGGCCGTCCAGAAGCGGAACTGGACGTCCTTCTCCCAGCCGGGGAAGTTGTCCGTCATAAACCTTTCGGCTTCCGCGATGCAGGCGCTGACCTTGGCCTTGTCCCGCATCTCCCAGTCCAACAGGGGTATTGAGAAGAGCAGGCTGCTCATCTCAATGGGAGCGTGGTTGACCCACCAGGTGAACGAGGCCATTACGAAATCCAGGCTCTCCATGCCCTTCTTCTTGGTGACGCCCGACAGGAAGATGAAGCTCCTGGGGTCTATGCCCTTCTCACGGGCGAAGTCACGGGTGGAGTAGAAAAAGCCTGTGAGCAGGCCGGGAATATAATATTTTTCTTTTACTTCCTGCACGAAGTCGGCGGGGAAATGCTTCTCCGGTATAACGCTGAATGCGTGCTTGGGGGGAACGTTGCAGACGACGAGGTTTGTATCGATCACCTCGGTCCCCTTCCTGGTTTTCACCCTTACGCCTTTGACTTTCTTGTCCTCTATGATGACCTCTTCCACGGCCGAATCGGTCCATATCTCACCGCCGGCGTCCCTGATCACGTTTCCGAGCTGGAGGGCTATATCCAGTGTGCCGATGCCGGCATCGATCTGTCCCACCGACCCGGTGACCAGGTCCATCTGGATATCCTTGGCTATGGACTGGTATTTCAAATAGTCGCGCAGGTGCATGTCATCGGGGTTGGCCATGGCGGTCTG
>Ga0247841_10013880_pt1 | contig 10200 bp, 16 predicted proteins | sample LaCruzMarch2015__2_FD_192410 | JGI IMG/M metagenome (GOLD analysis project Ga0247841, IMG submission 192410) | Freshwater microbial communities from meromictic Lake La Cruz, Castile-La Mancha, Spain - LaCruzMarch2015_18m | ecosystem: Environmental > Aquatic > Freshwater > Lake | place: Spain...
TACCGCAGCGGACAGGGATGCCGATCAGGTCGAGGCGGTCGCCGCCGCCGGGGCACTCGACCTCCTGGCCGGCCAGGTGGAGGCGGATGATCTCCTCGGGGGTGCAGACGATGCCGTGGGTGCGCGACAGTTCGCGGATGTCGTTTGCGGCGATCCGGCTGAGGAGCGGGCGGGCCATCGTGTGCACCTTGCCTTTCGGGTTCGCCGCCGAGGCGTGGGGCACGCGGTGGGAACCGTGCGAATGTTAAGCGTCGCGGGCGATGTGGTGTTCGTAACTCAGCGACCGCCCGTCGGCGGAGGTGTTGGTCTTGTCGGTGCCGTCGCTCAGTTCGTCCCAGCCGGCGGTGTGTGTGACGGTCGCCGGGATACCGAGGAGCGTGATGTCCAGCTTCTCGATGCCGTCGCGGTTTTCGCCCACCAGGTGGGCGCCGGTCTCGCCGTCTTCGTCCAGGTGCACGCAACTGAGTTCATAGGCCATGGACTTGATGCCGATGCCGCTGTCGTCCGCGCCCAAAGCGAAGACCTCCAGGGGCGTCGTCGGGGTGGTGTCGTCGATGTTGCGCGGGATGCCGAACTGCGCGGGGAAGACGGCCGTGCACGTGAACTCGTTGGCCGTGGTGTGCGTGGCGGCGGCGTGCTTGTGGCAGGTGATCGTGATGAGCGGCCAGGCGTTGGCGCGGTATTCGAGGCGCACACGGTCGATGTGATAGGTGCCCAGGACATCGCCGGCCACCGGCAGGGTGATGTTGCCAGTCTCGGACTGGTACTCGTAGACGATCTGCATGTCCGTGCGGCCGCCGAAAGTCTTCTTGATGCCTTCGTCGCCATTGGCGAGCAGGCCCTGGGCGCGCTGCAGGCCGTCGACCGGCTTGCACGACTGGACAATGAAACTGCCACCGAGGCTCAGGATATCCGTCGGGGTGAAGAATCCAACTACGGTTGCGGCCATGGGTGTCTCCTGTGGAAGCGTCAGACGTGGACGATGCGGGTGAGGTGAAACGTCAGAACAAAGGCGGCCAGGCGCTGGCCGTCCGGTGCGGTCAGGGGGGCGTCGCCGGCGTATTCAAACTTGTGGCTGGTGGTGGCATCGGCGATGGCGATATTGGCGACCACCTGGATAAGATCGTCGAGCATATCGACCAGGGGCGGCCGGTCGCCGGCGGCGGTATAGATGCCGGCGGAGCGGTCGACCGGCAACGACATGCGCGAAGCCAGGACGATTTCGAACTGCATGCGCCCCAGGGGACGCTCGCGGGAACTCTCCGAACGCTGGGTGCCGGCGTAGGACAGCACCGCCACGAGGCCGGCGCCGCCCGCGGTGACGATCTGGAACGGGTCGAACGGGTCGCGCGCGACGATCACGCCGGCGCCCTCGGCGGCGGCCCAGGGTTCGACGTCGGTGCGGAGCGCCTGAAGTATGGCGGATATCTTCATGGATGTCAGAGCGGGATGCGGACGCTGGAATCGGTCAGGCGGCTGGGTTCGGATACGATCGTGGGGACGGACGTTGTGACGGGCGCCGGGCCGTCGGCGGGAAAACTCTCGCGGCCCGAACCGATGCGATCCAACCGTGCGCGGGCCTCGCGCGCACGGCTGGCAAAGGGGTTCTGCGCATCGGCCTGGTAGCCGCGGCGCAGAAAGAGAATCTCCGCCACCAGGACGCGCGCCATCTCGGCGATGGCGCGCGGCAGCGGCGCGGCCAGCGGCACGGGGTAGCGCGCCTCCAGCCGCGAGTCGATCGCGCGGGCGCCCTCGGCCTCGACCGCCTCCCAGACCGCCGGATCGGCCTGGCCATCGCCATCGTCGTCGAGTGCCGCGACGACGACATGCCGGGGAACCAGGGCGTGCAGATCGGTCTGGAGGAGGTAGGCCATTTTGTGAGGCGCCCGCGGGGTCAGTCAAACAGACGGCCGACCACGGTAGCCGTGACCGCGTTGGTCGTGGCGCTGGTGGAGAGGATCTTGTCGCCCCAGAACAGCGGCGGGATGTTGGTGATGGCCATGATGCCGTCGCTGGTGGTCACCACCTTGGTGCCGTAGGTGTTGGTCTGCGTCCCCAACACGAACGCCACCGTCTGCGTGGTGGTGACCACCGGCGCGAAGACGATGTATTGGACCTCCAGGCGGCCCGTGTCCGACATGGGCAGCGTGAGGGCGTTGGCGGCCGTGTTGGTCGTCGTGGTGGATTCCCGCCACGGGCCGCGGTCGGCGGCCGGCGCCGGGAGTGTGGCGACGCCCATGATGCATGCGGCCAGGGCGAGGAGTGCGAAACGGCGACTGATGAGTGCGTTTTTCATGATTCCTGTTTTCCTTGTGAAAAGCGGGGGCGGCCGGGTGGTCCCGCCCCCTATTCGGGGTTTATAGGTTAGGCGCTGACGATGCGCTGGATGGCGTCGCCCTGACCCGCGGCCACGCCGTACATGAGCGTGTACGTGCGGCGGAAGGCGGCGTAGTCGGCGTTGTACCACTCGCGCACCTGGAGCGAGAGGCCCGTCTTGGGCTCCGTGATCACGGAGATCCGGCAGTTGCTCTGCCCCTGCCCCGGGTCGTCCGGGATGCGGGTGGCCAGGGCCAGCGCGCTGCGCACGCCGGCAAACCCGACCAGGTTCTCGCCGTTGTCCGGCAGATCCACGAACTCGGAGACGTTGAACCCGCCCACATTGGGCAGGCGGCCGCTGATCACGGCCTGGGAACCGGCCTGCAGCAGGGCGGTCAGCATGGTGTTGTCCATGCACAGGCTGGCGTAGTACGCGGGCGACAACAGTGCCCAGCGGCCCATCGCGGGCACCTTGCGCAGCGAGAGCGCCAGGCCGACCTTGATCAGGCTCTTGCGGTCGAACCCATCGGCGCCGGCGCCGAGCGCCTGCGTGGTCTTGCCGGCGTAGGCCGCAGCCAGCACCAGGGCGGACAGATCGGCCACGAGCGCGGCGCCGATCGAATAGGCGGCCGTCTGCGCGAAGCGTTCGATCAGGTCGACGCGGGAGGTCGAGGCCTCCGTCACGCTCACACTGTAGGTGTGGTGCTTGTGCTTGTTGATCGTCACGGGGATGTCGACCTGCGTGCGGGTCGACGGCACATAGCCCGTCACCGCGCTGAAGTCAGCGGCCGCCGCCGCGGTGACTTCGTGGACGATGACACGTTCGTTGAACTTCGCATTGGCGTCGCTCAAGTCCGTGGCGATCTGGCCGATGATCGGCAGATCCGCGACGAGGGTCTCCAGCGCGCGCTGGGCGATCACGTCGGCATTGGTGGTTCCGAGGGTATTGGCCATGGGGTCCTCTTGTGGGTTGGTGTGGGGTCCTTGCTTCGTTCAGCGGATCAGCCGACGAAATCCTTGCGGTGCGCCTGGAAGAACGCGGCGCGTTCGGCCGGCTTCGACAGCGCGTTGTACTGCGCCAGCAGCGTCTCGCCGGCGGCGGACGCGGCCTCGCGGTTGGCCGTCTGGCGGCCGAGGGGCACGGTGACCGCGATCTTGTCGACATGCGCCTGCAGTTCGCTCGGCGTGAGCTTCTCGATCGCGCTGGCATCGAGGTTCACGACCTTGCCGTCGCGGGAGGCGTCGCGCAGGATCGCCTGGCGGCTGTGGCGGGTGAGTTGCGCGGACATGTCGGCCTGGGCCGTTTCCGCGTCCTTGATTTTCGCTTCCAGCGCCACGATGCGCGCATCGAGCGCCTGAATCAGAGCCTTGAGTTCGTCCATGCGGGTCTCCGTTGGGTTTGACTGCGCCGCGTCCGCGGCGAAGAATGAGAGTCCTTTGACCGCGCCGTTGGGGCAGAGCGCCACGGCGAATAGCCGCGTGACCGTGCCGTCCGGCTGGTGGTAGATGCTGGGGCTGAGGTCGGCGTATTCCCTGGCGAACTCGCGTCCGGCCGGGGTCCACTCGATGGCCGCCAAGAACAACCCCTGCCCTTCGCGCACTTCCGGGCGACCGTAGGCGGCATGCTTGCGGGGCGGCGGCTGGTAGTTGGGGTGCGCCTTGCTGGAGGCGTGCTCGAAATCCACGACCACGCGGTCAAACACGCCGCCGGCCACCTGCTCGCGGATCGCGGCCAGCGTGCGTTCGTTCACACGCGCCACGGGCGGCGTGGCGCCGGTGGGGTTGTCGCCCCAGGCAAGCAACAGGAGTTCCGTGGGCAGTTCGCCCGCGGCCAGCGCGGCGTTGCTGATCCCGGAAAGGAAGGTGATGCGCTCCTGCTTGTCCATGGCGCGCACTATGGCCGATGCAGCGGAGGCGCGGCGCGGCGCGTGGCGAGTCTGTCAGGCGAAAAGGTAGAGGCGGCGGGTCCGGCGGCCCCGCCCTACCCGGATGCCGCGTCGAGGGTCGCCTGCAGGGCGGCCTCGCCGGCCTGACGCAGGCGTTCGGCGGCCTTGGGGATGACGGCGCCGGCGGCGTCCACGGGAAAGAACGGCCGCGCGGGGATGCCCGCCCTGGGCGCGCCGAGTTGATGATACGCGGCATACGTGCGCGATGTGCCCACGGTCACGCTGGTATCGTCGGCCTTCGTTACGCGCGGCGAGCGCCGCAGCATGCCGGAGTCCACCAGGAGTTTGGTCTTGAGTTTGCCGCCGCGGGTCTTCTTGAAAGCCTTCTTGGGCGCCCAGGGCGCGGGGCGCATGGCGGGGTCGTCAAACGCATCCTGCGCGGCCGTGGCGAAAGACGTGCCGATGGCGTTCAGGATCTTCCGCGGATGCGCCACGCCCGCCATGACTTTGGCCAGCATGGGCGAAACGGTGTCGGTGACTGTGCCGTCGAGTTGCATTACTTGCGGTCGCGCGGCAAGCGCGGTCCATCCAGCATCATCTCGCCGGTCACCGGGTCGGTACAGGTGTTTTTAAGCACCTGCATGACCTCGTCGTCGGTCAACTGTTCAATTTCGCCTGGATCGAAGTCGGACATCACCGGGTGTGACGGTTTGCTCTTCAGGATTTCACTTGGCATGGGGCACCTCCCTGGGGACATAAGCGTAACGCAATCCGCACTCGTCGGCAACGCGCGCGATGGCGCGGTGGATCTCGGCGTAACTGGCGCGCTTGCGAACCAACGGGGAAACCAGTCGCGCCCAGGCGGCCGCAACGCTATGGGCCGCCGCGGCACGCGACCGGGAATCGCCCACCGTTGGCAGTACCATCGTATACACGCCGCCCCACGGATCCACGGCGCGCACCTCGCGGGCGCCGCGCGACAGTTGCACGGCGATATCCTGGTCGGAAAGTGGCGAGCCGTCCGGATGGTTGTGCGTCAATGCGCCAGTATGAAAGGCCTGTGCGTTGGATTTCGGGACCTGCGCGGATCCCGCATCGCCTTTCGATGTGGCAAGTGTCTTCCCGTCCGGCCCGATCAGTGCGGCGTGCTCGACCGGTTCGGACGCCAGGCGCGCCTCGATGGTCGCCACGGTCTGGCGCGCGGCTGCGGTGAAGCCGGACAGTTGTGGGAAATCTTTTGCGCTATCGAACGCCACGCGCGCGGCGGATGTCTCCTCCGGGGCGGCCGCGGCGGTTGCCAGTACTACATCCTCCGCCGCCGGCGGGATCTCCTCGCCTTCCAGCCATTGCAGCACGCTCACGCCGCCCTCGATTTTCTGCGCGCCGGCCCAGTCGCTAAAGGCCCGCCAGACTTCCGGGTCGAACCGCGCCTGCAGGTCCTTGACGTCCAGGCGCAGGTTGCCCGGTGTGGCGTTGTAGGCGCGTTCTCCGGTAGCCGGCATGACGGGGATGCGCCTGCCATCGCGCAGCACCGCGCCGTTCTCCAGGGCGCGCAGGAGCGTGCCTTCCATGATGCGCTCCGGGGTCTCCGCGCGGATGCCCTCGACCTCGGCGCGGGTGCGCGGGCGCACGGTGCAGCGGCAACCCCACTCCCAGGGCGGATAGTGTTCCTGCCAGAACGGCGAGTCGCACGGCAGGACGAGGCCATCCAGCGCGGCATGGCTGGCGCGGACGCGGCCATCGCGGGACGACACGTATTCCCAGTACGGAAACACATCGCGCTGTTCGTCCAGCATGCGGTACTGCACGGCGGCCTCTGCCTGGAAGACATGCGTGCGCAGGAGCAACTCCGCCCGGTCCTGCGCGGCGGCGGCGATGCGCTTGGCTTCGTCCGGGTCCTGGCTCTCCCCCAGCCAGGCCCCGCCCAGGATGCCCGAGATTTCCTTGCGCGTGGCGTTCCAGTCGGCGCCGGCCGGAACATCCGCGAGGTGGTCGCGGATGGCCTGCACACTCGCCGCATGCTCGACGCCCACGACGGCGATCGCCCGCGCCTTGAGTTCCGGCATCAACTTGCGAAACACCGCCTGGGCCACCACCGGCTTGGTGCGGATCAGCGCGGCGGCTTCTTCGTTGGGGATCGGGGTTAGGAGGAAGGAAGGCATGGGGGATGTTCCAGGGTTCAGGTTCGTTACACCGCCAGGCACGCGATGTGCCAACGGCGGCGGTTGACTTCCTTGTCCCAGAAATCCGGGTCGTCCTGGACGGCGGCCAGGTGCTTGCGCCAGGTGTGCATGTTGAGGATGTGCCGGTAGGGCGTGATGCGCCGCACATCGATGTACGAGGCGTGGTTCAACCGCATCAGCGTGCGCATCTGGCTGGAGGTCAACCCCAGGCTTTCGATGCCGCGCCGGTCGAGCACCTGCCACTCGCGGCTGTCCGCGGCGAGATCCTTGCGCTCGATGGGGTCGATGTAGATTCCGGGGCCGATCGATATCAGGGTTTTTTCCATGTGGTCTCCTAGGGTCGCAGCAGCATCCAGTCGTTGGTGGTCGGTTTGCGCGCCACCCAGGCGGCGTCCACGCCGGACAGCCGGCCGAACAGCCATTGGCCCGCGAAAGCGGCCGTGTAGAGCGTCGCGTCGGTGGTGGCGTTGGTGTCCGTCTGGGCGATCATGGACGTTAGCGCCTGGCCCTGGGCGCCGGTCTGGAGGGTCCAGTCGTCGTAAGTCGCGCCCGTGCTGATCCACGTCGCCGGGGCGCCGGCCACCTGGCCGAAGAGGTACACGCCGGCATGGCCGGGCATGTAGAGGGAAACGTCGGTGTTGAGGTTCGTGTCAGCGAACCATGAGTAAAAAGGGCCGTGGCTGATCCCCGCTCCGGTCGGCGTGACCGGGTTGGGCGTGGTGTTGTCCAGGCTGTTGGTGGCCCAGGCGAAGCCGAAGGCGTTGCTGGCCGCGAAGCGAAACCAGTAGTTGGTGCCGAGTTCCAGGAACATCACGGCGTTGGTCAACGGGCCGTTCTCCACCACGCCCAGGTCGTTGGTGTTGCCCCAGGCGGCGGCGTTGGTGACGCCGTCGGTGAGCCCCCAGTAACAGAAGGCCGTCGCCGGCGCCGAGCCGGTGGAGACCATCTCGCCGACGAACGTCACATGGTCGCCGGCGTCGTTGGTCACGCCCGCCGTCCGCACGTCCGGCTTCTGCGCCGCGGCCAGTGCCCCGCCGGCAGCCAGCGTGATCGCGAGCGCCGCCAGTTTCAAGTTTCCAGTTTCCAGTTTCATTCTCATGCCTTCCTCCCTCACAGTTTCAACAACATCTGTTGGGGCTATCGGTGTTCGCACACTTGCACCGCCCGTTGCGCGGTCCCTCGTCAACCGTGATGCCGCCGCACTTCGCGCATGTCGGCGACGGCGGCCGCCCGAGCAGCGCGTCGAACAGGTGCGTCACGGACGCCTGCGAGCGGGTGTCGCTCTTGAACTTGATCGTGATTCCCTTTGCCATTGTGTCCTCCAATCCAGCCCCAACAAGGGGCTGCTGCCTACTCCGCTTCGCTCCGAGGCAGAGCCCCGGCGTTCGCCGTCGGCGCGGGTCTTCTCGGTCGTGATCCAGAGCGCCCACTCGCCCACCGTGAGCACCTGATACAATCCTTCGTGGTTGGTCCTGCCCACCAACTTGACCGCGCCGATCTGGCAGAGTTCCGTCACCCGCGGCCGGACGCATCCCATCTCCACGCCCATCCGGTCCGCCAGTTGCCGCGTGGTGACGCCTCCGGACACCGCCAGCGCCAGGTAGACGCGTTCGCGATCGCCGGCCAACCGGCCGCTGATTTCGTGAAAACTCTCGTTGCGGATGTCAATCGGTTTCATGCCGTGCTCCATTCGCGCCCGCCAAGGCCCCGCGGAAACCCGCGAAGCGCGTTTCGGGCGTCGCGACTCCCAAGGCCGCTCCGGAAGCGCCGACGCCGTCCAGGGGCATTTGCGGCCGTTTGCGGCGGATCGCCGCGGCGCGGTTGCGGAGCGTGAAAAGCACCTGCCACACCTGGCGGGGCGTGGCGGTAACGGGTGTGGCCTTGTGGATCTTGCGCAAGAGCACCTGCGCATACGCCCAGGCGCCGGCATCGTCGCCGAACTCGGATGCGCATGCGGCGCACTCGTCCTGGAGTTTCGCCAGGGCGCGGCGGGTGTCGTCCAGGGCGGCATGCGCCAGCAGGCGGCGGGCTTCGCCGCCGGCGAGTGTGCGGAAGTAGCCGAGGACCGGCAGGAAGTGCCGCTGCGTCATGGCGCGGAAACTGGCGAGGCCGCAGGCGTCGAAGGCCGCGGCGTGGCGGAAGGCGTCGGCATCGCCATCCGCCGGCGCCCAGAGGCCCAGGCGCGTCTGCACCTGCCACGCGGCTTGCGCGGCCATCGCCAGGTCGCGCTTCTGTTCGTTGGAGAGCGGCGCGCCGGCCGCCCCGGCCACGGCGCGCGCATCCGGCCCGTCAGACCGCTTGACCTGTTCACCGGCTGGAAACGGGATCACGCTCATGTGGCCGGTTCCTTTCGGGCGTCCGCGAAGAACCGCTCGGTCTGCTCGACGCGCAGTCCCAGCGTGGCCAGGCGCTCGGCGCCGATCTGCTCGCGGTCGGCCAGCAGGGCGTCTTTGTTCGGTTCCTCGACCGTGCGGACGTAGCGGTCGGCCAGGCCGGAGCCCTTGAGCATGTCCAGGACGTGCTCCCACTTCACGCCTTTGATCGTCTTGAGCGCCGGGTTGCCCGTCCGGAAGCCGATCGCGCCGTGCACGAGCTCGATGCTGCGGCGGGTGGCGAACTCGCCGGGGTTGAGCGCGGCCCAGGCTTCCAGGTCGGCGAAGAGCGCATCCAGTTCGGCGTCGAAGTCGGCCAGCCGGCTCTCGTAGTCCTGGCGTACCAGGGCGAGGCGTTCCTCCATCGCCAGCGCCAACTGGCCGCGGGTGATGGATGTTCGCGCAAACTCGCCCATGACGCCCTCAAGCTCCTCGCGGGTCTTGATGGTGGTCGCGGTGGTCTTGGTTTTCTTGGGTGCCATTGTGTGTTCCTCGGTTGGTGGATAGCGGTCAGTTGTCAGTGGTCGGTGGACTGTCGCTGCGCGGCATCAGAGCGGCATCAGAATGCCGTCGCCGCGGGTGAAGGTGAAGTAGGCTGGCTCGTCGGTTCCGTGGCGCGGGTAGAACGCCAGGTCCGGCAACGCGGCCAGGCGGCGCAGGTGGTAGCCGGCGTAAGACGTCCCGCCGACATCGATCGGATGGTGCTGTTCGAAATGCCCGGCGCCTTCGCAGTTGGGGCAGGGTTCGCCGTTGCGGAGGCCATTGCCGTCGCACACATCGCACGCCTCAAGCACCTCGGGGATCGCATCCGGCAGGGCCACGGCGATGTCGGTCGGAAGCGGCGCCACCATTGCCAGGCAGGCTTGAAACTTGATTGCGTTCCAGCCCGAGTTCGTTACGTTCACCAGGTAGACGCCCGCGATGCGGTTGACGCGCACCAGCACGCGGGCGTCGGTCGCATAGGTGCGCTCGCCGACCGTGAAGGGCTGTTGCAGCAACATGCGCGAGCCGTATTTCGCGCAGAACGGCAGGAGATCAACCGCTTTCATCAGCGCCTCCTCTGGGCCGCGCCCACGGCGTCGGCGATGATCTGTGCATCGGGATCCTTGCCGCCGGCGAGGCGGCGCGCGGCGAAACAGACGTCGCGCACAAAAGCGAAGTTGCCGGCGCCGTGCGCAGCCGGGCGGATCAACTTGGCGGCGGCCTTGATCACGGTGTCGTCAACCGCGGGGAACACGTGCCGCAGGTAGCGCGCCACGTCGGCCTCGGTCAGATCCAGCCGGACGCGCTCGCCCAGGCGGTTGGTGGTCAACTGCCGCGCCTCCATGTAGGCCTGGCCTTCCAGGCGCGCCCAGAGCGTGGGAATGCAGACCAGGACGAACTCGCCGGGCGTCTGGTTGACCAGCGTCTTGAGGACGTTGAGGCAATGCGGCCCCAGGTGGT
>Ga0247841_10013881_pt1 | contig 10199 bp, 8 predicted proteins | sample LaCruzMarch2015__2_FD_192410 | JGI IMG/M metagenome (GOLD analysis project Ga0247841, IMG submission 192410) | Freshwater microbial communities from meromictic Lake La Cruz, Castile-La Mancha, Spain - LaCruzMarch2015_18m | ecosystem: Environmental > Aquatic > Freshwater > Lake | place: Spain...
AAGTCAAGGGCTGAAAGCGGTTCGTCAAGCAACAGCACATTTGGTTTTGCTGCTAATGCCCGTGCCAGCGCCACCCGTTGCTTTTGTCCTCCCGAAAGTTTCTCTGGATGTTGGTTTTTCAATATCTCCAGGTCGAAAAGTTCCAATAGTTTATCCACTTCTTCTTTGTTCTTTTTCTTTTGACCAAAGCTGATATTTTTTTCAACAGTCATGTTCGGGAAAAGGGCATAATCCTGAAACATATAGCCTACATTTCGCTCTTGCGGTGGCAGGTTTATTTTCTTTTCGGAGTCGAACCACACGGTGTCGTTAAAAACTATCCGACCTTTGTCAGGCTTTGTCAGTCCGGCAAGTAAGCGCAGCAGTGTTGTTTTTCCTGCACCCGAATGACCGAAGAGGCATAGCAGTTCATTACTCTGAACTTCTGAACGAACATCCAAATTCGTTTTACCCTCAGCCGAAAGCATGGCTTTTTGTATATCAATTTTTAGCATATTTCTTTTTTTTTGAACCACACAGGCACATAGTTATCATTAGTTTTCTTGCTTGTCATTTATTTTATGTGTCTATATGGTTTAGAATTATAAAAATATTTTTTTCTTGCCATTAATGCTGTAAATCAGCGTAAGGATCAGCAAGGATATTATAAATAAAACCACCGAATACTGATTAGCGGTATGGTAATTCATGGCTTGCACTTCGTCGTAAATGGCTATGGAAGCCACTCGTGTTTCACCCGGTATATTTCCACCAACCATTATCACCACACCAAATTCACCTATGCAATGCGCAAAAGTCATGGCAGCAGCGGTTATAATTGATGGAATCATATTTGGCACTAACACATGGATAAAGGTGGTAAACTCAGATTTGCCTAACGTATATGCTGTTTCACGGAAGCTTTTTGGAATAGCAGTCAGTCCGTTTTGCAAAGGTTGAATCATAAATGGTAAACTGAATATGATACTGGCAATCAACACACCTTCGAAACTAAAAGCAAAACGAGTATTGAAGTGCTCAGCCATAAATCGCCCCGGTCCATTTTGCGGACTATACGCCATTAACATGTAAAAACCCAATACGGTGGGCGGCAATACCATTGGCATACTTATCAATGCTTCTACAACCGGTTTAAACCAAAACCGTTTATACGCAAGCAGGTAAGCCATTGGAAACCCGATTACAAAAAGTATAACCGTAGTCCAACCTGCCAGCTTGCCCGTAAGCAAAAGTGTATTTATAAAGTCTTGATCCATAATTGCCCCCAACCCCTAAAGGGGAGTATAGTTAGTACAAATTTTATTTTATATTTCAAGCAAAAGAAGGTAGCCTAATTCCCCTTTAGGGGTTAGGGGTCTTATATCCCCATTTTTCCCAAATTCCTTTAGTGACCGGCGAAAGAACAAATTTCTTAAATTTTGCAGCTTCTGTATTCAAAACAGGTGTTTTAATCAATATACAAGCTTGTTCAATTGGTTTGTAAAGCGATTGAGGAACGATGTAGTAACTGCCTTTACTCTCCATATCGGGAACCAGAGCCAATGAAAGTGCAATAAATCCTATTTCGGCATTACCGGTAAATGCAAATTGTGCAGTTTGAGAGATATTTTCACCAATTACTAACTTCGATTTTAAGCCATCATAGAGCATCTTATCTTTTAGTAGTTCTACTGCACGCTCCCCATAAGTAGCTGTTTCTGGATTAGCTATGGCTATTCTCTTTACTATAGGGTCTTTCAGAATGTCCAAACCGCGTTTTTCTACATCCAATGTGGTGCTATAGACAACTAATTTCCCAAAAGCATAGGTCGACATATTGCCCGTTGTCAGCCCCTTATCTTTTAGTTTCAATGGAAATTCATTATCGGCTGCCATAAAAAAATCAAACAATGCTCCATTGGTTATTTGTTGTACTAACATACCAGATGCACCAAAAGTCAGGTTTACTTTTGCTTTAGGATTTTGCTTTATGTAGGCAGTTTTTATTTCCTCTAACACGTATTTCAGATTGGCTGCTGCGGCTACATTTACTTTTTGAGCCGATAGGGTTATTGTAGCGAGTAAAATCGCTAAAGAGATGATTATTCGTTTCATATTATTTTTATTTTTATGACCCCAAACCCCTAAAGGGGCTTAAAGACCAAGTTTGTTTATTATTGTCAGAAAATATGTCTTGTACCCCTTTAGGGGCTAGGGGTTTATAGAAACTTCGGTTTAATGGTAAACATCACATACGCCCATTGTGGAGTTCGAATGGCAGGTGTAGCAGTTGCTGAAGTAACAATGTCTTTTGCCACAATGGTGTTATAATTAGAGAAATACCTGCAATACCCACCCTGAACAGTTGCCCATGTATTTATTTTATAGGTTGCAATTACATCAAATTCAGAACCTAAGTTCTTTCCAAATGCAATACCTTTTTTATTTTTTCCGGAATACTCACCGTTGAACACATGATAAGCACCCTCAAGCGTCAGTTTTTTGCCAATTTTGCCGGTAACACCACTATAATAATCCAACAAACCTTGTGACAATGGCGAGTCCCAATAATCCATCACGCCGTTAAAATTATGATCAGCACCGTACAATTTTTTGAAGTTACTTTGCGTTCCATTTGTTATACCATTAGCATCTCCTGATAAATAATCTGTGTCAATGTTCGCCGAAAGGAAGTCGAAGAACTTATAATCAACTTTCAATGCCAGCAATTTCCCGTTAAGGGTTTGTCCTGTTGCATTTTTCCCTGCCTGAAAATAGGCTGTAGCCAACGCACTTACCGGGCATGAATCGCTCTGGAATTTCAGATTGCCGCCAAACGTATAGGAATGATACATTCTTGTTTTCAGATAGTTTGTTGTAGTGTTCTTAGTTCCGGTAGTGTCCTGTACGCCTTCATCAATGCCAATAGCACTGATATTGAGTCCGTCAATTATATCTTTCGATAACCACAGATAATTCAGGTAGCGGTATTTAGTCATAGCCGTGTAATAGCTTTCTGACGAGATGGCGCTGTTATTATTGTAAGCAAAACCCAAATGTGCCTGAAAATCATTGATGTTGTATTTGAATAAGCCAACATCATGCGCTGTTCCTGTATTACTCCAAACCGGCGAAGAAAACAGTCGTTTATCATCATAATTCAATGCTTGCCGTCCAATTTTGAATGATCCACCCGACACCAGTAGCATTTCTGCCCAGGCCTCATAAATTCCGGTTGATGCCACATCGGACGCATTAGCAGCCTGCCCAAAAGTGCGAGCATCCTGTAACGTGATTTGCGTGGTTAGTAATCCGCTTGTAAATGTCATTCCCAAACGGGTGCGCTGAGTGGTGAAAACTCCGGGATCGTTGGTTTGTAACAATGGTTTTACATAACCATCCCGAAATTCTGTACGTGGACGGATTTCTCCGTCAATTACTATCGTTTGTGCAAGAGTAAGTTGTGGAGCTACAATTGCAGCCAGTAATAAAACTTTTATAAAAATCTTTTTCATACCCAAATTTCTTATAATACAACTTGAGAATGGATAATCCAATCGTAAATTGTAAATTAATAAATTGTAAATTCTTAAAGTCGTTATAAACTCAAAAGAACAACGCTAAGTAATTTTTTAGCGATATTCTTAAAAATGAATATCGCTATTCTAAAAAAAAACAGCTTTCTAATTCGCTGTTACTTTGTGCCAGAAACTGAATCAAATCGGCAACCTTCTTGTCGTAGGTTCGGATAAGCTTCATTCCGTACGGACTGATTTTACAACCTCCACCGTCTTTGCCACCTTTTTGCCGGTTAACTATTGGAATCGGTGATAAATGATTCATCTTATCCAATATGTGCCAGGCGTGCTGATACGACATTTTCAGGTTTTTAGCCGCTGCATGTATCGACCCATCAATTACTACTTGTTTTAAAAGTCGTATTTGAGCATTGCCAAGAAACAATTCACCTTCGCGATAAAATGAAAGCTCGGCAGCCATATTGAAGGCTTGTTGGTTTAGCATACTTACAGTGTCCGTATTTATTTCTGAATATCAAATACCTTTTTGTGCACCAAAAGGTATTAATTTTCGAAATGGACATTTCAATTGCTGTGCCAAAATCACAAGTAATTAATAATCAGAGATTTATCGTATTTCTTGATAAGACTGTGATTCAGTTTTAATACAGGAATGTATGAGAAAATAGCTTAAACTACGTATATGTAGGAAGTAAATTGAATATTCTATTAGTTTAAATAGAATTTTGACTTTTTCTGATTTTTTTGGTACATATAGCAATGAAAAAACCCTACAAATCACTGAATTTGTAGGGTTATATCACTTTTTGTCGCTAATTGTCTTAGCTATTTTGCGGAGAAAAAGGGATTCGAACCCCCGGTACCCTTTTGGGGTACACACGCTTTCCAAGCGTGCCTCTTAAACCACTCGAGCATCTCTCCTAATTTTTGAATTACAAAAGTATAAAAATAAACTGAATTACAACATCAACCCATCAAACTTTTAAATAATGATAATGCGTTACTAGTCGTTTTATCATCAATTTTTTCTATTGAACAATTATGTATCTGTGCAAGTTTATTTGCAACAAGTTGTGTGTATGCACTTTCATTACGTTTTCCACGAAATGGAACAGGAGTAAGGTAAGGTGAATCAGTTTCGAGGAGGATATGTTTTAAATCGATTTTTTCAATAACTGCTGCTAAACCAGAATTTTTAAAAGTAACTATACCATTAATTCCCAACAGAAATCCCCCAAAATCAATTATTTCTGTTGCTTCTTCGATTGTGCCTGTAAAACTGTGAAATACGCCTGTCAGACCTGTGTTTTTATACGGCGCAATAGCTTCCATTGTTTCGCGAAATGAGTCACGAACATGAATGATAACAGGTAATTTATATTCCAGCGCCCAGTCAATTTGTTTTTGAAAGGCAATGATTTGTTGTTCCAGAAAGTTATTATCCCAATATAAATCTACCCCAATTTCACCAATGGCTACCCAATTTCTACGTTCAAGTTCAGATTTTACCAACTCCAATTCTACTTTGTAATTCTCATTTACACTTGTTGGGTGCAAACCAATTGCAGCATGACAAAATCCCGAATAATCGGCTTCCAATGCTAACATGCGTGGCAATGATTCGCTATCAACGTTAGGAAGAATTATATGGGAAATTCCAATTTCCTTTGCACGCTGAATAGCTTCGGAACGGTCAGCATCAAACTCTTCGGAATATATATGTGAATGGGTATCAATCAAATCAGTTACAGTTTGCCTTTTGTAAAAAACTATTAGTCAGTTGCTTTAAATAGTAAATGCTAAATAAAAAAAGTCAATTCTTTTTTATTCCCACTCAATTGTTGCAGGTGGTTTTGAACTGATATCGTACACTACGCGGTTCACACCTTTCACTTTGTTGATAATTTCGTTGGACATTTTTGCCAAAAAATCATAAGGTAATTGTGCCCAATCAGCTGTCATGGCATCGGTAGAAGTTACTGCACGCAATGCAACAGCGTTTTCGTAGGTTCGCTCATCGCCCATAACCCCCACTGATTGAACAGGTAACAAAATTACACCTGCTTGCCAAACTTTATCATACAAATTCCACTCGCGCAGACCATTAATAAAAATATCATCAGCTTCTTGCAAAACACGAACTTTTTCGCGCGTAATATCTCCCAAAATACGTACAGCAAGACCTGGTCCGGGGAATGGTTGACGTTTAATCAAATGATGCATCATACCAAGTTCATGACCTACACGGCGCACTTCGTCTTTGAAAAGCAGTCGTAACGGCTCACAAAGTTTAAGATTCATTTTTTCAGGAAGCCCACCTACATTGTGGTGCGATTTTATAACAGTTCCTGTAATGGAAAGTGATTCAATAATATCAGGATAAATAGTGCCTTGTGCCAACCATTTTACATCTTTAATTTTGTGAGCTTCTTCGTCGAACACGTCGATAAATCCACTTCCAATAATTTTTCGTTTTTGTTCGGGGTCAGAAATACCTTCCAACGCTGTATAGAAACGATCTTTTACATTCACGCCAATTACGTTTAGTCCCAAATGTTCGTAATCTTTCATCACGTTTTCGAACTCATTTTTACGCAATAAACCGTGATCGACGAAGATACAGGTCAGATTTTTTCCGATGGCTTTGTTTAACAATACGGCAGCTACTGAAGAATCTACACCGCCCGAAAGGCCAAGAACCACTTTGTCATTGCCCAATTGTTTTTTCAACTCTTCAACGGTTGATTCGACAAATGATGCTGGCGACCAATCGCGTTTACATTCACAGATATTCAAAAAGTTTTCGAGTAATTGAGTACCATCCAACGTATGGAAAACCTCAGGATGAAATTGAACTCCCCATGTTTTTTCTCCTTCTACTTTGAATGCTGCCAGCTCCACATCGTCGGTGCTGGCTATTTTTTTGAAGTTAGCTGGTATTACAGTAATACTATCGCCATGCGACATCCAAATTTGCGAACCAGACTGAATGCCTTTTAGCAATGCATCTTGTGTGTCGATTGAGCTAATATTTGCACGACCATATTCACGCGACCCTGCCGATTCTACTTTTCCACCCGAAGTGAAAGCCATAAATTGGGCACCATAACATATACCTAATACTGGAAATTTCCCCCGTATCTGACTCAGGTCGGCTTTAAAAGCTGTTGGATCGTAGACAGAATATGGACTTCCCGACAGAATTACGCCTTTTATATCGTCGGTTTGTTCCGGAAACTTATTGTATGGAAGTATTTCGCAGTATTCATTCAATTCGCGAAGGCGACGACCAATTAACTGAGTTGTTTGTGACCCAAAGTCAAGAATTATAATTTTTTCCATTTCGTTGCTATGTAAAAGTTGCGCAAAAGTACAAAAAATGCAAGTGTTGTACAATAGAAAAGTCCGGTTTAAATGTTAATGATATGTCATTCATAAATTTATGAGTAAACAATTATTATTGTAATAATTGATTCGTGAACTAAATTAAAAAATTATTTGAACCGGAAATCTATATTCTCAAAAACAGTAATTATTCAAGATGAATTATGATTAAATTTTCCTTGCCTTTATTCCCGTTTTGTCGTTTTTGCATTTTTGTATGTAAATCACACACATATAAAATTCTATCAAATACTTAAGTTTTATGTTGTATTTATACAATTGTATTGAATTATATATTTGTATATCAATAGTATATAAGTGAATTGGTCACTCCAAAAAGGATTTTTACAACCTATCGTAATTATTACAATGCATTTTTTGAATTTCCCTGAAAAATGCAGTTTTATTCAGAAAAATCAAAATATACGATGACAATGAAGTTAATGTAAGTTATATGTTCCTTAATGTAAAGTTAAAGTAGCTAAATTTAGATTTGCTGTTTTGACCAAATATCCTATTTGGAAATTTTTCCTGCCAACAAAAACTATAATACATAACAATTAAAAGTACTAATTGATTATAGAGTATGTCATATTGATTACTACATGCCCAATATAATAGTTTCTTAATTTTATTCACTTCTAATGATTAAATATCATATAAACAGATATTTATAGAATAATTGATTTTTTGAAGTTTTCTGTTCGTTTTTTGCTAAGATATGCATAAAATGTCGTTAGTTTTTTGCTATAGTATTTATTACTACAGCATTTGAATAAGTGCTACAATATACTGTATATCAATTGTATAGTAAATGTGTATTATGTTTGCATCGTAATCATTCAAGCAAATTTACTCAAAAAAAATTAGCTGATTTTTACAAGAAAAACAAACAAACAATTAAGATATTTATTATTCACATTCAAAATTTCAGCATTATGAAAACTTCAATTTTTACCACGCTCAACGTAATTTTTGCAATGTTTCTTTTTACGCCTCATGTTTATGCTCAAGTAGCTGATGCTCCTTCAACCAACACCATTCAGAAAGCTGCCGCTGCCGAAATGGTAATTTCTATTATTGATGTACAAGGTACACGTTTTAATGATAGAATGTGGATTTTTTCTGTTCCTGAATGTACTCCATATTTTGATAATGGATGGGATGGTTATAAAATGTTCGGTTCCATGTATAACCCACAACTTTTTGCCATGGGCGAAGATGGTAATTATCAGGTTTATTCGGTGAACGATTTGACTAATTCTTATCTTGGATTTCGTGCAGGTGAAGATTCGGTATATACGCTCACTTTTAATCACGAATTTATCGAAACACGTTATCAACATTTGTATTTGGTGGATTTAGTTGAGAAAAAAACAGTTGATGTATTTGCTGCAGGTTCAAAATACACATTTTCAGCACCACGTACTGCCGAACCTGTAAAACGCTTTCAATTAATCACCAGTTTACCGGATGCTCCTCAAGTTGTGGTTGTTCCTACACCTGAAGTTCCTGTAATTGTACCCGAAGTACCTGTAGTAATTGTTCCAGAAGTTCCAGTAGTGGTTGTTCCCGTAGTTCCTGTAGATACAGTTGTAGTAGTTCCGGTAGTTGTACCTGACCCTGTTGTAGTTGTTGTTGTTCCGGATACTAAAAACAAAAAAGACAAAAATGAAGGAAAAGATGGTAAAGATAATAAAGAACCAAAGGAAAAGGTGAAAAAAGTGAAAGTGTATAATTCAAACAAAACCATCATAATTGAAAATGATGACATTGAAAAAGGTGAAATTACTTTATACCATGCTCAAACTGGTCGCGCAGTCAAAAATCTTAAATTTAAAAGTCGTGGAACCACTTCAGTTTCAGTAGAAGTTCCTAAAGGAATATATGTTGCTAAAGGATCAACCAAAAACGAGGTAATAACCCAGGAATTGATTATAAGATAATGATTTTAGCATATTAAATTTGCTCTCAAAATTAAATAAAAAAACCGCTGTCATTGTTTAAAAACATTGGCAGCGGTTTTACTTTTGCATCAAATTTCTATTTCGATTTAAGCAATAATGAACTATCACCATAACTCAAAAATCTGAAATCATTACTTAATGCATATTCATAAATATCTTTCCAGTTACCATCAACAAATGCCGAAACCAGCAACAATAAAGTACTTTTAGGTTGATGAAAATTGGTTATCATGCCATCGACAATCTTAAATTTATAACCGGGCTTTATTAATATTTGTGTTTCAGCATGAAGAGTATCTAGCTGATTAGCATCTAAATAGTCCAGAATATTTTGAATGGCATCAAAAGATGAAAGTTCGCTATTACTTTCATAAGGTAACCATTGTGAAATGTGAAATGTTTTTATGTCGCCCTTTGAAGCATATATGGGGCTTCCAATATAATAAAGACTTTCAAGGGTTCTAACCGAAGTAGTTCCTACCGCAATGATATTTCCCAGATTTTTTTGGATATTTATAATTGTGCTGCGGTGAACCGAAATAACCTCGGTATGCATGGTATGATCGTTTACAGTTTCGGTTTTTACAGGTTGAAAAGTTCCTGCACCTACATGTAATGTCAGTTCTTCTGTAACTATTCCCTTCGATTTAAGACTTGCAAATACTTCGGGCGTAAAATGCAATCCTGCTGTAGGAGCTGCCACCGATCCTTTTATTTTAGAATAAACAGTCTGGTAAGTGGTCAGGTCACTTTCCTCGGTTTTGCGATGAAGATAAGGTGGAATAGGTAACTCGCCGGCTTCGTCAAGAATATCGGCAAAATGTATATCTGAGTTATTCCAGGAAAAATGAATGCTGTGAATATTGCCTTCCGAATTTAAATGTTCAGCTTCAAATGTACAACTCTTTCCATTTATTTCCAGTACTTTACTTAATTTCCCTTCTTTCCATTTTTTCAGATTACCAACCATACATTTCCAGCTGCACTCTGAGGTTGCTCCTAACGATTGAGCATAATCAACAGGTGTAAGTGGCTCTAAGCAAAACACTTCGATACGTGCTCCGTAATTCTTGTGAAAAATCAATCGGGCTTGAATAACACGGGTGTTGTTGTAAACCAACAAAGCATTTTCGGGAAGAAATTCAACTATGTTAGTGAACTGACTTTGAATGATGGTATCATTTTTATATACCAAGAGTTTTGAGGCATCGCGTTTTTCCAATGGATATTTTGCAATGCGCTCATCTGGCAGCGGATAGTTGTAACTATCTATATATATTGGTTGGTTTTCTTTTTTATTATCCACGGATTATTTTGATTAAAAAACGGA
>Ga0247841_10013882_pt1 | contig 10199 bp, 13 predicted proteins | sample LaCruzMarch2015__2_FD_192410 | JGI IMG/M metagenome (GOLD analysis project Ga0247841, IMG submission 192410) | Freshwater microbial communities from meromictic Lake La Cruz, Castile-La Mancha, Spain - LaCruzMarch2015_18m | ecosystem: Environmental > Aquatic > Freshwater > Lake | place: Spain...
AAAGTATGCCTAAAGCCAAGTTCCTCAAAGAGCTGGAAACATGGTAATGAATGCGATTTTTACAGATGCATTCGAGCGCTCAGTCAGAAAAATCAAGGATGCATCCATTAAAGAACGTGTTAAGGACCAAGTCAAGGAAATCGTTTCCCGCCCGGATATTGGAAAGCCACTTAGGTTCCAAAGAAAGGGTGAAAGAAGCGTCCGCGTTCCGCCTTTTAGGATAATCTATGCGGTTGAGGGCAATACTGTGTATTTCCTTGACTTTGACAAGCGAGACAAGGTTTACAGATAATCCCAAGTTGGCATCAGATGCACAAGTCTGGATTCATTTCTACTATAACAGTTCAAATCCCTGTCAGAGATTCACCATTATTACTGACTTTACGTCGTAGAAAAAAACAGGACGCCGACCTGTTTTTCCTGATGGAAAAATGGGCGTCCAAATTGCTGCGCATTTTGTCCGACGAGGGGCTACATAGAAAAAGTTCGACTTTGGCATGCCTAACGTCGGTGAAAGCCCTAAGCCCGCAGTTCCACTATTTTTTGCTTCACCATGTCTATTTCATTGGGAATGCAAAGCTGCGCTTCCACAAACCAATGCTGCGTGGAATTGAAAGGGGTAGCTACGCGATAGTATTGCGAGACATCCTGGGGCATTGGAATGGAAAAACGCACAGAGTCTCCTTTCCTGAAGGTGCGCGGGCCTGAGAGGAGCAATTCTGCATCACAGTAGTGCGTTGGGCGTGAGGAATGCGAGTGGTGTCTGCGCCTTTCAGCGCCATAGAATCGCACTTTGAGAGAGCTCGCCTGTTTTTCCTTGACCATATTGAAGATAATGCTGCCTGTCAGCGCCTCGCCGATCGAGTAAACCGGCTTGTCAAGTTTTACATCCAAAGCCATGCTTTTGCGGTATTGGTGATTCATAATTGCAATGGCTAGGATGACCAATCCAACTATGGAAAGCGGGGCAAATAAGCCTGCGCCGGAAGATCCGTACGTGAAAAAGCTGTATGTGAGGACGGACAGAACTAGGATCAGCCCTGCTGCCACGGCTGCCCCGTTGGGGCGCGGGGATGCAATGCCATTTGTTTGCTGTTCCGCACTTGATGGTTGTCCCGTATTTGTTGGCTGGTCCATAGTTTCCCCCCTACTTTCTTTCATTCATATGTGCCTCTCCACCAGAAATCTACAATCTCGCAAGATAGCATATAGGAAAACAATGCACTTGCCATCCTTTTTAAGCTATCTAGGAAGCCCTGCCGGTGCTCGTGCCAGTTTTGACTTTCGGTCTGTCTCGCTAATTTCATAGCAGGCTGTCTACTTAACATTCAGTTATATTAAAGGAGTCCAAATCCCTAGCACGCATTCTGGTTCTACTTCGTAAAAAAGAGAAATTCGCCGACGAGGAGAGCGACGCCGAAAGGCGGCGCGATTTCGAGCCGCAGCTCGAAAACTGAGGAGGCGCGAAGCGCCGACGAGGGGCTATATAGAAAAAGTTCGACTTTGGCATACCTAACGTCGGTGAAAGCCCTACAAAAACGTATGGTTAGGCGCACCAAACTGCCTGCCAGGGCGGAATTCGTCTGCCAGAATGACGGCTTTTTGGACACACAGAGCATTTCCGCGAGGCATGAAAGTGCTATGGTTTACTTTACAACCAGCTTTTTGTAGGCAAGCATTGCAGCGAAGGCAGCCACCAGCACCAATACTATGGCGCCGCCTGCCGCCAGGTCGAAATAATAAGCCAGAAACAGCCCCGCTATTACAGAAGCGACTGAAATGAGCACGGACGCGATAATGGACTGCCTGAAGCTCCTGCAGAGGGGAAGAGCAATCGAGGCTGGGATTACAATGAATGAGGAAACCAGCAGGATGCCGACCACCTGCATGGAGAGGACCACTGCCACTGCAGTCAGGACAAGCAGCATGGTGTTCAGCCTTTCGACCGGCACCCCCGAAGCGCGCGCGGATTCCTCGTCAAAAGTGATGTAGAAAAGCTCCTTGTAGAATAGCGCCAGCGCCGCAAGTGTTGCAAGCCCGACTACGAATATGAGCAATATGTCTGCTTCGCTCACTGCAAGTATGCTTCCAAAAAGGTAGGACATCAAATCGGTGTTGAAACCGTGCGACAGGCTCACAAGCACCACGCCCAACGCGAGGCCGAAAGAGAACAGTATCGCAATTGCGGAATCGCTGTAGATTTTCATCTGCTTGAGCTTTTGGATGCCAAGCGCTGCCAGAACAGAAAAAATGAGCGCAGCAAGAAGGGGATAAACCTTGAAGAACATGCCTGCAGCTATCCCCCCAAACGAGATGTGCGCAAGCCCGTCCCCCAGGAGCGCCATCCTGCGAAGCACAAGGAACACGCCTATTGCAGAGCACAATATAGCAATCAGTATGCCCCCGGCAAGGGCGCGCTGCATGAATGCATATTGGAGAATTTCAAGCATCATAACACCTAATCATGGTGATGGGGCACCTTTCCCATGTCGTTGCCATATGCACATAGGAGTGCGTCATCAATTCCTTTCGAAGCGTCGTGCATAGTGACCCTGACATTGACGCATGCTATCTTTCCCGCGTTTTTCGCCACCACGCCGACATCGTGCGAAATAAGCACGAGGGTCATGCCCTTTTCCCTGTTAAGCCTGCCCAGGAGAACATAGAAGTCATGCTGCGCCTTCTGGTCCACGCCCACCGTGGGCTCGTCAAGAATCAGCAGGTCAGGCTCGGACGCAAGGGCGCGCGCAATGAACACGCGCTGCTGCTGCCCGCCGGACAGGTCGCCTATGCGGCTGTTGCGCAGGTTTGAAATGCCTGCGACCTCAAGCGCCTTTTCAACCGAGTCGTTGTCCGCTTTTGAGAGCTGCTTCATGAGCCCGGCTTTTGATACTCTTCCCATGCTCGCCACTTCGAAGACAGACGCAGGGAAATTCTGGTCGAAGTTCGTCGCCTTCTGGGGCACATAGCCCACTCTTTGCCAATCCCGAAACTCGGATATTTCCTTGCCGAAAACCCTTATCGAGCCTGAATCAGGCTGCAGCAGCCCCAGCATGAGCTTCACAACGGTGGTCTTGCCCGCACCGTTTGGCCCTATCATGCCCACAAAGTCCCCTTTTTCGATTGAGAAAGTTGCTTTGTCCACTGCGGGCTGCTTGCCGTAACTGAAAGAAACGTTCTTGAATTCAAGGATTTTTTCAGCCATTTTCCCACTTCTAGCTGCAATCCAGCCCTTTCTTGATGATTGCTAGGTTCTCTACCATGAGCGAGAGGTAATTCTCGCCCTTTGCTTCCTCTTCCGGCGTAACACCATGAACAGTATTAAACACCAGCGCTTGGGCGCCTATTTCGCTTGCCAGCGTCTGCGCGGATTTCGGGCTTATCAGGCTCTCAAAGAACACAGCCGTGACATTTTGCGCGCGCGCCTGGTCAACGATGGATGCAAGCTCTGCCGGGGAAGGCTCGCCCTCCTCGCTCACGCCTTCAATCGGTATCTGGCGGCAGCCGTATTCCTGGCAGAAATATGCAAGGGTGGCATGGGTTATAAGAATGTCCTTTTTCTTGCAGGTCGGGAGAAGCGCCTTGAACTTTCCATCAAGCGAATCCAGCTTTGCCGAATATGCCGCGGCATTGGCTTCATAATAAGCCTTGCCCTCCGGGTCTGCAGCTATGAATGCGTCCTTTATTGCCTCGACTTGCTTCTTGGCATTTACTGGATTGAGCCAGATGTGCGGGTCGCTTCCAACAGTGTCAGGGTCTTGCGATGACAGCAAAGAAACACTTTTACTGGTGTCCACCACCACGAGCTTCTTGTTTCCCACTCCTTCTACGAGGCTCGGCGCCCATTTCTCTATTCCCGCGCCATTGAGTATGAAAACATCAGCTTCAGACAGCTGCTTTATCGCGGAAGGGGATGGCTCGAAATTGTGCGGCTCGACTCCAGGCGGGATAAGCACGGATACGGATGCCCGCTCCCCGCCCACGTTCTTCGCGAAGTCGTACATGGGATAGAAGCTTGCCACGACCTTCAGTTTCCCAGTCTGCTGTGCGCCTGCATCTGGCTGGGAGACACAGCCTGAAAACAAAAGCGCAAATGAAACCAATAGTGCCAAAACAAACCCATTCACAATACCACCTAGTGGTTTCTTGCGCAAAGGCTTATTAATATTTTCTACAAATGTTATTAACAAAAAGCGCATTTGGCGCAGAAAATTATTAACAGGTGAGAAATATGCCCATAATCAGCGTCTCAATTGACAAAGAAACGCTTGCCGAGCTTGACTCCATTGAAAAATCGATTGGCTTTTCAGGAAGGTCGGAAGCGATACGCGCAGGAGTGCGCTCCTTGGTCGCGGAGAACAAGAGCGCGGAAAAGCTGTCCGGTGAAATAAAGGCTGTGCTCCTGCTGGTCCATGAAGAAAAGGTAGAAAAAAGCGCCTCCTTCCTCGCGCATGAATTTGAGGACGTGGTCTCCACGCACATCCACAGCAACCTCAAGCGCGAAAAGTGCCTTGAGATATTCGTTCTCGCTGGAAGCGCACAGAGGGTTCGCGAGCTTTTCAAGGCGGCAAAAGCAAGCAGGAAAATGGAGTACGTGCGGCTCGTGGTCCCGTGATTCCAATGAAGATTTCAAAGGAAAATCTTATGAAAAAGGGCAATGAAAGCCTAGCGGCAGGCGGGCTTCTCGCACTCGGCGCAGCCGCATGCCCAACAGGTCCCTGCCCTGCATACATATGCCCATCCCTACTCTTCCTCATCAACGGATTGCGCGAAAAGCTTGGCTGAATCTTTGTCGGTCCGTCATACGAATTCACAACAGAGGGATATCTATTATCATCCATGCCATTAAAAGTTCAACGCCCAAACTGAGATTTAAAATAAAGCCTGACTTTACGTCGTAGAAAAAAACAGGACGCCGACGAGGAGATTTGAACTCCTAAGCCCCGAAGGGCACTAGATTTCTCGAAACAGGGCTCTTTCTTTGAACCCCGGGGCCTTTCTTTCCGAGTAAGAAAGAAAGGGGCCGTTCAAGTCTAGCGCGATACCAGGTTCTGCCACGTCGGCTCATTCATCCGCACGTGGCAGGTATTTGGCTCTCAAGCCAAATCTGTTTGCCACGTCGGAACGGACAATTCCCGCAGGAATTGGGCGGACAGTCGAGCGACGGACATCTGCGGCGCAGATGGACGCGAAGTTGCCCCGAGGCAACAACGGCTCGACTGGATGGCCACTGCAAGCAGTGGCGCGCGTTCTACTTGGCAAAGAAAGGGTTTTAAAGCGCTTTCAATGGACGGGCATCCGAAGCGCGCCTGCCACCGCTGCCACTATGCCATCTTCCCATCCCGGGCTTATTCTGCAACAGCTAACTTTAAAAACGTTTCATAACACTTTTAATCACATGTTAGGCACATCCATCCCTTCGGGCGCTCATATTCCCCCCCAAAAATCTTCCCAATACGCAGTTTTACTCACGCGGAACATTAGTTCTCACGCGGAATTTCAAAAAATAAGTTATTGTGCGCATCTCTGCCCGAATGGCAAATTCAATTCTCGCCTCTTAGGTCAGTCTGAAAAGGTTAACACGGTCCCTCTCCCACAGGATATTGTTGACAATTTTCCCGTGCGAGAATTCACGCCTGCGGTCGGCTCATCGGATTTTCTTCACAATGTGCCTAAACTCCGCTCCAACAACTCCCCCGCATCCCCGGTCACCGTGCCATTTGGGTCTACTGTGCCTCTTCGGTGTGCGACATTCACAGTTTATGTCAATGGCGAACTTGCTTTTCTTAGAAAATATGAAGATGAAAATCAAAATAAAACGCTTTTCGCCCCGTTTGAGCATATCCCGCAGCTTCAAGTAATTTTAGACCTGCAAAAGTTGAGCGCCAAATACTTGCTGCTAGATGGCTCAAGAGCCAGCAATATTGATGACGCCCTGCCGTCCATGCGAAATAAAATCACAGCTGCAAATGCGGGCGGGCCGGAACAAGCCGGGTTTGTGACGCTAGACTCGCTCATCCTGGACCTTAACGGTTCGCCGCCAAAGGTTTTTGGTTCGCCTATTGCAGAAGAGCCCATTTAGCACGCTTTCACGTTCTGTTCCCTGGCGGCAGTTCCCTCATTTTCTCCCGCCTAAGCCATGCTGCTCGAGCTTGAATCGACGCATTCCCTCCGCTACGACATATTCAACATCTGCAACGGGGCAAGAGGCAGCCTTGGCCAACGAAAGGATAAAAACGGAAAAAGAAGGCTTACTCCAGGCTTATCTTCACCTGGACGTTCTCAGGGACACGCACCCTCATGATCTGGCGCAGCGTGCGTTCATCGCCCGCGACGTCAATCACGCGCTTGTGTATCCTCATTTCCCAGTGCTCATACGTGTCCGAGCCGTCTCCGCAAGGCGTGCGCCGTGTCGTGATGGTCATCCGGTGGGTGGGCAACGGGACAGGGCCCTTTATTTCCACTCCTGTCGCCTTTGCAATCTCCACAATCTGCTTGCAGACCTCCTCGAGCTCTTCGGGTGTCTTTCCAATCAACTTGATTCTTGCCTTGCCCATTGTTTCACCAATTCTCCGTTCCGATTCGCGTCGACCGGACACTTTTTCATAAAAATCAATTAAAAAAATAAAAATTTTAAGCCTTCTTCTCCACGACGTCGAGCACCACGCCCGCGGCCACTGTCTGGCCCATGTCTCGGATGGCAAACCTTCCAAGCGGCGGGAAGTCGGCGAATTTTTCGACTACCACGGGCTTGAGCGGCTTGATCCTCACGACCGCCACGTCACCAGACTTGAGGAAGTCGACGGGGCCTGGCATTGCTGCGCCTGTCTTCGGGTCCTTCTTCGACACAAGCTCGATGAAAGTGCAGGCGACCTGCGCGGTGTGGAAGTGGAACACTGGCGTGTAGCCCTTTCCGATTGCAGTCGGGTGCTCAAGCACCACTATCTGCGCCGTGAACTCGGCTGCCACCTTGGGCGGGTTGCTGACAGGGCCCACGACCTCTCCGCGCTTGACATCCTTCTTGTCCACGTTCTTCACGTTGAAGCCGACATTGTCGCCCGGAACCGCCTGCTGCAGCTCCTGGTGGTGCATCTCGATCTTCTTCACCTCTCCCTTTGCTCCGGAGGGCATGAAGATGATGGCGTCGTTGAGCTTCATTATTCCTGTCTCGACACGTCCGACCGGCACCGTGCCGTGGCCTGTGATCGTGAAGACGTCCTGTATCGGAAGCCTGAGCGCCTTGTCGGTCGGCTTGACCGGGGCCGTGAACTTGTCAAAGCACTCAAGAAGAGTCGGGCCAGAATACCACGGCATCTTGTCAGTTGCCTTGTTCTTGATGTTGGTTCCCTGCCAGCCCGAATACGGGACAAACGGGATATCCTCCACCTTGTAGCCGATGTTCTTCAGAAGCGTGGACATGGCCAGCTTGGTCTCTTCATACTTGTCTTGTTCATAGTTGACCGCATCCATCTTGTTGATTGCCACGATTACCTGCTTAATGCCGAGCACCTTCGCAAGGAACGCGTGCTCCTTGGTCTGCGCCTGCACTCCGTCTTTCGCAGAGCAAACAATCACCGCTGCGTCAGCCTGAGATGCCCCTGTAATCATGTTCTTCACAAAGTCCCTGTGGCCTGGCGCGTCGATGATGGTGAAGTAGTACTTGTTCGTCATGAATTCCTTGTGCGACAGGTCGATGGTGACTCCGCGCTCTCTTTCCTCCTTGAGCGTGTCCATTGTAAAGGCGAATTCAAAAGTCGCTTTTCCGACCTTCTCGGCCTCCTCCTTGAGTTTTCTCAGCTGCTGCTCGGTGAGCGCGCCTGTCTCGTACAAGATACGCCCTACGGATGTGGATTTGCCGTGGTCCACGTGTCCGATGAATATCAGGTTAAGATGCTCTTTTTCTGCCATTACAATACACCTCCTACTATGAACTTTGACCCCGGGCAAACAAAAGCCAGTCTGCGACAAGTCGAAAGCACCTCTATTTTAGAGGATTAGTTTAAAAACATTCCTTTGGCGGCCGCCCTTCATTTCTTCTTTTTGCCAAAGTTCCCGCGCGGCTTTGTCACCTTTATTTCCGGGAATGTGCCCGACAGCGTCTCGGTGTCCAGGTTTGTCTTGAAGCCGAGATTGTCGAGCAGGCACTTTACAAAATAATTCTCGGCAATCGGCATGTGCGCGGGCGTCGGGCACGCAGTTAGAAGCTCTGCTTTAAGCGCGGCGGGCTTGAGTGCGGAAAGCGCCTCTGAAAGCGAAACATACGACTTTCTCTTGCCTGCTGAGAGCTTGGCGGCAACCGCCTCGACAATCTCGCGGTTGATGCCCGTGAACTCGTAGCTCTTTCGCGAAATCGTCGCCTCCATCCCGGCAAGCGCGGCTGCCACTTCCTGCGGCGTGGTCCTCTCGTCGATGGACAGCTTCTTTATCACCATCCAGCCGCGATAGCGCGCAGTGAACACTACTGATTCGTCTTCCATAAACACACCTTGCCTGCCTCTTTACTTCTTGACGCGTATGTCCTTGCGCTTGGGGCGCATGTAAACAGAGCCGCACTTCCTGCACTTCTTTGCAGTATTCTTGTTCCTCGTCTTGCATTTGCGGCAAATTGCTATCTTCGATATGACTGCGTCAGCTTCCGCGAATTTTCCCATGATTTCACCCTTTAACGAATGCGATTGCTCACCAATTCAACTGACCAAAGTTTAAATTCTTATGTATAGACAAAGAACATGAGTGCACGAGTGCCAAAATACGCGCTGCGCACCAAGTTGCTCGCCAAATCCTTCGGCATCGTCCTTCGGACGATGTCTGATGCATTTTGTGCTTCGGCACAAAATGCACATCGGATTTGACGATTGGAGTTGAACGGTGCTCCGTTCAACTGCCACCCATTTTGCCAGATGGCAAAATGGCTGTGCCCCTGTAGCTCATCGGTAGAGCGGTTGTCTTGTAAGAAACCCTTTTTCGGCGTCCTCTTTTCGCTTCGGCGAAAAGGGGCCCCCTCGCCTCCTGGCGAAGTGGGCTCTGAAAAAGCGTTTCATCGGAAATTACAAGCAAACAACAGGCACCGAGTTCAATTCTCGGCGGGGGCTTGTGGTTCTAAGGGGTTCGCCCTGGAATAATCTCAGACGTAAAAAGCCTATAATTTTTAGGAATTTGCGGCTATATATCTACTCCGGCGGCGCGATTCAGGGTTTAAAATCGTCAAAATAATCCATGTTGACCACCTCGTTTTTATGCTTTCTTGCCTGAAAAGGAATCGCATCCGCGAATCGCAAGGTTTGCGGGTAGTAACTTGAATTAGCCGGAAACGGCAGGTGAGTTGAATGGGCTCTGAAGCCAAGAAGGAACCAGCAGAGAAAACAGCGAATTTTGGGAAGCTCTTGAATGAGATTGAGGCTTCCGGAAAGGATGTGCGCCAAGTAACTGAAAAAATAAGACTGACTGTAAAGACGTTATGCGGGCGACAGTCCCAGCGAGTAAAGGACGCCAGCGAAGCGGCACAGGTGATGCGAGACCTCAAATCTGCGGGATGGCAGCGCGTAAGATACCGCGAGAAGGATGGCATCGTTGAAGCCGAGGGTGTGTTGGTATATCCCCTCAAACAGTCGGGCGTTGGATACTGCTTGACGAAAAAACGCCTTTTGGAGGAAGAGGACGAGGGCCACTCTCACCACTACATGCGCCTATGTTTTGGCAAGATGGAGGGGGAATGGCAGTTTTATGCCCTCGATTATTGGGATCGCGACTATGAACCATATGGAGAAGAGTCCGGCAGTTCACTCACGATAGACTCGGTCAAAAAAGACCACCTGAGCTATATCATGGAAGATATTCCCGCGTTTTTGGAAGAGTACGCTATATATTTGAAGGAAAAACGCAAGGACATGGAAGCTCAGCATGAAAAGAACCAAGAGATTGCCCGCACGATAATCGCGAATTTCAAAACAGATTAGGTGAGGCGGATGGTGGCTTGTAAGAAGCAAGCCGCGCGAAAAGGCTCCGGCCTTACCTCACGCGACTGGGCGAACGTACAGATAATGGGAATTTTCGTGCTGGCGCTTTTGTTTCTTGCTCCGTGGCTCGCAGTGCTTGTGATTGCGTTTCTCGCAATTATCTGGGGCGGGCACTGCTGCAAAGCCAAGGAGCTGAAATTTTTATCTCTGGGCGCAAAATTCTGAGGTGAGCATTCACACTCA
>Ga0247841_10013883_pt1 | contig 10198 bp, 8 predicted proteins | sample LaCruzMarch2015__2_FD_192410 | JGI IMG/M metagenome (GOLD analysis project Ga0247841, IMG submission 192410) | Freshwater microbial communities from meromictic Lake La Cruz, Castile-La Mancha, Spain - LaCruzMarch2015_18m | ecosystem: Environmental > Aquatic > Freshwater > Lake | place: Spain...
GCGAACAGGTTGTTGAAAAGATTCTTGACCAGGCCCGCCTCCTCACGTTGCGGCGTCTTGCCGGCCAGGGCGCTGAACACGGCCTTGATCGTGGCCTTGGTGGCGTTGTTGACCGTGACGGTCCGGCCGCCGCCGTCGTTGGTGAAGTCGGACGTGAGGACAACGGGAACGACCTCGTTGAAGCTGCCGGCCTTATTCGTCAGACGCGAACGCAGCGCCGCGTTGATGGCCACGGCGTCGTTGACCGCGAACTGTAGGTCCATCTTCTGGTCCTCGTAGGCGTTGACGCCAATGGACACGAGGTAGGCGTTGCCATTTACGGTCTGCGGATTGGGGATCGTGAATTTCTTGCGGTCGGTCGCGCTTTTGACCCCATCGACGTTGAAAGCGTAAGCTGAGAATTCGAGCTCGCGCTGTCCGTCGCGCGGGATTTTGATGTTCGGAAAGGTGAACGTGGCCTCTTTGGTGGCGCCATCGAGGACGAGTTCTCTCGCATTATCTGGCGCGTAGGCCACGAGCTGTCCGTCGCGGAACAGCCGCAGGTCAGAGGCGCCCGAGGCGAAGGTCACGGGCTGTCCGTCGCGGTTGAGGGTTCGTTCCTGGCCTGTGACTTTGACGCGCGCAGTGACTGTCTGGCCTGAGGCGTCGGGCGTAATGTCGAGGATTTGCACCCTGGGCTGCGCGCGATTCAGGTCGGCAATGCTCTTGAGCGGGGACAAGTCCGCCTTGGTCAGCCTCTTCATAAGCAGCCGCGGCTCGTAGTAATTCTTCATGAACAGCTCCAGAGGCAACGGCCGCAACGGATCGTCCTTGGCGATCCAGGCTATGGCGTCGTTGTTCTCCAGTTTGTTGGTGTCGAAGCGGAACGAGTCGTCGGCCACGACGTAGCTGCCGTCCTTGCTCTCGACGATCTTGACGATCTCGCGATTGTTGTTCAGGTCCCAGAAGCGCACAGAGCCGTCGCGCGAGGAGGAAATGAGCGTGTTGTCGTCGAGGAAGACAAAACCGGTGATGGTGTCGGCGTGGCCTGTGAGGGTTTTGGTGATGGCTTTTTTTGACAATGAGAAGATGTTTACGTCTTTTGTTTCTGTGCCATAGATAAACTCGCCGTTCTTGAACATTTTTCCAACGAAAATATGCCCGAGCTGCCCCATGCTTTTTTCAGAATCAAAAATCTGACGAGAAAAATTTGTATCGACTATCTGAAATGATCCTGCAAAAGCGCCAAGCCAATTTGCCATTATATAATACTTGCCATCCTGCGATGCAGTCGCCATGTCGCAATATCCACGAGCTTCAGGCAACACAACTCCGCGAGTTGGCCTGTCAAGGCGGTAGTTGTTAACAACACCACCCTTTGACAAGCTAATAACATCAATCTCGCCATATGTAGAATCCCCAGAATAGACAACTATCGTATCGCTACCAATAAAGCTTGCGCTCCTTATGCTACGCAATTCATGTTGGAACCGAACTTTTCCTAAAGAGTCAGTCCGATAGCAAGTTATATTTGATTTGTTGTATACTAGCATCAAGCTCCTATCCTGGTTCACTTCTATATAAACATCCAAAGGAGTCCATTTTCCATTCAGGTCGCCGTTGCCCCACCCGTTAAGGACGACATCCTGTAGTTCTTGATAGTTTGATGGGTTTGCAGCGTTCACTATGCCAACGTGACCATCTGCATAGCTTACGGCAAAGCGATTCTGGCCGATATATTTGACTGCTGCAACTGATGACTGCCTCATGAAAATTCGCTCAAGACGCTCTTTTTTATGCATGTCCCAGATACTGACAGAGCCATCATCTTTACCAGTAACAAAATATATCCTATCGTCACTGATATCAATATCGTTAATTGGAGTCAAGGGATGAGACACTACGGACAACTCAGATGAAACTACATGCCTGACAATTTCATTATTACTATTTACCCCAAAAAAATAATTCTTGCCCCCTGACAAGACATGAGCTTGTATGTAATCATCCTTAGAACTGTCGTCGTTTTGGATTTCGTGATCGTCAATCTGCCTTTCACTTTTTATCTGTGAAACACGAATTAATGACCGTGAAAACAATTCCCGTCGTTGCATGGTGCTCAGATTTATCTCGACAACTGCATTTGCTGTGCAGGCAATCATGGTTACGCCATCGGCCATAAGAAAGGGACGAACCAGCGTGTCAAGACCTTCCAGGCGCAGAGGGCTGCTGCTTAGCCTGGTGAGATCATGCACATAGACATTCTTCAGGTCCGCAGCGAGGAGGAGATTCGAATTGGCGTCGAACCAGATGGCTCCAGCGTTATTGCGAGGGTACTTCTTGACGATTTGCAACTCGTCGACAGACAATATGACAATGTTATTGTCTTTGACGTCGATGGCCGCTAGATATTTCCCGGTAGTATCGAAGACCATTCTTTTTAAATGTCGCGTCCCAATTAACGAGCGAATACGTTTCCCCGAAAGCAGATCATGCAAGTTCCACTGCGACGCCTTGTATGGACGGAGGATAGCATATCTGCAGTCACTGGATACATTTTGATTCGAACCATATGAATCCTTAAAAAAGTCTCCATGTATCTCGGTACCGTTTTTCGCTGAGTATATCAATGGAGTCCACAAGCTGAAACAAAGGCTTTCACCATCCTGGGAAACATGAAAATCACTGGCGTCATTCCCCTGAACCTCTTGCTGCAATGAAGTGACCTTCATCCCAGTCTCAAAAAGAACGGTATCTATTTGAGAATATCTGGCGCGTTCTGTCGCGCTTATATATAAGAACTCCCCATCGTTGGAGAACTGAAAGTTTCTTACGCAAGTTGGCATCAGATACCGCCATATTTGGTTCCCGGTAGCGACATCCCAGAGAATGACATTGCCGCTAAGATCCCCCGACACCAAATACTTCTCATCCTTCGTCACCTTCAACGCCGTAATCTCACTCTGGTGCCCGCTCTGGAGCTGCATGCGCGCGGCCTCGCGGGGGGGGATTTTGGCGGGGGCGCTGGCGGGGGACAGGGCGAGGAGCAGCGCGCAGAGGAAGGGGAGGAGGACGAGGGGTTTGTGCATGGGTGGCTCCTTGCGGTGCAATGTGCTTACGTTATGGGGATATTCGTGCGGCTGCGCGCTGGCCGATCGCCTATCCAGGGACAGCTATTGCCGTCCGATGATGTCCTCTTTAGGGCTGGTCTTGACCTGCAGCCAGTGACTGGCGAACGATTCTTTCGAGGATTCGAGCAGGCGCGCCAACTCCTCGAAGCGGCTGTCCGTGGCCGAGAGGTCCTCGAGGCCCTTGAAGCGCTCAATCCCGTCCGGTTTCCGGTCAAAGGCGTAGACCGCCAGCGTCTCCACGCCAAAGGGCCCGGTCACCTTGCTCGGCGGCACACGCAGCTCCTTGTCCGCCGGATGCTGCTTCAGCTCATTCTCGGTGTACGGGTAGAGCACGTTCACGTTACCGCCCGGAGAGATGTTGAGCAACAATACAAAGCTCGGCTTCTCGAATTTGACCTTGAACCCCAGGGAGGTCCCTTCCGGCAGCACGCCGACCGGGCCGGAGACCACCTGCACGGGCGTCGCACGCCACTGCCCGGCGCGGACGCGGTACAGACCGGAATACCCCGTGGGAAAGAGCGCCGCGTTCCAGCCCTTGATGCGCGCGCCCGTGAGCGGCTGGTCGTGGTTCTGCGTCGCGTCCAGCAGCACGCGCACCAGCCCGTCGGAGACCCGATCCGCCGCGCGCATCCCGGCCTGGGGCAGGCCAAGACGCAGCGCCACGGACGAGCGCACGCTCTCACGGTCAAGCGTCTGCCCCTCGATAGCCGCGGTCTGGACCGCCTCCTCGATGAGCACCTCAACCTGAGCGGCCTGCGCATCCTCCGGACAAAACCCGAGACTGGCGACCCCGGCCAGAAACGCGCCCTGTCGCCTCCGACACCGCGCAAGCGGTTCAAGCAACGGCGCGGCGTCCCAACGAAAGCGCGGCCAGTCCGACGACTGCCAAACGTATTGCAGCATTTGAGCCTCCCAATCGCCTCACTACATGAAGCGAATAGGCTTGGCAATCGCTTCATGCGCTTCATGGACGTTGGTCGTTCGTAGGGGCTGGGACCGTGCTTCGCACCGCAAGCGGCTGCGCAAATTTCGAGGCAGCGTCGGCCTCGATGGTCGATGCGTCGGTCAAGGTGAAATGGTAGAGATCGCCGCGCTTCACGGGATCGAAGCAGAGGACCGACGGCGACTTGATCTTGAAAATGGGATGCACCGCGAGAATATTTACCTTTCGTCCGTCGGGGATCATGCCCGTATGCATGATGCTCTTCAGCTCCAGCAGCGTGGGGATGCGCCAGCCGCCTCCTGCGACGGAAAGCTGCTTTGCCAACTCCTGCACAGTCGTGGCGGTGACGTTGCGGTCCAAGTCAGGGGAATACTCGCCGGCGTACCATTGCAGTCCCGTGGCGGGGTCGGACACGACGCCGTCCGCATCGCGCTTGAAGGTCCGCAGCGTAAAGCCCGGCTCGCGGGCTTTGAGTAGCAGCGTCTGCTGCAATTCGTAAAACGCAGGGGGATGCGTGGATGGGAGCTCGCCGCGCACCGCGAAGACGTCCAGCTCGTCGCTCCAGAGCTCTGTGCAGGGCGACTCTGCCCTGCTGTAGAAGTTATAGGCAAGCGGACGCGAATGGAAGACCGCGGACGAGAGGACAAAGCCGGAATAGTGTTTTCGGGCGGCCTGGGGCAGGTCGGCAAGAATGGATCTTCCGACCCCAGGGAAAAACTTGGCGAGCGCGTTCCGCGAGGCGTCGAGCGCGTCGATCTCGATAAACAGCGGCAGCCGCCAGCCCGGATCGCTCGCTTGCAGCGTCTTGATCCATTCGTACGCCTCAGTCACGCGCATCTTGGTCGGGGCGAAACGCCAGTCCTGGCCGGTTTCGCTGTCGTGGATGAGGCCGTCAACTTCGGTCTTGAATCGCAGGCCTTCCGCCCGCGCAACAGACGCCAGACAGAGACCGAGGCACAGAATCAGAGCGATGCGAACGAGTCCATGGGGCATAGCTTTCTTCACTCCCCGAAATAGTGCGCTCTGTACGTCGCAGCAAGGCTTTCGTACTGCGCGCGGTCCTCGTTGAAGAACACGCGCACGATACGGTCGCGCAGCGCGTCGTCGAGCCCGTTGCAGGCGACTGTGGCGGTCATCAGATGCGCGGTCAGGCTCCTGTGGATGTCGTCGGCGAAGAGCTCGGATGAGTAGCGTTTCTGCAAGGCGTCGTGCAGGGCGAAAATGACCTCGATGGAGGCGGAATACGCGTTGTCCCCAGGGCAGACGGGGTCGCAATGGAGCAGCTTGGCTTTGGACTGCACGCATTGCACGTGTTCGCTCTCAGGCGATGCTTGGAAAGCGATGGGGATTTTGGCGTTGTGATGCGCCTCGTGGATGAAGACCGTGGCGTAGTAGATGCTGTTCCAGGCGTCCGAGCCCTGCTGGTATTTGCTGTTCAGGTAGATGTTGTGCGAGCCCGGGACGACCATTGCGCCGTGCCCGTCCCCGTAATCGCCGATGAAGATTTTGCGGCCATGACTTTTAACGTAGTCGTAGGCGATCATCTGGTCGTAGGAGATGGCCTCAAGCAGAGAAAGGGCCATGGCGGCGTGCGCGCCGGGCGTATTGCAGGCCTGGGAGTTCCAGAACTCGTTGTAATCGACCTTGAACTTTTCTTTATACCGCACGCGCAGCGCTGGGCAGTCTATGAACTCCTCGGCCAGACACGGCGCGACGCAGCAGAGCGTGGCGAGGAGCAACGCGAGAGCGAGCGCGAGGCTGTTCATGGGCAGCTCACGAGCATCTCGGGCTTGGCTTCCCCGGCGCATTGCAGCGTCTCCGCGCCCCTTCTATAACAACAACGAACGTCTTTGCGGGCGGGGAGCTCATCGCAGTGCATGATCGCGAAATTGACGCCGGAGAGGCGCTCGTAGTCGTTTCGATACCCCAGCAGGTCTTCGAAGTCCTCCAGGAGCAGCTCCACGTCGAGCACGGTCGGCAGACGGAACTCCGCGGCCGCGGCGGCGCTCTGGGCCGGCTGCGTTGGCTGGGCGACTGACGTTGGCTCATACTGCCACACGCATCCCGTGGCGTTGTCTCTGTAAATGGCGCCGCGCAGTAGGACAAAGCGCTCCCCTTGTCCCAATGGCGTGGGCGCAGCGTTTTCGCACGCGGCCAGCAGTTGGCGCGTGTCCTCGCTGTCCGGGGCCAGGGATTTCAAACTGAAGAACTTGGCCATGGAGTTTTCGTCGCGCTTCAGTCCCGCGACATTTTTGGAGAGCATCCCCTGCGCGTGATAGCGTTGCAAGATAGCCTCGATGAAATGCGCGTCTTCGGCCGTGTCGTGGTAGGAGTAGGATTTTATGAACGCGCAGAGCCCGAGGCGGACCTTGCCGCGCTTCAGGGAAATCCGGCCATGGATGTGCCACAGGAACGACGCGAACTGCTGGGGGGAGAGCGAGCGCAGCATTCTGATATTCCAGTTTCCGTGGAAAACGGCCTTGGTAAACGCCCGGCGCGCTTCGTCCACCCCGGCGGCGACAACCGACTCGGCCTTGTCGAGCTCGTTCTTTTCATAGAGCGCAAGCGCCCACAAGGTCAGGGTCAGCACGCGGATGTCGGACGTATGGTTCCTCAAGAGCGGCAGCGCCTGCTCGAAAAGGTCGATGGACTCGTCGAGCTTGCCTTCTTCGAGGAATTGCCAGCCCATTTCGACCATGTTCTCAGCGTGCCAATACAGATTGGCCCAACTCGGCGCCGGCGCGGCCAGGCAAAAAACGAGCGTGAGCAGCGTCGCGAGGATGCGGAAACGTCCTGGCCTGCGCCCTTGTGGCAGCGTCGGGTCGAGGTTGAGGGCGGTTGGATGCGCGTGGGGCGTCATGCGCGCAGCCTACAGGAGGCGTAGCGCAGAGACAAGGGGCGGCTTTACTCTTGAGGGAGGGACAAGGCGGCGCGGGCTGTGGACAGCAGGAGCATGTAGGTCAGCGGCCGAAGCGGAGATGGCTGGAAGCCAGCGCGCTCGTAGAAGCGGCCAGCCTGTTCGGTGAGCGCGTGGACCAGAAGCGCTCGAATGCCGGCGATGTCCGCGGCCTGGAGCGTGCGGAGCACGGCGTCGCGCAGCAAATCGAGCCCGAGGCCGCGGCCCTGCCACGTCTGGTCAACGGCCAGGCGGGCAAGAACCATGACCGGAATGGGGTCGGGCATGTTGCGGCGGACCTTGCCCGTGGCCTCTGCTGTGGCGACCGCGCCCGTCGCCAGCGCGTAATAGCCGATCACGCGCGCATTCTCCGCGATGACGTATGTCCGCGACGCCCCGCTTTCCTGGTTGGCCAGGGCGCGGCGACGCAGCCAGTCGTCGAGGCTGGGAACGCCACAGCGAAATGCGGCAAGCTCATGCTTCGCTCCAAGCGGTTCGGGAGCAGAGATCATTCTTCCCACTGCGGTTTGCGCGAGAGGAGTGCGCGCAGGCTCTCGGACGGCGCGGGCGGGCGGTCCAGAGCATCCTGAAACGACTGAAGCCCCGCGGGTGACGCCAGAAACAAGCGCTGATCAAGAATGAGCTCCTCCGCCGCCCGGGCCGCGGCGTCAAGGATGAAGTCCGTCCTGGTCTTGCTCGCGAGCGAGGCCGCCCGATCGATCAGGCTGCGTAACTCCGGCGCCACACGCACATTGATGTTCGTGCTGCGCTGTGAGGGGGCGTTCTGAGGCATGCGTATCACCTTCCATTTCCAAGAAAGATAAGGCAATGGGACGTCCATGTCAACACGTTGTGCGCACAGAAAGCTCGATACGTTCTCCGTTTGAGCGCTCAGCGGGCTGGCTTATGCTCTGGGTCCAAGAGCGACGGGAAGGCCCAGCCAGCAGCAATAGCCGCGCGCGTTTCGACGGCTCCGAGGCTGTGCCCATGGGCTCAGTCCGCCTTGGTCTGCGCTTCGCGTGCGGCCAGCGCTTGAGCTAGTTCGTTTTCGTAGAGTGGAACCAGGCTCTTGCCTCCGTCCTCGCGCCACCAGATCTGCCCGGCCTTGGCTGCGTCGAGACGGGCCTGGGCCAGGGTGACAAGGTTCTTGGGGATGGGCTGGCCGTTGTCGTCGATGAAGTAGGAAATGCCGACGGAAACGGCCACGGCCAGACGGTCGAGGAAGTCCGCCCCCTGTCCCAGATCCCAGAGCCGGATGGTCTCGTCTCCGGACCCCGAGGCGAGGGTCTGGCCATCCGGGCTGAAGGCCACAGAGCTAACCACGCTTTTATGTCCCCTGAGCACGGCCAGTTCCTTGCCGCTGGCTCGGTCCCAGAAGCGAATGTTTTTGTCGTAAGCCCCCAAGATCAAGGTCCAGGAGGCCTTTTTTCCGCTTCCGCTTTCCTTCGGGAGCCGAGCCATACAGGAGTGCTTCATCGAACTGGGAGTACGGGACGATGCTTTTCTGGTGTTGCTCCGGCCAGACACCATCCAGATCCATCTCGTTGATGCAATACCGCAAAGTGGCTCCATCAAGATGGGTAAAACGCTCTTCGAAGCGTTTCATCTCGTTCTGCCACTTTTTCTCGGACCAGCGGGCGCGGGCAGACAATGAGCACGGAACGTATCTCCCGCCGCGCCTGGAGCTCGCGCAGGATGAGGCCAGCTTCAATGGTCTTACCTACACCAACGCCGTCGGCAATGAGCAAGCGTGGACGATCCGACCGGATAAACCGCAACACCGGTCTGAATTGATACGGGATGAAGTCGACGCGAGCGTCGTTGAGTGAGTAGAGGGTGGATAGCCCCGGATACTTTATCTGTAGCGCGGTGAGATAGGCATGGAATTGGTCGCAGGGTAAAGCGTCTTTCTTTTCCTCACGCTGGTCTTCGGCTTGCAATTGCGACGCGTAAAATGTTTAGGTTGTACCGTCTATGAAGACCTTGATTCGGTTCTCAGGCTTTCCGGGTAACACGGCAACCACAGCGCCACGGCTTGATGGGTTGGATTTGGCGAAGACGATTTGCCCAGGCTCAAATTCGGCAGCATCGTTTTTCCTTTCCGGAGGTGCGGAGGGCGTCTCTGCGCCTCGGTCAGGTTGCGGCTGGGTCTCCGACGCGAGAAGGGCCGCCTTTGTCTTTCGTAAATCTTGAATCAACTTGTCATCCATGCCGATAACAACAGCAAATCGCTGGAGGGTGTCCAGATCCCTGTATATGTCGTCAACGAGGAAGCCCTCTGTGTCCGCGTGTGCCCAGTGATTACGGACAGTTTGCATTTCCTTGAAAAAGTGACGGGCTTCGGATGTCAGGTCCAGACTGTTGGAGATCTGATACCAGTTCTGGTCCAGAACCCTAAGAAGTCCAGCGAGGTCAGGGCCACCCAGTGATGTGATGTTGCGTTGCTCCAACCGTCTCTATGGGGGTGTCCCCATTCTTGTTAAAATTGCCGATGATCTCTACTCAAGAGGTACCCTTACCATACTTGCTCGTAACCCACTTGCCAACGCGGCCTTCTTGCCTTCTGATTCCATCTGTCGCATGCTCTTTTTTACCCGCCCGGAAGATAGGGCAACGCGAGGACTCGACCCGAGCGCCGAGGTGGGGACCAAGACGGATGGCAGGAGCAGTAGTTCCATGGCTCAGGTGTAGCGCACAATGCCATAGTTGGGCAATCCCCTACCGCGCAGGACGCCGCCTAAGCGCCGCAATCTCGAAAACCATATCCGAGCATGGCCGCGATCCGCGAGGCAAGACGCAAGGTGGCGATGGGTTGGGCTTGGCTGGAAGAGACCAGGGCGAAGACGCCATGTCATTTTTGCTGGGTACGCTGCTGGGTACGATAGCACTGAGTGCTGGGAGCAGTAAAAAAAAGATTATTCCTACTTTTTTTTCACTGCTGGGTACGATAGGCCGGACTGCTGGGAACCGAAAACCGGCGCGGCTGCGGGGTATAGTGCTGGGAAAAGAAAGAAGGGCTTACCGTCTTTCGACCGTAAGCCCTTGATTTTGCTGGTAGCGGGGGCCGGATTTGAACCGACGACCTTCGGGTTATGAGCCCGACGAGCTACCGAACTGCTCCACCCCGCGTCATTGAAGAAAGACTACTATGCCCTTCCCCAAAACCTGTCAAGCGCTTTTTCCCTTTTGTTTACAAACTTCAGCGATTCGCATAGCATGTTCAAATCATGCACGCCAAACCTGAAATTT
>Ga0247841_10013884_pt1 | contig 10198 bp, 8 predicted proteins | sample LaCruzMarch2015__2_FD_192410 | JGI IMG/M metagenome (GOLD analysis project Ga0247841, IMG submission 192410) | Freshwater microbial communities from meromictic Lake La Cruz, Castile-La Mancha, Spain - LaCruzMarch2015_18m | ecosystem: Environmental > Aquatic > Freshwater > Lake | place: Spain...
TGCCAACTTAATGAATATTGAAAAGCTGCTCGAATTTACCTTGCTGATTAAAGATAAAAAGTCGTTAAATCCACTTACAGTGCTGTCGGTTGTGCCCAACAATGCCGAAGCTGAAATGAATATTGTTTCGGCCAGAAAAAAACTGGAAGAATATAAAAAACATGGTGCAGCTGCCGAAATAAAAATCAATACAATTGCCACCATCGATTTAAACGCAACTTCCGGAATTTCGCGTATTGCAAAAGAAATTATGGCCGATATCATTGTACTTGGATGGCCAAATAAGGCGGGGATTTTGGAAAAACTGATTGGCGAAAAAATCTATTCAATTATCAATAATATCGACAAAAACCTTTTCGTTTGTCACCAGGAAAAGCTACTCGTAACACAAAAAAGAATTGTTGTGCTTGCCCCACCCTTGGCCGAAAAAGAAATTGGGTTTGAAACCTGGCTTCAGAAAATTCTGAAATTATCAAAAGAATTAAGTATTTCAATCGTATTTTTCGGGTTACGTGCAACTTACGATGCTGTAAAATCGAAAATGGAAATAAAAAAATGGAGAGGAAGTGTCAGTTTTCATGCTTTCACCGACTGGGACGATTTCCTTGTTTTAACCGATTTTGTTAATGCCGATGATTTGCTGGTTTTAATTTCGGCCCGAAAAAATGCTGTTTCATATCAGAAATACCTCGACCATATTCCTTCGAAACTGGAAAGACATTTTACTGCTAATAATAAAATTGTGGTGTATCCGCAACAGAATGATCAATTAGTTGCCAATCAAGATGAATCGTTAATTGTTTCTCTTTTAAAAGAAACCGAAAATACCGATTCGAAAATTAAAAGGATTGGTAATATTTTTAAAAAGTACTAATTGTATATTCTGTCGTTTTCCTAAACTTGTTAAAATGTTTGATTATCATCAACAAAAACAGGTAAAACCTGAAGTTTTGTTTCTGCGGGGAAAAGTTCAATAAATTGCATGGTTGTTTCCAATATATCTTTTTTTACTTTTATTCCGAAATTCTTTGAAAGCAAAACTGAGTTGTTTTACCAGTAAACTAAAAACAGATGAAGAACTTTAAGCAAACGTTGATTTACATTGGAATTTTAGGAGCGTTCTTTACAATAATTTACTGGGTTTTACATTTTGGGGAAACGCTTGAAAGCGGAAGAAATATTGTTGTAAAGCAACTTGAAAGTTCCTATTTCTCCCAATTTATCGAGTCAATTGCGCACAATCTGGTACATCCTGTTGGAATGATTCTGGCTCAAATTGTAACAATAATTATCGTTTCCAGAATATTTGCATACATTTTCAGAAAAATTCATCAACCAACAGTAATAGGTGAAATTATTGCCGGTATTGCGTTGGGACCATCATTACTCGGAATGTTTTTCCCTGAGTTTTCAACTGCTTTATTCCCTGCTAATTCATTGGGTAATCTTAATCTTTTAAGCCAGGTAGGGTTAATACTTTTCATGTTTATGGTTGGTATGGAACTCGATTTTAAGGTGATACAAACAAAAGTAAAAGATGCGGTAGTGGTAAGCAATGCCGGAATTCTCATCCCTTTCACCCTTGGAATTGGACTGGCCTATTTTATTTACGAAAGTTTTGCCCCTGATAATGTAGCATTTCTTTCGTTTGGTCTGTTTCTGGGATTGGCAATGAGCATCACTGCATTTCCTGTACTGGCGAGGATTGTACAGGAACGCGGAATACACAAAACGCGTTTGGGAACATTGGTTTTAACCTGTGCCGCCGCCGATGATATTACAGCATGGTGTTTACTGGCAGCAATTATTGCCATTGCAAAAGCCGGTTCTTTTATGAGTTCGCTTTATGTGATTCTGCTTTCCGTATTGTATGTTTTAATAATGATTAAAGTGGTTCGCCCTTTTCTGAAACGGATTGGCGACCTGCATGTTTCGCGCGAAAACCTGAGCAAACAGGTGGTAGCCATCTTTTTTCTTACTTTATTAATTTCGGCATACACAACCGAAATCATTGGTATTCATGCACTGTTCGGAGCCTTTATGGCCGGAACAATCATGCCCGACAATACCAAATTCAGAAATATTTTTATTCAGAAAATCGAAGATGTTGCGCTGGTTCTTTTGCTTCCTCTCTTTTTTGTATTTACCGGATTACGCACACAAATTGGCCTGCTGAATGACATTTATCTATGGAAAATAACCGGACTGATTGTTCTGGTTGCCATAGCAGGGAAATTTGCCGGAAGTGCAATCGCCTCGAAAATAATGGGGCAAAACTGGCGCGACAGCCTCACAATTGGGGCGCTGATGAATACCCGCGGATTAATGGAACTGGTTGTTCTCAATATTGGCTACGACCTTGGAATTCTTTCACCTGAAGTGTTTTCAATGATGGTTATCATGGCGCTGCTGACCACTTTTATGACAGGACCAGCACTTGATTTAATTGAAAAGTTATTTAAAGAGAAGGCAGAAATTATACAGGAAATAACAGGTGATGCAAAATTCAAGATTATTCTTTCTTTTGGAAACCCGGAAATGGGGAGGTCGTTACTTCGGATTGCCAGTAATCTGGTAAAAAAACAAAAGGAAAACGCTTCAATTACTGCACTTCACCTTTGTCCAAACAGTGTTTTAAACAATTACAATATCGACGAGTACGAGAACGAAAGTTTTGCACCAATTATTCAGGAATCGGAAGTACTGAATCAAAAGTTTACCACGCTGTTTAAAGCTACTGACGACATTGAGGACGACATTACGGAAATAACCAATAAAGGCGATTTCGAATTGCTTTTAATCGGTATCGGTCAATCAATTTTCGAAGGAAGCCTGCTGGGGAAAATACTTGGATACAGTTCACGGATTATCAATCCCGACCGGTTGATCCAAAAAGTGTCGGGTAAAGAAAGATTGTTGGTTAATTCACTTTTCGACCTGCGTACTCAAAACATTTTACTTGGCAGCAAAGTTCCGGTTGGTATTTTTGTCGATAAAAATATGGGGGAATTCCACCGGGTTTTTGTTCCGTTTTTATCCGAAAAAGATGGTTTTTTAATGGAGTACATTCAACGACTGATTCATAATTCGGAAGCACAGGTTACTGTTACCGATACATCTGAAATAATCAGAAACAACCATGTTATAAAGGAAGCTGTTCGTGCAATTGAACATGTTACACCAAACAATATAACTTTAAGCAGAACCAAAATTATCGACGAACAGTTTATAAAACCATTTCAGTTAATGATTATTTCTACCGATGGATGGAAAAAACTGGTCGATTCTCGTCAAAGCTGGATCAGTAAAACACCTTCGGTTCTGATTTTGCAGAAATAAAAAACACCTGAAATACATTCCATTTCCCGGTTAAATAATTATTGGCGAAACAGAATCAGACGAACAAAAAAAGGGAATTTCCGACAGATTTCCGGGGACACTGACAGAGGGTATTTTAGGTAAAAACAACATGACCACTTTTGTTTACAAAACGGTGGCATGCCAAACGCTCCATTTTCCGTTGTTTGATTTTTGCAAGTTTTCATTTGAATTTTGTTATTTAAACAACTCAATTTCATATACTTTTGCAATTTCAATATTTTACATTTCTGATTGATAATGAATCAAACGAACAAAGCAAAAACACCAATCTACCCTACCCATTTTAGTATTCTATTGATTCGCAAAACGTGGCTGAACAAATTTTTACTATTTATTGGCATTTTCTGTTCAATCAACACTTTTGCCCAAAACAGCGACACCACAACCGTAAGGTTTTTTACGGGTGCTGCAACTTTAACAACCAAAGGACTTTCAACATTTCCGAACCTTACACTTGGAAAACCAGCCGCCATTCTCGACTTGTCCGTGGGCGGCGAAAAATTCAGATTTGAACCCACAATGCGCTTTGCACTCGAAGGAAAACCGTGGTCGTTTATTTTCTGGTTCCGTTACGAGATTATGAAGACCCAAAAGTTCCAGTTAAAACTCGGAGCGCACCCGGCTTACTCTTTCAAGACAGTAACTGTCACCGAAAACGGTAAAACCAGCGAAATACTCAGGGTCCAGCAATTTGTAGCCAGTGAGTTTGCCCCGGTTTTCTTTTTTACCAAAAACATCAGTGCGGGGCCATATTATCTGTATGCAAAAGGCGTCAGTAAGGAAGCTGTTCAAAACAGTAACTTCATTTCGCTCAGAATAAATTTTTCGAACATTCAAGTTACCGACAAATTCTATATCCGCTGGATGGCGCAGGGCTACTACCTGAAAATGGATGCAAATGATGGCTTTTATGTAAATTCAACATTGGCGCTCAACCGGCAGAACTTCCCATTTTCAGTCTCCTCAACGTTGAATAAAGCACTTGAATCAACCATTCCCGGCGACGATTTTCTTTGGAATATCAACCTCACTTACACTTTCGGTAGTAAATACAGAAAAATTTAATTCGTCATGAATAAATCAGAAACTATTGAAGAATTTTACCAACGAAAATTTGACTGGATGCCCGAAAATATCCGCAACGAAATCGGGCATTTTAACCTGTTCAGGTTAGAGCCGTATGTTGAAGGTAAACCTACTAATATTCCTTACAAACGGCGCGACTTTTACAAGATTATTCTGGTAAAAGGCAACAGTAAAGTGCATTACGCCGACAAGGTTTTTGAAATAAAAAAGCAGGCGCTGGCATTCTCAAATCCGCTGATTCCTTACAAATGGGAGCATCTTGACACAATTCGCGAGGGTGTTTATTGCATTTTCAATCAGCATTTTTTTCACCATTTTGGGCAACTCAGTCAGTACGAAGTTTTTCAACCCAACGGAGCCCATGTTTTCGAACTCACCAATGCGCAAACTGAACAAGTGAGCGAAATTTTTAACCTGATGGAAAATGAATTTAACGCTGATTACAAATACAAGTATGATTCGGTACGCAACTACATCTTCGGGCTGTTGCATTTTGCACTGAAAATGCAGCCTACTGAACAACTTGAAAAACCGGGGTTCAGCGCTTCGCAACGAATTTCAACCCTGTTTATGGAATTACTGGAGCGGCAATTCCCCATCGACGACCAGCACCCGAAAATACAATTTAGAACAGCCTCCGGTTTTGCCGGACAGTTGAATGTGCACATCAACCACCTGAACCGCGCCGTAAAAGAGGTAACGCAAAAAACCACCACCGAAATTATTGCCGAACGTATTTTACAGGAAGCCAAAATCCTGCTCCGCCATAGCAACTGGAATGTTTCGGAAGTTGCATTTTCGCTGGGTTTTAACGAAGTTTCCCACTTTAATAACTTCTTTAAAAAGCACATAGGTGTCAGCCCAACTGGATTTAGGAAACAATGATAAAATCAAAAAAAATAAAACCATGAAAACAAGAAAATTAGGAAATCTCGAAGTCTCTGCACTTGGGTTGGGTTGTATGGGAATGAACTTTTCATTTCCACCATTTCCTGAAAAGAAGGAAATGATTTCGTTGATTAGAAAGGCCGTTGAAATGGGTGTCACTTTTTTTGACACTGCCGAAGTTTACGGGCCTTATACCAACGAAGAACTGGTGGGAGAAGCACTTGCCCCGTTTCGAGACAAAGTGGTGATTGCCACCAAATTCGGTTTTAACATTCAGGATGGAAAAATTGCGGGAACCAACAGCCGTCCTGAAAATATTCGCAGTGCCTTGGAAGGCTCGCTGAAAAGGCTCAACATCGAAACCATCGACTTGCTGTACCAGCACCGCATCGACCCGGAAGTACCCATCGAAGAGGTTGCAGGAACAGTGAAAATACTGATTCAGGAAGGAAAGGTAAAACATTTCGGGTTGTCAGAAGCTGGCGTAAAAAACATCCGTCGCGCCCATGCCGAACAACCTGTAACAGCGCTGCAAAGCGAATATTCATTGTGGTGGCGCGAACCGGAAGATGAAATCATTCCAACCCTGGAAGAATTGGGAATCGGTTTTGTTCCTTTCAGTCCCCTTGGAAAAGGTTTTCTGACAGGTAAAATCGACAGCAACACCACTTTCGAAAGCAACGATTTCAGAAACACGGTTCCCCGTTTTTCAGAAGAAAACCGGAAAGCCAACCAGGTTGTAGTCGATTTGCTTTCTGATATTGCAAAGAAAAAAGAGGCTACCTCAGCACAAATTGCTCTGGCATGGCTGCTTGCACAAAAATCCTGGATGGTGCCAATTCCCGGAACTACAAAACTTCACCGGCTCGAAGAGAACCTGGGCGCAATTGATTTGAAACTTACACAAGAAGAACTGAATCAGATTGGAGAAGCAACCTCAAAAATCGAGATTAAGGGTGAACGTTATTCCGAAGGAAATCAGAAAATGATTGACAGGTAGTTTATGAATTGGAATTCCATCTTTTTGAAAGATTAGAACGCGCTTGTCTGAGAACAGTTTGAATGCCTGCCCAACTTATTTGAAGGTCGAATAATTGAAAGCATCCGGATAAGTTGCGCTATCTGAAAACCAAAACATTACATGTGAGGCAAGTAAATAAACACTCGAAATAGCACATTAAATTGCACATTTACCAATTGGAGAACTGAATTTATTATATAAATTGTGCGGCACTTGGGAATTGAATACCGTTTGAGAACTATTAATAAAAACAAATCAATATGATAAAACTAAATTTTTTCACTGCACTGTTACTGTTTCTCGCTTTACAAAATTTTGCACAGGACTGGCCTCAGTACCTTGGTCCGCACAGAAACAGCAAATCTGACGAAAAAGGCATTTTACGCACCTGGCCCGAAACCGGCCCCGAAGTACTTTGGTCGGTAAATGTTGGTATTGGCTACGGCGGCCCCATTATTAAAGACGGCAAAGTTTACCTGCTCGATCGCGACGATAAAGTGGGCGACAATCTCCGTTGCTTCGAACTTGCAACTGGCAAAGAACTTTGGAATTTTGACTACAATGCACCCGGAACAGTGATGTTTCCCGGTTCACGCAGTGTACCGGCAATCGATGGAAATTATGTGTATTCGTGCGGGCACTACGGCGATTTGTACTGTATCGATATAAACACACACAAACCGGTGTGGAAAAAACAAATCTGGACTGATTTTGGTGGCAAACTCCCCGAAGGTGAACCCGGATTTGGAGGCCCTTTTCCAACCTGGGCCATTTCTCAGTGCCCGCTGGTTTATGGCCATTTGCTTATTCTTGCTTCGCAGGCACCCGACGCAGGAGTGGTGGCTTACGATAAACGTTCAGGCGAACTTAAATGGAAAACTCCTTCGCTTGGCCGAACTGGTTATGTTAGTCCAACCATCGTAAAAATCGATGGCAGCGACCATTTGGTGATGATAACTGCATCGGCTGGCGGTCGCGGCGGACAGGAACTGGTTCCGGGAAATGTGGTTGGAATCGATCCGTTAAAAGGCGATATTCTCTGGAAATTTGCCGACTGGCAATGTGGTATCCCGGTGCCCGGCGCCGTGGATGCAGGCGATAACAAATTACTGATTACCGGTGGTTACGAACTTGGCGCACTCATGATTAAAGTTGAAAAGAAAGCAGACGGCAGTTATGGAACCACCGAGCTTTTCAGAACCGTGGAATTTGGCGACCAAACCAAAACACCTCTTTTTCACAATGGATATTTCTATGCTGAATACGGAACCAATAACCGTCGCGACGGCATGGTTTGCATGGATATGAACGGACAGATTATGTGGAAAACAAAACGCGAACCCGATTTTAACAAAGGCAGCATGATTCTGGCCGACGGTCTGATTCTGGCAACCGACGGGGCAAAGTCGTTGTACCTGATTGAACCCGATCCTGCCGCATTTAAACCATTGGCAAAAGCGGAGTTACTTGCCGAACAAAAAAGTGATGACCCGGGAGCCTCGCGTTTTGGAACCCAAAACTGGGCACCCATCGCACTATCAGGTGGAAAACTACTAATTCGCGACCAAAGCCGGATGTTGTGTGTGAAAGTGGCTGAATAAAATCAGAACAAATTAATAACCACATAGACACATAAGTTCTCATAGAAACCTATTGTGCCCTATGTGCCTATGTGGTACAAAACCTGCTATTTTAACAAATCCACAATTTCCTCCCTGGTAATTTCGGTAAACGGGGTGTTTGAGTTGAAGTGATTTTTTTTATTGTTTTCGTAATTTCAGTTCGTCAGGAGTTATTATTAATTCCATATTCACTAGCTGGCTCACTGGCTATTTTTTTTGTAATACTGCTAATTCGTATAAATATTCAGGAGCAAAATCGGCACCGTTTTCCCATTCAACGGTATTGAAGACAATAGAAAATTTCCTGAATTTACTTTTGTCTTTTAGTGGTGTAAAAACACCTCCGTTTAATCCATTTTCCAGATCCACAGTCATTTCAGCGCCATTAATGAACTTCAACAATAACTTATAATCAATAATATAGTTGGCCTGAACTATTTCTAAAAACATACTGTATTTGCTTTTACTACCCAGTATCCGGTGTTAAAAATAGGAAAAGGGATAATTGGAACGACCATCTGGCAGCTAAAATTTCAGTTATCGATAAATTGGCGACAGTTCAATTCCGGTATGATGTGAATTCCATTTTCAAAAATGAAACCTGTCTTTGGATTTGTCCTTTTTTATTTCTTTCTGTACTCTTTTGGCGAAGCCCCAACCAGCCTTTTAAAATATTTCCCGAAAAACGATTGTGATGGAAAATTCAGTTCGTCGCTGATTTGCTGGATGGTCATATTTGTTGATTTAAGCAGCGCTTTGGCTTCCAGCAACACATAGTCTTTAATCCATTCATTCACCGATTTATTGCTGTTGTCCCTGATAAGTTTCGACAGGTATTTAGGTGTCAGTTTCAGTTTCATAGCGTAAAATCCCACTTCCCGTTCCTTTCGGTAATGTGCTTTTACCAGGTTGATAAACTCCTCCATCAAAATCTCGTGCTTTGTTTTATTGCTGCTTTCTCCGGTTTTATGAAACTTGTATCCTGTACTGTAAAACATGGCCTGAACCAGATGTCGCACAGTTTCCAGCCGGTATGGATTCATGGTTTGTCTGATTTCTTTTTGCAGCATCAGGTAAAAACTATTAACAGATGCCAAATCTTCATTTGTAAGCTGAACCAAAGGAGAATCAAGCACTGAAAGAAAAATAGGAAGCCTTTCGCGAGGACCCGACAATAAATCTGTAAGAAACTTTTTCGACATCAGCATAAAATAACCTGAAAAATCATCGCTAACCGATTTATATTGAACTATTTTGCCGGAAACGACAATAAAAATGGCAGGCGCTTCAATGGTGTAATCTTTCAAATTAACACTAACTTTTATGGTTCCCCTACTGCAAAGCACTGTAAGTGGAATGTCCATTTTAACCGGATAATCAAAAGCGGGTAACAGCAGTGGATTGCTGAATAAAAACAGGTCTTCGTCAATAAAATCGGCTTCCTTGTCTTTCAGGTTTGCCCTCCAGTTGACAGCAGAATATTTACTTTTCATCCATTTTTCATATTTAATCCCACTAAAAACAAATCATTTTTCGACCTTTCGGCCAAATATAAGCAAAAACTGACCTATTTTGTAACTGCTGGCGCAATACTTTTGTTTCAATAAACTTTAAAAATTAAATAATATGAAAAATTCAGTTTTATTATTGACAGGAATTCTCGTTGTTTTTCTTTCGTTTACAACACATGCACAAACCAAATCGGGGTTCGATTTTTATAAAGGAAAATGGAATGCATCGTTTGACGGTCCACAGGGAACGGTGAAAATAGTTATCGGGTTTGAACAGGTTGACGGCAAACCGGTTGTCACAATAAACGACACGGCAGGTAAAGAACTATACAAAGTGGTAAAAACCGAAATTAAAGAAAACAAGGCTACTATAATTTTTATCGGCAGTCAGGGCTCCGAGGTTGATTTAGTGATGAACAAAAAGGACGACGACCATACAAATTGCAATATCATGGGAATGTACAGTGCTGTGGCAGAGCGAAAAAAGTAGCTTTTCGATTTGCATATTGGTTTGTAATAGATAATCTTACATCAGAAACCACTATCTTAAACGGCAAAAAGTATGAGGTTCATTATTCTTACAGTTGCAATACTTGGCGTACAGTTCATCAATGCTCAAAACAAATCCATTCCCCGGTTGGAAAATAGCAGTGGAAAAATTCAACTGATAGTTGATGACAAACCATTTT
>Ga0247841_10013889_pt1 | contig 10197 bp, 10 predicted proteins | sample LaCruzMarch2015__2_FD_192410 | JGI IMG/M metagenome (GOLD analysis project Ga0247841, IMG submission 192410) | Freshwater microbial communities from meromictic Lake La Cruz, Castile-La Mancha, Spain - LaCruzMarch2015_18m | ecosystem: Environmental > Aquatic > Freshwater > Lake | place: Spain...
GTTGTTTTAGAACACGCAGCCTCTTTATCGATGCCTCGTTGGTGGCATCGCAGCCTATACCGTAAAGGGTGTCGGTTGGGTAAAGGACAATGCCTCCCGCGGAGATTGCGGCAAGCGCTGCTTCAAATGCGGTTTCATGGTCGGACAGATTGAGAGTGAGTGTCATGAAATCACAATGCATTATGCGCAGCGCCGATGTTCGAAATTGAGCTGCAAGTGCCATAAAATCATGGTGCTTCGCAGAACAACAGTCATCTCCACATGCTGGCGATGAGTGCTAATTACACTTTCTTCTTCAGTTTTGGCTTTGCCAAATACAGAAAAAATTGCTATTGCAATTTTTTCTTCCCTGCCTCGCGGATGGCGCGCACGAACTCGGAGACTTTTTTCTTTGTGTCTCCGCCTTTTTCAAGCGCGGTGCCGACCTGCACAGCTCCTGCTCCGGCCGCTATTACTGATGCTGCCTGTTCAGGCGTGCGTATGCCGCCTGCTGCAATGTAGGGAACAGTGAGCACGCGCGAGACGGCGCTTACCATTTCAAGCGGCATGTGCCCTTCCTTTGGGTTGGAACCGCAGTCTGTGAGCACGAAGCGGCTTCCAGACATTTCCGCAGACAATGCAATGGCGGCTGCGATTTGCGGCTTGTCACGAGGCACTAAATTCACGTCACCCACAAAGCCCACTGTGCCACCAGGCGAAATCACAATGTAGCCGACTGGAAGCGCCTCGAGCCCCATTTTCTTGACAGAAGGCGCAGCAAGCATCTGCGCCTGGGAAATCCAATAGGGGTTGCGGCTGTTCAGAAGTGACATGAAATAGACTGCGTCTGCGTATTTTGTCACGGTTGAGATATTTCCGGGAAAAAGAACCACAGGCACACTTGCCTTTTCCTTTATGCTTTTGGTGACGCTATCCAGAAGCTCACCTTGCGCGCCCATGCTGCCGCCGATGAGTATGATGTCTGCCCCGCCTTCGCTCGCGGCTGCGCCTGCGGCTATCGCCTCCGAAGGCGTCTTGTAATCCACAGGGTCAATGAGCGCAAAGAGCAGCCCTCCCTTTTTCGCGATTCCGTCCTTGATGTATGTTTCGACTTTGCCCATAATATCAAACTCCTTTGCCTCTTTTTCTTCAGATTTGGCAGTCAGCCAAATAAACGCTATTGTGGGTTTTCTTCAGGTAAATGCCAGCCATCTCTTTGATGCCATCTGCCAATTTAACCTTTGCCTTAAAGCCAAGTTCCAGGCGCGCGCGTTCTGTAGAATATGCCCTGTCAAGCGTGAGCTGGCGAATGTTTTCAGAGTCAAATGACGGTGGGGCGCCCATGCCAAGTGTTGAGCGCAGGCTGCCCATTGCCGAGGCAACCCGTATGAAGAGAAACGATGAGTGTTTGGTTGGCGCAGGCACTTTGAGGGCGTTTGCAGCCATTTCCATCAGTTCAATCTGTGTCGGTTTTTCCTCGCCGACTATGTTGTATTCGTGGCAGGAAACCGTCTTTGCATCAAGCGCAAGAAGAATGGCGCACACTGCGTCATCAACATGCAGAAGTGGAATCCTGTTTTGCCCATTGCCAAATATCCTCATCCTGCCTTTTTTCAGGTAGCGAAACACGTCAAAATATCCTTGTTCAAAGCCAGGACCGTAAACCATGCCAAACCTGAGCAGCGCGGTGGAAATGCCGCGCCTGTGCTTGCGCACCTCCTCTTCTCCCGCAAGCTTGCTTTTTCCATAAGGGCTTTCTGTTTTTGGCTTGAATTCCTCACCTACAATTTGCCCCTTATATTCACCGTAAATAGCGATGCTGCTTGCCACTACGAGCTTGGAAAGCGTCAGGGGGCACGAGGAAACAAGGTTGTGCGTTGCCACTGCGTTTGAGAGCATAAGCTCGCGCATCGGATGGCTGCCCACCAAGCCCGCGAGATGGATTACCCTATCCACACCGACAAATACTGTGTGCGGCAGCGGGTCTGACGACAAGTCCCATTCGAATCGCTCCACGCCGCGTGGTAGTGTAGATTTACTTCCCGGGCGAACGATTGCGCGCACTTTCTCCTTTCTTGCCAAAAGCGCGGCTAGCACATGGCTTCCAAGCCTTCCGCTTGCACCTGTGAGCAGTATTTTACCCATAGAGGGAGTTTTACCGAAAAGGTATTTATCCTTACTATGGAAGAGTGTGCCTATGCTAATTGTCTTTGAAGGAATCGATGGCTCGGGCAAGGGCGGCCAGATTAGGCGGCTGTTCGCCTTTTTCAGGCAGAATGGGATAAAGTACAAGCTGCACAAGTATCCCACGAGGAAAGCAAAGGAGGCATTTGCCCATTTGAAAGGAGATGTTGATGTGCCTGCAGAGAGGCTTGTTGATGTATTTGCTGACGATATAAATTCCGAGCGCGCGAAGATTGGACGCGAGATTGCTGATGGTTTTGTGGTGGTGTGTGATAGATATTTGCATTCCACGCTTGCTTACCAGGGAGTGGAACTTGGCTTTGCTTCGCTGGCGCGCAGACTTTCAGGCATTGGCGCGCTTGTGCCAGACATTGTAATACTGCTTGACGTCCCAGCCAGATTATCAGGAGAAAGAAAACGCGTGCAGAAAACGCCAGACCGATTTGAGAAAGACATTGCATTTTTGGAAAAAGTGCGCGCAAACTATTTGCGAGAGGCACAGGAAGGATTTCTTGCCTACAAATACGCGGTCGTGGACACCTCGCGCGCAAGAGACGTGGTTTTTTCGGATGTTGTGCTCCATGTGGAGCCGCTTGTTGTCAAGAGGATGAAGATTGGACGAAACAGCATGGCTCTTGCAAAATAGCGCCCCGACCGAGACCGACCGCGATGAACATTTTGCTTCGCAAAATGTATCAGACATCGAGCGAAGCTCGATGCTGAAGCGGGCAGATTTTACTGATTGTCGGGCAATTTCCCATCCGCATTATTGCGCGCGCAAAATCAGGCTTTCTTTCCACAGCGCGCAGCCGCGCGCTAGACTCCTTTCTCGCATCGCAGGTCCGCGCGCAGTTCGCAGCGTTCGGAGATTGTGCCGTCTTTCCCGAACCCGAAGAATGTGAGGCGCAATACATAAGTATCAGGGTATGATGATGCGCCGCCGAAAATGCGGACTTTCTTCGATATGCGCTCGCCTGGAAGCGCGATGCCGATGCGAAGCCTGCCATGTGATAGCAATTTGTCAGGAGCAAGAGAGATTGCTTCCGGTATCATTAGGTCTGCCTCCACCCATAGTGGCGTAGTACCTTCGTTTTTCACGGAAACTTCCATCTCAACCTCGCTTCGCACGTAAGAAGGCATGCGGATTGGTGAAAAATGAGTGTTCGGGTTGAGCATGACACGTATTCGTTGGGGAGATTTTTAATCTTTGGCGCGGAAAGCGCCAATATGGAAATGCCGGAAGCACAGCTCATACGCGGGGAGTGCCTGGTGCGCGACCTGCAGTTCAACGAAGAGGTGAAGATGACGCGCAAGTCATTGGTGCGCTGGCTGGCACTCTCGTTGGGGCTTATTTCACCCAATGAAACAAGAGGCGGGCTTTTGGAAGTGTTGGAAGCTCTACTGTATTTCCATTTCAAGAAAAAGAATGGGGAAGGGGACCCCGACATTTACCAGATACTTGACAAAGTGAAAGAAATCAAGAAAGAGGAGCCAAATCCAAAAGCGGTAAGATACCACTTGCTGCAGTTGAAAAAGCTGGGAATTATCGAGGCAAAGACACGCAGATATAGGTTTGTGCTTTCGCCGATGCAGGAGGATGACAATCTCGCAGCCGCGCTTTCGTATGTCTATAAGCAGAGAATGGACTCTTCTTTTGAGAAAATAAAAAAGGCGCTCGCGCTGCTGGAAAAAACCCTTTAGGTTTTTTCCAGCCGTAGCAGTCCGTTTACTTTCTTGGACTGCCATAAATGAAAAGACACTTTGACTGCAAATCAAATTGGACCTTCAAACATTGGACGAGGTATGTCGGTATTTTCCTTATTCAAGATGTCGCATATGGAAACTGTGCGCCCATCGGCAAATTGCACTTTTTTTATACCCATGTGAGATAAATCATGAAGTGTCATCCTTTCAGCCAGATTGACAACAGCATGGCTTTCGGGGTTGTCGCAGACTGCGCCGTTTCTGATGACCGCAAGATCGCCGATTATGTGGAAGACGAACGTGACAGATATTGCGATGTTGTGCTTTGATTGAAGAGACTGAGGAAACTGCGAGTAGATTTTTTCACTTTTGATGGGGCGCGTGAACAAAACATCATGGATGGGGGCGAAGTGCGCCTTAGTGGGGCATCGCTCATCGCCGTTGCGGCGGATGAAGAAAGTATATCTCACCTTCTTATCACACTTTGGATTCTTGTGTGCGTGCGCGCCGTCCGTGTCATGCCGAGTGACAACTAAATGGAAGCTGTTCATTTTGGGCTTGATAAATGCATTCATGGAAAAGATGTTATAGGAAATGTTTATAAATGATATGATTACTAAGGCTTTGCCAGGTGAGGGAAAATGCTTTTAAGCGATTCCAGCGCGCCTTTTTGCTTGGGTTCGAATGTTCCATGGGAATGCGCGGATTGCACGTGGAGCGTTCCGCCTACTTTTCTGATGGCACCGTTGGCGAGCAGCTTCTCAATGCCCTCCTCTGCGCGAGCAGGAGAGATGCTGTGCGCTTTTGCGAAAAGCACGGCATTGAACTTGCCATGGTGAGAAATGAGCCATTCTTGAACAGATTCAAGGAGAGTATCATCTGAGATACTTTCCAGCTTTTTTATGCGCGCGGAAAGAATGGATGCTTGCCGTTCCAGCTCAAGTGATGCCAGCACACCTTCTTCCGATGAACGCAAAAGCGTGCGATTTTTGGCAACAAGCATGGACATGCTGACGTGCGCATCACGATATTTTTTGGAAAGCATTTCATATGGCGCATCGGCAATTGATGAGGCGGCATCAAGCGACGGGAGGAGAAGCCGCGCAAGCTCGGATGCATTTGCCTGGCATGTTGGAAATAGTGAGAGCACGCGCAGAAAAGTTGCAACCGCGCGAAGCTCTTGAAGATGTGGGTCGCTGCTTGCTGGCGAGATGATTTTGAGCATGGCGGAATTCTGCTTCATGGTGATTTCGAGATGCGAAATGGGTAGCGAGTGGATGCCTTGCTGGCTTTTCCTGATTGTGATTGATTGCCCCGTAGATGAAACGCTATCAAAGCCAAGCCCGCAAAGCGCGCGGGTGTTGGGAGGGAATTTGCCTGAGAATTCGATGGGAATTGTGCGCTGGAACGTGGATTGTTTTTTCTCAGGCATGTCATCGCCTCCTTTGCTGTTTGGATGTTTTTGGCAGTTTTCTCGTGTTTGAGATTTTTTGCCTTTGCTCGTTTCCTTCATCATTCAGACGCGCAATTGCCTCGCCTTGATGGCGCGAGTCAAGCGCAGAGAGAAGGTCTCGCTCGGTTGCGCCAAGCTCGCGCAGAAGGGATATTGTTGATGCGCGGCTGTGGCCGAATTTTTCAAGCGCAGAGATGAATTGCGGTGCTGTGAGCGAAAAACTGTGTTGTTCGAATTCGGAAACCAGTGAGGAAACCTGTTTGTCAGACAGGCCAAATGAGAGCAGACGGGAAGATATCTCCCCTTTTTCAAACTCGATGTCCATGCCATCACCCCTTATGCCAAGCGTTACCAGAAGCTCCTCGCCGTCCACCTTGCGCAAAATGAATGTACGTGGGCAGGTGACAGGCTGGGAAAATTCCAGGTGCACAAGTGCCTGCCCGACTGATAGTGAATGTGATTCCTCCTCGTAAAAGTCCGAGTATGCAAGTGAAGAGCGCACATAATCGCGCTCGGGCGCATGCGTGAGGCGGAATAGAAACATTGTGCCTGCGTTTGAGAATATGCTTTTGTGCACATCGGTCGGATTTTGGCTTGCCACAATAAGCCCGAATCCGTATTTCCTTCCCTCGCGTACAATGGAAACCACGTCCGAGCGCTCGTCCGCTGCGATTTTCCAGGCCTCGTCCACCACCACGAAAAGGCGTGGGAGCGCACCGGCTGCGCCAGAATAATCCGAGGCGCGCATCTTCTCCTTTACAAACTGCAATATAGACAGCCCTGCAAGCGAACGCAGAGTCTCTGTGGGAATTGAATGGAGGTCCACGCACACCAAGCCTGAGAGAAGGGAAGATAGCGAGATTGATGATGCGGTGAATGTGCCGCCTGATGAGAGGAGCAGATTTTTGATGCGCCTTGCCGCCTCTGCCGAATCGGTGCTGCGCTTTGACTGGCGCTCTAATATACTCTGCACATTTTCAAGCGTGGGCGGCTTGCACTTCCTGCCTTTGCCAGTTTTCATGGAAACCCCGGCTGACACGTACGCTTTCTCTATCGCGTCTTCCGTGAGACGGCATTGTATTGATGAGCAGGAAATGTCCGTGAGCATTCGAAGCGCGTCCATCACCTGAGTCATGCGCGTGTGGGGAGAGCTTCCCGCCAAATCCAGCAGGTTTATGCCTTCGTCGCCAAATGTTACAACATGCCCGCCTGCGCTTCTCACCCAGTCTGCATACTCTCCCGACCAGTCAAGTATGAGGGCAGATGTGCCAAGTGTGAGGCTGGCGCGCGTTATGAAGGTCTTTATAAAATAGGATTTGCCGGAGCCCGTGGTGCCCACCACACATAGGTGCGGGTTGAGGAGTTTTTTGCTGTTCCAGAAAAATGGCACGTCTAGGTATTTTGTCCTGCCAATGTAAATGGACTTGGATGGCGAAGATAGCAGCATTTCTGGAGATGGCTCGGGCGGCCTGAAAAGGAAGTTGCGTGCCACCATTTGCCCTGAAAGCATTTTCTGCGATGAGAACATACCGCACATAAGTGGAAAGTCTTGAAATTAAAATCTACCCACGATTTTTTCCCTAAGCACGTTGAGAATGTCGATTTTTGATGCCTCTGAAGCGATTGAGTTGGAAGCCACTATTTCCTCAGCGCCTGCAAGCTGCAGCTTGGTGTAGGCATCCCCCAGGAAAAGCCCGTGTGTGCAGCCGCAGCACACTGATGCAGCCCCCCGCGCAAGCACTGCCTTGGTGGCGCGAATCATTGTTCCACCCCCGGCAATCATGTCGTCGAGTATCACCACGTCCCTGTCTTTCACCTCAAAATCGGCTTCAAGAGATTCCACGCGGCGTACCGCCTGTTTTTTGTAGTTCTTGTATTCTCCGCGCCGCTTCACCATGCTTTTGCCATCTGCTTCATTTACCATATAGGCTGCACCTTGATCTGGGCTTATGAAAAGCGCGTCTGGTTTTCTTGCCTTGAAGTATGACACTAACTCGTCAGAGAGGGAGAAATTGCGCAGTTGCAGCCCGTTGTGACGAAATACGCCGGCTTTTTTGAGGAAGTGGCAGTCAAACGTTGCAACGGACGTGAAACCCGCCGCGGCAAGCATCTGCAGCACTATTTCGGCTGAAAGCGCTTCGCCATGCTTCCAAATCTTGTCCTGGCGCGCATAGGGGAGATAGGGAATGATTGCCTCTGTCCTGTTGGCAATCGCGCCGACAGTTTTGCCCATTATGAAAAGCTGGAGAAGCGAGGAATCCTGCTTCGGGTAGCAACGGTGCAGTATCTGGACGTTTTTTCCACGGCTTTCCTCGAGCCGGTGCATGAATATGTGTGATTCCTTGTCAGGAAAGTTGCGAAGCTCTATGTTGGAAGAGTATATGTATGAACAGTTCTGGCTTACCATAAGGTGATATGGCTTGCCGTCGGGAGCGGAAATCTCAGATGGAGCCGGCTTGAATTCGGGCGTCTGTTGTGCACCCTCAGTTGCTTGCGCGACCATGAGTAAAATGGGGTGAAACGGATTTAAAAGTCTTGGGGCAGACGGTCAACAACCCATGCCTGAAGGCATGGGCTTGCTGATGAGATGAAGGAAATGTCGTGCAAAAGATAAGCCGCCTTCACCCACGCCTGGAAGGCGTGGGCTTTGGGCGTGGATTGTTGTTACTTTTTCGTCTTTTTCAGAAGTTCATTCGCCTCTGCAGCATCCACGCGCAGACGGTATTTTGCCATCAAGCCGGCAAGATTCAGTTTTTCCTCATCTATGAGTGCGGCAAGCGCGCTACCCGTGATTTTTTGGAGTGATAGCGACGTGGCGGCGCTTTGTGCTGATGCTTCGCTGTTCATGCACATTTCGCGCAGGATGTCCTGCATCGCCGCTTTTGCGAAAATTCCGCCTTGGCAATCGCGCAGTGCGGACAGGAGGCGCTCTTCATCAAGCGCGCGCGTACTGCTGCCTTCGCGCTTGAGGGACTGCAACGTGTTTGTGATTGTGGAGGCGACTAGCTTGCCATCGATTCCTGCTTCGAGTGCAGCTAGATAAACCGAAAGTTCTGGAGTGGATGCGCGGCTCTTGTGCGCAGGCGAATGTGAAATAAGCCCCTTTGCCGCTGTCAGCTGCACTGCAAGTTCGGTGTTTAGCGAGGAAAGCGCGTCTTTTGTTTCCTTTTCAGCCTCGCCTATTGCAGCCGCTGATTTCTTTGCGGCTGTAAGCATTTCCTTGGTTATTGCGACTGACCGGATATCCGTCTCAGGATACATGCGCGCACGCCCGGGCAATGGGCGCATGTAGCTCGATGTGCCATCCGGATTGGCGCGTCGCGTTTCTTCGGCGATTGAGAAGTTTATTGCCCGACTGAATGCGGCGGAAAGCGCTGCGCGCGCTTTTTTTTCATCTGCAACCACGAGCAGGAAGGCATCGCCCTGCTTAAGTGTTAGCACCAGGCGAAGCTCGGACATTTCATCGTCCGAAAAGCCGTATTTTTCCATGCTCTCGTCAGAATGCACCAAACCCCGCACGCCATATGCGCGTGCGTAATCCGCAAGTTCGCTGCCAAATCGGCGGTTGGGTGAAATTTCAGCGCCCAATAAGCCGGCGTATTTTGGAAGTGGAAGCGCAAGCACCCTCGCCTTTCCTTTGAGCGCTTTTGAGACCATCTGGCATTGCGTGTTTGAGAAAATGTCGGTTACGTCAAATATGCTTTCTGATGGGAGCGAGCCGCCAAGACGAGATTTTGCCTCGTTCAAGATTGCCAGGAGCTTTTCCTGGCGCGCCACTTCCAAATCAACAGTGAGTGCGATGAGTGCTAGGTCTTGCACGCCTTTTATTTCCACGCGCGCGCCTTTGGGAATGGAAATGTTAACATCCTGGCGTATGGTGCCTATGCCTCTGCTCACCATGCCGGTTTTTCGAAGCAGTGTGCCGATTGCAAGCGCCGCCTCCTGTGCATCCTTGCCTGAGTGCAAATCTGGCGAGGTTGCGATTTCAACAAGCGGAATGCCGAGGCGGGATAAATCGTATTGGGCTGTGTTATCTTTTCCCTCCATTATGCCTGCGCTTTCCTCCTCTATGCAAATCGTTTGTATTGGAAGCTTGCCAGAGGGAATTGTGATGAACCCGCCCATGCCAACTATTGCCGTACGCTGGAAGCCAGAGGTGTTGCTGCCGTCAATCACATTCTTGCGCATTATATGAAGCTCGTCCACTGCGTGGGAAGAAAGAATAGAGCAGATTGTGAGAGTGGTATGAAGCGCTTGGGGTGAAATGGGGTGCGGCGGCTCTTCGTCTGATTCCACCAGACAAGTTGATTGCACAGGTGCGTTGTAGGAAAATGTGCGGCTGCGGCTCGCCTCTGCCGCAGATGCCGCATCCACTTCGCCAAGCTCGGAACGCACGGTGTGAAGGCGGCGCGTGAATTTTTCGGAGTTTCCAGCCTCTTCTTTGGGAATGCAGGAACAGAACAGCTTCCTGCCAGAAAGGCGCTGGTGTATTTCAAGTCCGCACATCATACAAACACATCAATGTTACCGCCACATTATAGGTCAAACGGCATCGTAAATCAACCGCATCAATAGGTCAAACGGCATCACACAACACACTACATTACAAATTGTAAATCAGAAGTCAAAGTCTACCAATTCAGAGCGCTCGGAAATTTCACCTGCGATGTTTTTCTCCATCATTTCGCGCACGCGTTCCATCTTCTTCTCGTGCCCAAGCACCCACATCAGCTTCACATACGCCGCTTCTGGTGTGAAATCGCACAGATGCCCGATGGCGCCAGCTTCGGCAAGCACCCTGCCTGAGGAATAGACGTTGAGGTTTATCCGCCCGTAAATCGTTTGGGGCGCGATTACCACGGGAATACCTGATGATA
>Ga0247841_10013890_pt1 | contig 10196 bp, 8 predicted proteins | sample LaCruzMarch2015__2_FD_192410 | JGI IMG/M metagenome (GOLD analysis project Ga0247841, IMG submission 192410) | Freshwater microbial communities from meromictic Lake La Cruz, Castile-La Mancha, Spain - LaCruzMarch2015_18m | ecosystem: Environmental > Aquatic > Freshwater > Lake | place: Spain...
AAAGAAGCATTAAGTTATGCAAAAGAGAATGAAACAAAATTTAAGAATATTGTTATGACCTACGAATATGACCAACCTTATGTTTACTACCTTTTTTACAATAAAATAGATCCGCTTTGGTATCAGAAAAATTGGGACTACAATGGAAATGGAACAGTTGATAGGTTTAAGCGAGTTATTAGTAAATATACATTTAGAAATATCGATTATTCGAAAGACATTAAAATTCCAAATGTTCTTCTCATCGGTACCTCAAAGGAAATACCGGACGGTGCAAAAGTTATAAAAACCATAAAATTTCCAGATGGAAAGACAGCCTTTAAAATCGTTGAAACATGAAGAAAATTTTAGTGGTATTATTATTCTCTCTCTGCCTCAGTATTCCGGTTATTTTGCCGTTTTTCCATACTGGTTATTTCCCAACGCATGATGGGGAGTGGGTAGTGATAAGGCTTACCGATATGTTCCGTAGTCTTCGTGATCTTCAAATTCCTGTCAGATATAGTAGTGAATTAAACTTTGGTTATGGTTATCCTTTGTTTAATTTCGCATATCCCCTCCCTTATTACTTAGGGGTTTTAATACATTTTTTGGGCTTTGGTTTCGTAAATACGATAAAGGTTCTCTTTGCAGGAAGTGTTATTCTTTCAGCTTTATTTATGTTCCTTGCGTCAAAACTTTTATGGAAGAATACTTGGGCTGGGATAACATCGGCAATATTGTATATTTATTTTCCTTATCGTATGGTTGATCTGTATGTCAGGGGATCTATAGGTGAGTCTCTTTCATTTATTTTATTTCCCTTACTATTTTATCTTGCAATTAAATTAATCAATAAATCTTCTTTTTTATTGATTGGCGGGATTGCGGTTTTCGTAGCATCTCTCATAATGACGCACAACATAATGACTGTTCTTTTTATGCCGCTTTATATAATATTTGTATTAATTCAAGCAATTCTTAAAAACAAAAAAGCGATAAAGGGTTTTTTGCTAAGTATTATTTTAGGTTTTGGATTATCTGCATTTTTCTGGGTTCCTGCTCTTTTTGAAAAAAGCAATATTTTACTTTCAAAAATTCCTATTGCAGACAGAAGTTTATACTTCGTAAAGCTTAAGCAATTTATATTTCCAAGTTGGGGATATGGTGTACCTATAGATTCAAATGGTTTTAGTTATCAGTTAGGTCTGGTACATCTTGCAATACTTATCATTGTTGCTTTATCTTTATTATTTTTTGTAATTAAGAGCAAAAAGTATTTTAAGGAATATTTTGTAAAAATTGCATGCATGTTAGCTATTGGTACAGCATTTTTTATTTTTTTACTTTTTAGACCTTCAGAATTTTTGTGGAGAAATATACCCTTATTATCTGAAATTAATTATCCATGGACAACGTTGGGAATATTGGGATTCTTAATTAGCATATTGGCAGGATTTTTGTCAAAACAAGCTTTGGGAAAATATCTGATTGTTTTTTTTGGGGGAATTGCCATATTTATTGTTTTGCCTTATGCCAAGCCTCAAGGATATATTAATAATCCAGACAGCTATTATTTAACCAATGATGCTACGACAACTTCTTCTAACGAATTAATGCCGTTATGGGTTAAGAAGATGCCCTCGCAAAGATCAGCGAATAAAGTAGAAATAATAAAAGGAGATGTAAACATACAGAATGTTTCTTTTAACTCTAAGCAAATTAATTTCTCTGTAAGCGCACTATCGCAAAGCATGATTAGAATTAATACAATTTATTATCCAGGATGGAAAATTTATGTTGATGGTCTTAGTGTGCCGATTTCTTATTCAAATGAGCGAGGAGTAATGGATATTTTTGTTTCCTCCGGAGACCACGCTGTTCAAGTAAAATTTGGAGAAACACAGTTGAGATTAATAAGCGATATAATTTCTTTATCAAGTTTTATTATACTTTTGTTTTTTATAATAAAAAGAAATAAGTATGCAATTTCTTAAAAAAAATTACGGTTTATTTATAGTTTTAATTTTGTCTTTTTGGGCAATAAAATCTTTCTTCATTCCGGGTTTTTTCCCAATGCATGATGATACGCAGGTTGCCAGAGTTTTTGAGATGGGGAAAGTGCTTCAGAACGGCATTTTTCCCGTACGCTGGGTTCCTGATTTAGGGTATGGATATGGGTATCCAATTTTCAATTTTTATGCGCCACTTGCTTATTACATAGGGGCAATTTTTATGTTTTTAGGATTTGATGCTCTTATTGCAACAAAGATAATGATGGTCCTAGGTGTTGTTTTGGCAGGCATTTCTATGTATTTCTTGGCAAGAAATTTTTTCGGAGAATTTGGAGGTGTAGTCTCAGGCCTATTTTATCTTTATGCGCCTTACCATGCAGTTGATATTTACATTCGAGGTGATGTTGCGGAATTCTGGGCATATGCTTTTATTCCCTTAATATTCTTAGGTTTTTATAAAGTTTTTGAAAACTCAAAAAAGCAATTCAAGATTCAAGCATTTGGAATTATTGGGGCTTTAGGTTTTTCTGGCCTGATCCTTTCTCATAATTTAACCGCTCTTATGGTAGCTCCGTTTCTGCTTGTTGCGGTTTTATTGTTAATTATCTTCTCAAAAAAAGAAATCCGCATGCTTAATGCTTTATACTTAATGCTTTATATTTTCTTGGGTTTGGCAGTATCTGCTTTTTATTGGATTCCTGCACTTGCTGAAATGAAATACACCAATATACTTTCGCAAATTGGAGGTGGAGCAGACTTTCGCGACCATTTTGCTTGTATCGGGCAACTTTGGAATAGTTTATGGGGATTTGGAGGATCAGTTGCGGGATGTACTGACGGATTATCTTTTAAAATAGGCAAACTTCATATTTTGGCGTCCATAACAGTTTTTATTCTTATGCTCTGCATCAAAAAAATCAGAAAAAGCAAAAATGGGGCAATTATTTTCTTTTCCTTCTTGGGATTTCTACTATCAGCTTTCTTTACTCTTGAAATTTCAAAGCCTATTTGGGAGACAATTCCGACAATGGCTTTTTTCCAATATCCATGGAGGTTTTTGATACTTGCATCTTTTTTCTCTTCTTTGCTTGCAGGGTCTTTAGTTTTTTTGCTAAAACAATTTAACGTAAGGAATTATTTAGTCGTGCTACCATTAGCATTTTTTCTCTTATTTTTTAATCTAAAACTTTTTGCTCCACAGACTGTTCTTTCAAAATCCGCAGGAGATTATACTAATGAAATGACTTTAAAGTGGACTGTTTCAAAAATTTCAGATGAATATCTTCCTCCCAATTTTAAAAAACCAAAGAGTCAGGATAATGTTTATAAAGGGCAATCAAAGATTAAAGTTCAGGAGACTTCAATCGAAAAAATTTCAAATATGGTCTCCCTTGTTGGTCTTTTAGCCTTGATTGTTGGTATAATCTTATTTAAAGACAAAGCAAAATATGAGTAAAAAAAGCGTTGAAATAACAGTGCCTGTTTATAATGAAGAAAAAGAACTGGCAAAGAGCATTAAAACTCTTTATGAATTTTGTCAAAAAAATTTAAAATCTTATGATTGGCATATCACCATTGCAGATAATGCTTCGACTGATAATACGCCTCTTATAGCATCAAGACTTGAGAAGAATAGTGCTAGAATATCTCTTTTTAGGTTGGAGCAAAAAGGGAGAGGAAGAGCAGTTAAAAGAGTGTGGGTTGAGTCAGGAAGCGACCTCTGTGTTTATATGGATTTGGATCTTTCTACAGATCTTATTCATTTACCAAAACTCCTACGGGCCTTGCAGAACGGTTATGATGTCGCGATTGGCTCAAGACTTGCTAAGGGGGCGAAGGTAGAAGGAAGAACGTTTTTGCGTGAGTTGACTTCAAGAGTCCTAAATTTCTTTTTTATTCAATTCTTTTTTCAAACTCATTTTACTGATGCTCAATGCGGCTTTAAAGGGGTAACGCGTCAAGTTGTTGAAGATCTTATTCCTAAAGTTAAAGATAATGATTGGTTTTTCGACGGAGAACTTTTGATAGTTGCTGAAAAAAGCGGTTACAAAATTTATGAAGAGCCGGTTCATTGGGTTGACAATCCGGGATCTACAGTCCGTTTAATATCAACAATATGGGGAGATTTAATGTCGATGAAGAGACTGCTTTTGACTAAACCTTGGAAAAATAAAGAATAACATGGAAAAACTAAATGTGGATTTGATAATCAAAAGATCAATACGCGGTATTTTTACTTTAATATCTAGGACGTTTATTCTAAACATTATTTCTTTCGTTTCCTTTTTGGTTATTACAAGCGTATTAGGCGCTTCGGAAATAGGTATTTATGTAGCTGTAATTGCGATACAAAGAGTTATTTCCTTTTTTACAGATTTCGGTTTAGGCGCAGCTCTTGTACAAAAAAAAGAAGAATTAAAGCAAGAAGATATAACTACGAGTTTTACTATTCAGGCGTTAATTACTCTTTCGATATTCATTATTATTGCGGCTTCTCTTGGGAAATTCGCAATTTTTCTAAAGCTAAATACGGAGGCCCAAAGACTTCTTTTAGTTTTAGTTTTTACAATTTTCCTTTCTTCTTTTAAAACAATTCCCTCAATTCTTCTTGAACGTTCTCTTAAATTTAGTAAATTAGTCATTCCTCAAATTGCTGAGTCGCTAGCTTTCAATGGAATATTAGTGGCGTTAGTTCTTAAAGGCTATGGAATCTCTTCTTTCAGTTGGGCCTTTTTGGTATCCAGTTTTATAGGAATCCCGTTTTATTACTTTGTTTCTCCCTGGAAAATAAGTCTTGGGATAAGCAGAAAATCGCTTAATTATCTTAAATACGGAATACAATTTCAGGCAAAAAACATTTTGGGCACCATTAAAGATGATCTCTTAACAGTCATACTTATCCGTTTTCTGTCATTTACGCAAATTGGATATATTGGCTTTGCTCAGCGTCTTGCGTTTTACGTTTTTCGCTATATAGTAGACAGCGTTACCAAAGTGACTTTTTCAGCCTATTCAAGAGCTCAGCATGATTTAGCCTTTTTAAGGCAGGCGATTGAAAAATCTTTGTTTTTCGTCAGTGCGAGCATGTTTCCGATTCTTTTCGGACTCATCGTAATTTCCCCCTATTTGATAAGATTTTATCCAAATTGGCATAATAAATGGGAGCCGGCAGTTTTTAGTATAATATTTTTTTGCCTTAATGCTGCTATTTCTTCTCTGTCAGGAATTTTAGTAAATGTGCTTGACGCAACTGGAAAAGTAAAAGTTACATTAAGATTAATGGTAATGTGGACCTTTTTGATTTGGATATTGACTCCTCTTTTCATACATTTTTATGGATACAATGGGGTATCTGTGGCCTCCTTTTTAGTAACAACAACAATTATCTATACGGTCTTTTTAGTTAAAAAAATTGTTGAATTCAATTTTTTTTCCAGCATCATTAATCCTTTAGTCGCATCGGCGTTAATGATAATGGTAGTTTTTATTTTTTCCAATCTTTTCGCAAAAGATTTCTTATCTCTTGTTTTTGTTATACTTACAGGAGGAATATTTTATTTAGTTTGCCTATTTACTCTTTCAGGTAAAGAACTGAAAGCTGATTTAGTAAGATTTGGAATAAGATTATGAATAAGAAAAATATACTTTCTGTTGTGGTCTCGGTTTTTAATGGTGAGAAAGCCCTCGATGAGTGCCTAAAATCAGCATCTTGGGCTCAAGAAATTATAGTTGTAGATAATGCTTCAACAGACAGGACTTTAGAAATAGCCAAAAAATATACAGACAAAATTTTTACAAGACCAAATAATCTAATGCTTAATGTTAATAAAAATTTTGGTTTTTCAAAGGCAACCGGAGAATGGGTCTTATGTCTTGATTCAGATGAAATAATTGCACCGGAACTCGCCGAGGAGATTAAATTAGAAATCCGAAATCCGAAGTCCGGAATAAACGGATATTGGATTCCTAGAAAAAATATCATTTTTGGCAAATGGATTGAACATACAGGTTGGTATCCTGATTATCAATTGCGTTTATTTAAGCGAGAAAAGGGAAGATTTCCGGAAGAACACGTACATGAGATGGTAAAAATTAATGGCGATGTGGATTATTTAAAAAATCACATAATTCACAATAGTTATGAAAATATTTCTCAGTTTCTCAATAAGTTAACTACTATTTATGGGCCAAATGAAGCAGAGCAAATAATTAAAAAAGGATATATTTTTGATTGGAGAGACGCTGTACGATTTCCAGTCAAGGAATTTTTAAGCCGTTTTTTTGCAAGAGAAGGCTACAAGGATGGACTTCATGGATTGATGCTTTCTTTCCTTATGTCTTTTTATCATTTTATTGTCTTTTCGTATATTTGGGAAAAACACAAATTTAGACAAATTAATGATAAAGCAATGTTAATTGAGGTAAAGAAAGAAATACTTCAATCCTCAAAGGATATATTTTTCTGGTTCTCAAAAGAAGAAAGAAAATTTATCAAAAACCCCCTAAGGAAAATTCTCCACAAAGTTTTGAGAAAAGTTAAGTCATGAAGCATGTTGTTATTTCTCTTCTAAATTTTAACAGCAAGAAAAATACGCTTGATTGCCTAAAATCCTTGGAAGACATAAGGAAAGACGGTTTCAAATTAACTATTGTAATTATTGACAATGCATCCAAAGAAGATTTTGACTTAAAGAGCAAAACTGTCAAGGATATATCCTTGGTCGTTATTAAAAATAATGAAAATTTGGGATTTTCCGGAGGACATAATATAGCTATTAAATATGCACTTAATAATAGGGCGGATTACATATTGATTTTGAATAATGATATATATGTGGATAAAGATTTCCTCGCAGAACTTTTAAAAACAGCAGGTGAGGATAAAAGCGTTGGGATTTTATCTCCTAAGATTTATTTTGCGTCAGGATTCGAATTTCATAAAGACAGATACTCAAAAAATGAAATTGGAAAAGTTTTATGGTATGCAGGAGGGGAAATGGATTGGGCAAATGTAATAGGGCTCAATAGGGGAGTTGATGAAGTAGACAAGGGACAATATGACAAGGATGAGGAAACAGAGATTGCAACAGGGTGCTGCATGTTAATAAAGAAAGAAGTTTTTGAAAATATTGGTTTATTTGATGATAAATACTTTCTTTATTACGAGGATAGTGATTTAAGTATGCGGGCAAGAAGAAAAGATTTTAAAATTATGTATGTTTCCAGTTCTGTGATTTGGCATAAAAATGCAGGATCAGCGGGAGGATCCGGATCTGTGCTCCAGGATTATTACATAACAAGAAATCGCTTGTTGTTCGGATTTAAGTTTGCTGCTTTTCGTTCCAAATTAGCGCTTTTTAGAGAAAGTTTGTCCTTGTTTTTAAGGGGAAGACGATGGCAGAAGCGAGGGGCTATAGATTTTTATTTAGGGAGATTAGGTAAGGGAAGTTATAATGTATGATTAAAATTTCTGGAATTGTAATTGCCAAAAATGCGGAGCAGACGATTGCAGATTGTCTTGACTTATTATCCTTTTGTGAAGAAATTATAGTTGTTGATAATAAATCAGAAGATAGAACTAGGGAAGTTGCAGAGAGAATGGGAGCTAAAGTCGTTGAGTGTTTGACAAATGACTTCTCAGACATGAGGAATATAGGCATGAAAAAAGCAATGGGAGAATGGCTATTGTATATAGACGCAGATGAAAGAGTAACAAAAGAATTAGTATCAAGCATTAAGTATAAAGCATTAAGTAATGATGGCAATAATTTTTCAGCATTTAGGATTAAAAGGAAGAATTTTTATTTTGGAAATCATGAATGGCCTTATATAGAGCATTTGGAGAGAGTGTTCAGGAAGGATAAATTAGAAGGATGGCATGGAAGACTGCATGAAAGCCCTAAGGTAAAAGGCAATATTGGAGCACTTGAGGGATATCTTCTTCATTATACTCATCGCAATCTCACATCAATAGTAAATAAGACCATAGAATGGTCAAAAATTGAAGCAGAATTACGTTTTAAATCAGGCCATCCTAAGATGACATGGTGGAGATTTCCCAGAGTCATGTTAACTGCCTTTTTCGATTCATATATAAGGCAAGGTGGGTGGAAAGTTGGAACGGCGGGATTAGTAGAAAGCATGTATCAATCTTTTAGTATTTTTGTTACCTATGCTAGATTATGGGAAATGCAGCAAGAGAAAAAATAAAAAAAACTTCTTGGTATAAAATTTTTTGCGTAATATTTTTTTTGATTGTAATTGCGCAGCCTTTATCGATATTGTATAAAGGAAGAGAAGCCTTTTTTTCAAGAGGTTACATGTCTCAATATGATTTGTTTAAAAGAGCTTATGGAGGATCTCAATATGTCCAGAAAAAAAATCCCGGAATTATGCCTGACCAGACCCTTGAATCTTATGCCGGTGGGGCTTTTTTAAAAGGGGTTAATCCTATTTCCATTGTTCATGATCAGCCTCCTTTGGGAAGATATATTATTTCTTTGTCCATTTTAGTTTTTGATAATCAAAATACAATTATGATTTTGTTGTTTTTTCTTTCCGGCTTGGGAGTTTTTCTTATTACACGTTTAATTCTTAGCAATACTTTATTTTCATTTGTGCCTCTTGGTATTTTTCTTAACGAACCCTTATTTATAAATAAATTTTACAATTCTCCTCTTCTTGAGCCAATACAATTGTCTTTTATAATCTTTGCTTTGTATTTTTTTATTCAGGGAATTATCAAGAAAAATTATGCTAAATGGTTTGTTTTAACATCTATCATGTTGGGATTTGTTATAAGTATTCGATTTTTTGTTCTGGGAGCAGTTTTAGTTTTTTCAATGGTTTTATATTTTTTAATTAAAAAACAATTTAATAAGAAATTTGTTGTATTTTTACTTACCCTACCCCTAGCTGTTAGCATTCTATTGGTTTCCTATGCGAGGACTATTCAGCTTGGGAGTTCAATTTTGCATATTTTTGGTATTCAGAAATACATATATTATTATCATAAGGCGCAGCTTTCCTTACCGTTTTCCTTTTGGGATTTGATACTTTTTAATAGGTGGCATACATGGTGGGGATCAAGAGGAATAACTTCCGATCCCCAGTGGATAATTATTTGGCCAATTTCAATGATTTTCACTTTTATTTATTTTTTGGTTGGAATCTTTAAGAAGATATCAGTTTCCGAACCCGAGAAAATAGTTATTATATGGATAATAGCGTATAGTTTATTTCTTTCATTGGGTCAAGCTTCAACTCGTTACTTTACTCCTTTGTTGCCGTTTATCTACATTATGTCGATTTCTTTTTTAGAAAAAATAATTCTTAAATTTAAAGGTAAAGTAAAATTTTTATGAGAAACTATTTTTTAAAATTTTGGCCAATAATTTTTATTCTTTTAGTTTGGTTTATTTTCGCAAGTCCTTATTTCTTAAAAAATAAAGTTCCTTTTCCTTCTACGTATCAAGTAAATAATTTTGCTCCCTGGAGTGTCAATAGTAAATTTTGGGGGCCTGTTAAAAACGGAGCTATGCCCGACATTATTACTCAGATATATCCGTGGAGACATTTGGCAATTGATATTTGGAAGCAGGGACAAGTACCTCTTTGGAATTTATACACTTTTTCCGGTAATCCTCTTCTGGCTAATTACCAGTCAGGCTCACTTTCGCCCCTTAATGTTCTTTTCTTTATTTTGCCCTTCGTAGATGCATGGAGTATTCTTGTTCTCTTGCAGCCGTTACTTGCAGGTCTATTCATGTATTTATTTGCAAAAAGTTTGAAAATAAGTAAAGTGGGAAGCTTAGTATCTGCTCTTTCTTTTATGTTTTGTGGCTTTATTACTGCATGGATGGGCTATGCAACTTTAGGATATGCTATTTTATTCTTACCGCTTTCCCTTTTTTGCATAGAAAAGTATTGTGAAACAAATAAAAATATTTTTTTATTTTTATTGTCACTAACACTGCCTTTATCTTTTTTCAGCGGACATTTTCAGATAAGTTTATATTTTTTAATTACTGTTGTTTCTTACGCATTCTATAAATTTCTTACAACAAAAAAAATGCTTAATACTTTACGCTTAATACTTTTTACTTTCTTTGGTTTACTTCTTATAATGCCGCAAGTTCTGCCATCGATAGAGTTATATCTTGAATCTTTTAGAAGTTCTTTTTTTCAGGCAGGCGGTATTCC
>Ga0247841_10013891_pt1 | contig 10196 bp, 9 predicted proteins | sample LaCruzMarch2015__2_FD_192410 | JGI IMG/M metagenome (GOLD analysis project Ga0247841, IMG submission 192410) | Freshwater microbial communities from meromictic Lake La Cruz, Castile-La Mancha, Spain - LaCruzMarch2015_18m | ecosystem: Environmental > Aquatic > Freshwater > Lake | place: Spain...
TATTAGTAATATCATCAGGGAAGCCGGCGGTTGATTGGGCAACATATTTTAAACCATGAGCCAGAGCCACGGCGAGCATATCTTTTTTAACTTGAGTAGAGCCGATGGAGACCGTCCCGCTTGGCGTAGTCGTCGTTGAAGCGCCATAAGGCGTTGCGCCCGAAGCTTGAATCCCGGTGTTAGAATAAGCTTCAGTATCGTAACAAATATATAAAATATTTTCACTCCTTTCCCACATTCCGCTGATTAGGCCGAAGCCAATATCATAAGTACCCCCATCGCCGGCTTGGACCAGGACCTTGGTAGTAGTATCTTTTTTTTGATTGAGGGCCGCTTTAATTCCCGAAGCCACTGCAGCCGCATTTTCAAATAATGAATGGATCCAGGGTAAGCCCCAAGCGCTCTGAGGATAGGCCGTGGTGGTCACCTCTAAACAACCAGTCGCATTAGCGATAATGGTATTTTTATCTAAACCCCGCATCACTGCCTGAACAGCTGATAGCTGACCGCAACCAGCGCAAGCGTTATGGCCGGGGGAGAGGAATTGATTTTGTTTATTTAACATATATAAATTATATTTCAAAATTCACCACCAGCACCCCCAGTACTAAAAGTGCATTCTCCAGATGCACTACAAACATTACCCCAAACAAAAAGACTCTCAGAAGGCAATTTTTGTACTGTGCCAGCTAGTTCGCAGGCATATTCGCAAGTATTTGGTAAAACCTTTTCTCCAGTTGTTTTTTCATCAAGACAAGTAGAGTCGGAAATCCAAACAGTTTTCCATGATCCGCCAATTCGACAACGACAACAACCGCTATCAACACAAATACCGAGATTGGGATTAGAATTAACCAAGGCTTTGCCTTTTTGAAAAAATTTACCGCCTTCTTTTAAGCAGGTATCCTCTGATACTCCTTCTTTTGGTGGTTTTTTGAAATTATAGTCACAGCAAGTAGTAATTTTTGTTTCTCTTAAATTTTCCGTCACAATCGGTTTTAAATTCACTAGATCTGGGTTAATTGTATTGAGAATTATCCAGGAGCAAAATAGAATAGCCACGCCGGTAATACTACCGCCGATTAGTTCTTTGGCTTGGCCGATTTTTGTATCATTTCCAGCCGAAGTAAGCCATAAGACACCGCCGGCCATTAGAACAATCGCTGCTAAAATACCGGCAATACCTAAACCATAGTTATAAAAAGCTTTGATGTATTTAACAAGTAAATCACTGGTCATCGTCCCTGAGCCAGGATCATATTGACCAACAGTAATACTTGCATTTCTAGTAAAGTTGGAATTGGGAATAGTTAACTGGGGAGTAAAGTTTAAAGGCACGGGATTACCTTTGGCTGCTCTGACTGTCGGCGCGCTGAGCGCCAAGAAAGTCGCGCTGATTAGCGTTCCGCAAAAAATTAAAACAAACAAGACTTTTAAGATTTTAAAACTATAATGAAAGAAAGTTTTTTTCATATTTTACCCATGAATTTTAAGGAATTGTTTTTGTGACGGGTGTCTTTAATAATTTGTTTAATAATTTTAACAGTGACATCACGACCGCCAAGTCCGACAATATAATTTCTTAAATTATTTCGTCCGCCGGGCAACTGAGCGGCAATCTCCGTATACAAGGGGCCGGCTTGACCGAGACTCAGCGCTTTTTCAACAACCGCAATATTAGCCGCCCTTTCTAAATACTTTTTAATTTCTGTTCCGGGGAAGGGACGGAAGACTTTTATTTTTAGCACCCCGACCTTAGGTTCATTTTTTAAAGTTTCTTTAATAGTGCCGACGACTGAGCCTAGAGCGACAATTATCGTCTGGGGATTTTTTGGTCCGCTGTATTCTATTAAACCGTTATCAATCTGGCGTTGGCCTTTTATAACGGTCGTCCGATTGGCGGATAATTTAAATATTTTTTGAAAAAGCTTATAATCTTTTTTAATTGTTTCTAAGCTATTTTTTAGATCTTCATGGAGGGCTTGGCGGACTTCAAAATAATGACTGGGCGTAAAGAAGGCCCCGAGAGTGACCGGATTTTGGGGGTCCAAGAAAGTCCCGGGGAGAGGTTGATAATCCGGCAAATATTTTTTAATTAAAGTCGGGCTAGGAATTTCGACTGCTTCGTAAGAATGGGTCAGAATAAAGCCATCAACATTAACCATCACTGGTAACTGTAATTTTTCGGCGAGTTTATAGGCGAGGATATGTTGATTAACTGCTTCTTGATGATTTTCAGCAAAGAGTTGGAGCCAGCCAGCGTCCCGCACGGCCATCACATCCTGGTGATCATTCCAAATATTGATTGGGGCTGAAACAGAGCGATTAGCACAGGTCATCACTACTGGCAAGCGCATGCCCGCGATATTAAATAAAACCTCGGCCATCAAGAGGAGCCCCTGAGAACTAGTGGCGCTATAGACTCTGACCCCGCTGGCGCTCGCCCCTAAAACAATACTGGCGGCGGCAAATTCGCTCTCGGCCCGGACATAAGCAAAATCCGTTTGCCCGGCGGCTTTAAGTCGAGCTAAATCTTCAACAATATGGGTTTGGGGTGTTATGGGATAAGCGGAAACCACGGCCGGATTAATATTGCGGATTACTTGAGAAATTGCTCGCGAGCCTTCTAAAATCTGTTTATTTTTAGGCATAAATTAACTTGGCTAAATAAAATGTTTAATAATTAATAATCGGCCACCATTTTTATTGCTTTAACCGGGCATTCTTTAGCGCATAAGCCGCAACCCTTACAATAATCATAAGCTGTTTGCGGTTTAGGCTTAGCAAAACCGTTTTGTTCAAGCATAGTAATACAAGCTTCGGGGCAAATTTTAGAACATAAAGCGCAGCTGATGCAGGTATTGTAATCAGTCTCCGGCCGCGTTGTCCGCCAGGGGCCGGTCTTATTATCTAAAGTAGTATTGGGTTGAGTGATCAGAGATATTTTTGGAAATTTTTTATTTTTCATAAGCTTGGCTGATCGCGGCAATATTTTTTTTAATTATTTCCTCTCCTTTATCGGCAAATTTTTCTTGGATAGCTTTTTTTAGAGATTCTAAAGTAACTAGCCCCGTGTTTTTAGCAAAGGCTCCTAAAATAATGGTGTTAACAATATTTTTTTTAAAAATTTGCAGGGCAATTTCTGTGGCCGGTGAGAAATATAAATTTTTTTTATTTATTTTTAACTGCGGCCATTTATTTTCTGGAGCATTAATAATTACCTTAGTATCAGGTCGGCACCCATAAAAAACATCAACACTATCCAACAGAGTGGCATCTTGGATAATTAAGATAGTTGGTTCGTAAATTTGTTCGCGAGTAATAATCGCTTGGTCGCTAATCCGGGCGAAAGATTGGATCGGGGCGCCGGTTCTTTCCACGCCGAAATTTGGAAAAGCTTGGGCTTCATAGCCATCATAGAAAGCGGCTATTGCAATAAGTTCGGCGGCTGTTACGACCCCTTGGCCGCCGCGGCCGTGGACACGAATTTGTTCTAGCATATAGTATTTATTCGCCGACGAGGCCGGCCACTAATTCTAAAAATTTGTCTTCCGGCAAGTAGCCGGTTAAGCGATTCCCGTTAATAAACCAAGTCGGCGTACCGTCGATCTGCAATGTTTCTCCGTCCTCAAAATCGCGGCGGATTTTATCTAAATATTTTTGTGTGTCGAGGCAGTCCGTAAATTGATTTTTTTCGAGTGAGAGGTTATTTGCTAAAATCAGTAAGGCGGCTTTTAATTCTTCGCCAGTCGTAGTTAATTGGTCCTGGTTAGCAAAAAGAAGATCATGCATTTCCCAGAATTTATTTTGTTCACCGGCGCAACGGGCGGCTAGAGCGAGCTCGACGGAATTTTCATGGAGCGGATAATCGCGGAAAATAATTTTTATTTTATCCGGATGCTGAGCCAGGGCCTCTTTTAGGCCAGCGACAGACTGTTCGCAGAAGAGACAAGCGAAATCAGAAAATTCAATGATTGTAATGGGAGCTTGGCTTAAAACACCTAAAGAATAATTACTGCCATCGCCCTGAATAGCGGTGCGAATTAGGGCTTGCTGACTGGCTAGTAATTCTTGAGTTTCGCCTAATTGAATTTCTTTGATTTTATTTTTTACATAAAAACCAGCCGACACTGCGATGGCTAGGATTAAGGCAATAATAGTCAAGATTGATTTTCCCCACCATTTTTTATACCAGGGGCGGAGTTTTTTGGCATGCCGCGCCTTCATGGCCGCATATTCTAGGCGTTCTTCAAGGCTCATAAACAATTTTATAAATTGAAAAATAAGGCTGTTTAAAGTATACTTTTATTATAACATAAAATATGAAAATAATCTCTTGGAATGTTAATGGAATTAGAGCGGTAGCTAAAAAAGGTTTCACTGATTTCTTACATCAGGTGGGTCCGGATATTTTATGTTTACAGGAGATAAAAATTTCTGAATCCGCCCGGGTAGCTATTGAGTTTGATTTTCCCGGTTATCAGGAATATTGGCACTCGGCAGAGCGCCCTGGTTATAGCGGCACCGCTATTTTAGTAAAAGAAGGCTTAAGTGACTTGGTCGAGGTGAAAAATGGCTGGGGGCAAGAAAAATTTGATAATGAAGGGCGAGTGCAAACTTTAGAATCAGCCAAGTTCTTCTTATTAAATGTTTATTTTCCCAATGCTAATCCCGAGTTAACGCGACTTGGTTATAAACTAGAATTTAATGAGGCTTTACTTAAATATGTAAAAAAATTAGAGAAGCAGAAGCCGGTAATTATTACTGGTGATTATAATGTTGCTCATGAAGAGATTGATTTAGCCCGGCCAAAAGAAAATGTCGGGAGCTCGGGCTTTACCCCGGAAGAGAGAGCTTGGTTTTCTAAATTTTTAAAAGCGGGATTTATTGATACTTTTCGTTTATTTAATGGTCAGAAGATTCAGTATTCTTGGTGGAGTTTTAGAGCTGGCGCGCGAGCCCGAAACGTTGGTTGGCGGATTGACTATTTTTGTGTATCCGATAAACTAAAGAAACAAGTGAAAAAAGCTTATATTTTAGATAAAATTACTGGTTCGGATCATGCCCCGATAGGGCTGGAGATTTATTAGAGATTAGAGATATATCTTTATGTATAATCATCAAGAAATAGAAAAAAAATGGCAGAGGATTTGGCAAGAATCTGATCTTTATAAAACAAAGACCGATCAGACTCGCCCGAAATATTATATTTTAGACATGTTCCCCTATCCCTCGGGAGTTGGTTTACACGTTGGTCATCCTAAGGGTTATATTGCGACCGATATTTTAGCGCGTCAGCGGATGATGCAAGGCTATAATGTTCTCCATCCGATGGGCTGGGACGCTTTTGGTTTACCGACGGAAAATTATGCTTTGCAGAATAAAGTTCAGCCGCGCCTCGCGACTGAAAAAAATATTGCGACTTATAAGAAACAATTAGAAATTCTGGGATTCTCTTATGATTGGGAGCGGGAAGTGAATACGACGGATCCTCAGTATTATAAGTGGACACAATGGGCTTTTTTGGAAATGTTTAAAAAAGGCTTAGTCTATGAATCAAATGAACCGATTAATTGGTGTCCATCTTGCCAGACGGGTTTAGCAAATGAAGATTTGGAAGATGGCAAATGTGAACGCTGCGGCAGCGAAGTAGAGCAGAAGCCTTTGCGTCAATGGGTTATTAAAATTACGGATTATGCTGATCGTCTTCTCAATGATTTAGAAAAATTACCGGATTGGGAGGAATCAATCAAAGAGATGCAGCGGAACTGGATCGGCCGGAGTGCCGGAGCGGAGATTAATTTTAAAATAAAACCGGTTGGTGAAAATTTTAAAGAAGATGTTATTAATAAGAATATAAAAGTTTTTACCACTCGTCTGGATACAATTTTTGGTTGTACTTATGTGGTCGTTGCTCCGGAACACCAGTTGATTCAAGAATTACGCGGTCAGATTAAAAATTGGCCAGTCGTGGAAAAATATTTAGAGACCGTTAAGAATAAAACTGTTTTGCAGCGGACAGATTTAAATAAAGAAAAATCTGGTGTAATTTTAGATGGCTTAAAAGCGGTTAATCCTTTTAATCAAGAAGAGGTGCTGATTTTTGCGGCGGATTATGTTTTAGCTTCTTATGGAACAGGAGCAGTAATGGCTGTTCCGGCCCATGATGAGAGAGATTGGGAATTTGCTAAAAAATACGATTTAAATATTAAGCAAGTTGTTTACGATTTGACCAGTCAAGACTCTTCTGATGGTGATTCAAAATCAGTTTCAGAGGTTTTTACGAGTGATGGTTACTTAAAAAATTCTGGAGATTTTTCTGGCTTAAGGTCAGGTGAAGCGCGAGAGCGGATGACTGATTGGTTAGAAAAGAAAAAGTTAGGTGCTAAAAAAATAAATTACAAATTAAAAGATTGGGTTTTTTCACGACAAAGATACTGGGGCGAGCCGATTCCGCTTATTCATTGTGAAAAATGCGGGGTAGTAGCTGTTTCGGACAAAGACTTACCGCTTACTTTACCAGAGGTAGTTAGTTATGTCCCGACTGGGACAGGTGAATCGCCTTTGGCCGCGATAACGGATTGGGTAAATGTGTCTTGCCCAAAATGTGGCGGAGCAGGGAAACGAGAAACTAATACCATGCCACAATGGGGTGGTTCTTGTTGGTATTATTTACGCTATCTTGATCCGCATAATGATCAAGTTTTAGTTGATAAAAAGATAGAGAAATATTGGTCACCGGTTGATTTTTATGTCGGTGGGGCAGAGCATGCCACGCGCCATTTAATTTATGCTCGTTTTTGGCATAAATTTTTGTATGATATTGGCGCCGTTAATTATGAAGAGCCTTTTACTAAATTAAAACACGTTGGTTTGATCATGGGCGAGGACGGACGGAAGATGTCTAAGCGTTGGGGGAATGTTATTAACCCCGATGAAGTAGTGGCTGAATTTGGAGCGGATGCCTTGCGAGTCTATGAAATGTTCATGGGGCCCTTTGATCAAGCGATTAGCTGGAATACTAAGGGTTTAGTCGGAGCGCGGAAGTTTTTAGAAAAAGTCGAGAGACTATTTGAAATAAATGGCGCTGATTTTGCGGCGCCCGAGATAGCTGATAAAAAATTAATTTCTTTGCTTCATAAAACCATTAAGAAGGTTAGTGAAGATTATGAGAATTTTCATTTTAATACCGCTGTTTCGGCTTTAATGATTTTAGTTAATGAATTAAACGACTGGCAGGCTAAAAATAAACGTTGGCCTTTTAGCCAGCAAGAAGCCGGGTGTTTACTGCAGATTTTAGCGCCCCTCGCTCCACATTTAAGTGAGGAGCTTTGGAAAAAATTAGGCAACGAGACGAGTATTTTTAAATCAGTTTGGCCAAAATACGATCAAGAGTTAGTTAAAGACGAAACGATTAATTTAGTGGTTCAGGTTAATGGTAAATTGCGGGCGACTTTAGTTACGCCAGTAGATATTTCCGAAGAGGAAGCTTTAAAATTAGCCCAAACCGAGGAAAGTTTGAAAAAATGGTTGCTGGCTAAGGAAATTATTAAAGTTATTTTTGTGCCGGGAAAATTATTAAATATTGTTGTTAAATAAAAACAACCCCCTAAAAAGAGGGGGTGTTTTTTTGAGTCTTATTCTGGAGATAAAATCTTCACTAACAGTGATATTATTATAGCAGATATATTTTTAATATCAAGCCCGCTAAAGATTGCGTTATTTGATGGCAAAACGCCTCCTGGTGGACCCGCGGGGAATCGAACCCCGAAGACTCTCCTGTTAGTGAAGAACTTGTCACCAGAACCGGGCCCACTGACAAGTAGTATAGCCGAGAAAAGATGAAGAAAATATAAAAAGTAATTTTAATGATTGATTTTAGTAGAGCTTTATTTTATGAGTGATTTATTACCAAAAATCAGAGAAATTTGCCATTTATTTAAAATTAATCCCCAACGTTCTAAGGGGCAGAATTTTTTAATAACTGAATCGGTTTATGATTATATTGTGAAGGTGGCTGAAATTGGTTCAGAGGATATAGTTCTAGAAGTCGGGCCGGGCCTAGGTTTTTTAACGACGCGTTTAGCGAGACAAGCTAAGCAAGTAATTGCCGTTGAGCTCGATGATAATTTAGCCGCTTACTTGCAAACGGGTTTCTCCCTAGAAAATATTGATAATGTGACCGTTGTTAATCAGGATATTTTAAAATTTAATTTAGCTGATTACTTGCCGAGCGACGCGTCCTATAAAGTCGTCGCTAATCTACCCTATAACATTACTTCTTTTTTCTTGCGCCAGTTTCTTTCGGCTGAATATCCGCCTTCAAGTTTAATTTTAATGTTGCAGAAAGAAGTCGCCGAGCGAATTGTCGCCCAGCCGCCCGAGATGAGCCTCTTAGCGGTCTCGGTCCAGTATTATGCTCAGCCGGAAATTTTAAAAATTGTAAAAGCGGGTAATTTTTGGCCGGAGCCGAAGGTCGATAGCGCTTTAGTTAAATTTACCGTTACTCGTCGGCAAAATTTAAAGCTAGCAGATAAACTTTTTTTCCGCATGGTTAAGATTGGTTTTAGCGCTAAGCGAAAAATGCTCAAGAATAATTTAGCTGCTGGCCTAAAAATTCCGACCGTCACTCTGGAAAATATCCTTTTAACTAATAATTTTCCGCCGCAGATTCGGGCGGAGAATCTAAGTCTCACAGATTGGCAAAAATTATTTGCGGCGCTCCGTGATTTTGTGGTATAATAAAATTAATTTTGAAAGACTTTAGAAAAAAAAGATGGCTGAAAATAACAGTGAAAAAAATAAGCCGCCGCGCGTTTTAACAAGTCTGCCTCATCCTCAAAAAATCGCGGTTTCACTCCTGGCTTTATTAGCGATTTTAATCGTCTTTTTTTGGGCGTGGCAATTTAAAGCTAATATTAATCGACCTTTCAAAATAGCTTCAATTGACGATGTAGCTACTAACACCTATGTTGATCCGCGGGAGCAGGATACGGATAACGATGGTTTATCGGATTATGACGAATTAAATGTTTATAAAACTTCGCCTTATTTAGAAGATACGGATAGCGATGGAATTTTAGATAAAAAAGAAGCTGATCAGGGAACTGACCCAAATTGCCCACTTGGCCGAAATTGTAATGTGACGGCGGAAGGAGAATCTAATACCGCGACTAGTGCGGCGATTATGGTTCCGGATTTAACGCCGCCTAGTAATTTGAATGCCTCGGGGACGCCCGAAGTTATTTTACAAACCGCTTTAGCCGGGCAATTAGATGCTACTAGTTTACGAAAACTTTTACTTGACTCTGGTATTGATCAGGCTACCCTAGATCAAATTAGTGACGCCGACCTCCTCTCTATTTATCAAGAATCTTTAACGAATCAAAATATCCAAACACAATAAAATGAGGTCTTCTTTTTTTGGAACAAAGAAGCGTGATTTAAAAGCCAGTTCTAAAGTGGTTGGTTTTTTGTTGCTATTTATCATCGCCTTTTCGATATTAATGGCGCCGACTAAAGTTGCTCAAGCTCAGTTGCCGGTTACTGATGCCATTGCGTCCGCTTGGAATGCGGGAACAACTATTTGGAATAAGATACAGAAAGCTTTAGCGGTAATATGGCAAAAGGTTGGTTCAATAGCGATGCAACAAGCGGTCAGTAAAGCTCTTAATAAGATCGCTTATGATACCGCTACTTGGATTGGTTCCGGAGCTGAGGGTCAGAAGCCCTTATTTGTGACTGAAGGTTGGGATAAGTATCTTTGGAAGGTCGGTGATGAGGCGGCCGGAGATTTTTTAGAGTCTTTTGTAAAGACTTTAAATACAAATGTATCGGACGATTGTGGCGAAACTCAGAATAAATGTAATGCCACATGTACTGCAGATTTTAAAAAGACCGGTGATCAGAATCAATTATCAAAATGCGCTGATGCTTGTACTAAGGGTTGGAATCGTTGCTCAAAATCTGTGGCTAAGGTGACGAAAAATTGCAGAGATGCTAATACGAATTGTTATGATAAGTGCCAAGAAGCAGGCCCCCCCGACCCAGCATGTCTTTCATCATGTGATGAAGTACTCTCTAAATGTATAAAGGACTTAAGCGGCGCTGATTCAAACGCCCAATCCCTCAGTTCATACTCCTCCTCTTTTAATGTCTGTCAACCCTCCTCAATTGAAGCTAAGTTAAGAATGGGT
>Ga0247841_10013894_pt1 | contig 10195 bp, 12 predicted proteins | sample LaCruzMarch2015__2_FD_192410 | JGI IMG/M metagenome (GOLD analysis project Ga0247841, IMG submission 192410) | Freshwater microbial communities from meromictic Lake La Cruz, Castile-La Mancha, Spain - LaCruzMarch2015_18m | ecosystem: Environmental > Aquatic > Freshwater > Lake | place: Spain...
AAAATCGCCTCCGTACTTCCAGTACTCACGTCCCTGATCGTCCTTGGCATAGAGTCCCTGGTCAACCCAATCCCAGATGCAGCCTCCCTGCAGCTGAGGATATTTCTCGATCACATCCCAGTAATCCTTGAAATTTCCGGTGCTGTTTCCCATGGCATGGGCATATTCGCACATGATAAGCGGCCTTATTTGCGGAGCATAGCCGTACCATTGCAGGTCCCAGGGTGCCCAGTACATCGGACAGAAGATATCGGTATTTGCGCCCTGTTCGGCTCTTTCATACCAAACCGGACGGCTTTTGTCGCGGTGCTTGACCCAATCGTAAGTGGCCGCGAAGTTGCATCCGTTCCCGGCTTCATTTCCCAGCGACCAGATGATGATGCACGGATGGTTTTTATCCCTTTCCACCATCCGGATGGTCCGGTCGAGGTGTGCCTTCATCCATTCGGGATTGTTGCCCAGTGTTTTATCAGGATCGTAACCCATGCCGTGAGACTCCACATTGGCCTCGTCGATCACATACAGACCATATTCATCGCACAGTTCATACCAGTAAGGATCATCGGGGTAATGGCAGGTACGGACGGTGTTGATGTTGGCCTCTTTCATCAGCTGAACATCTTTTCGCATCAGTTCCTTCGAAATGACATGGCCTTTGACAGGATCATGTTCATGCCGGTTGACTCCTTTGATCAGTACAGGCTTGCCATTTACAAGGAAGAGACCATTCTTTACCTCGGTGGTGCGGAATCCAACACGGCAGCCGGTAGATTCAAGGATCTTTCCATCCTGGTCACGAAGGGTGATGACAAGATGGTATAATCCGGGGGTCTCAGCGCTCCATTTTCTGGGTGAGGGAATAAACTTCTCGAAGTAGAGGGTATCCTCCATTCCTTTGAGTTGAAAAACCTGCGATTCCTGGATCTCCGGAGTTTTTGATGTGGCAGAACCGAAGAGTGATATGCCGAGGGAATAGGTGGTGTTCGCCGGAGTGTCTTTTGCACCGGTCGCTGTGGCCTGAGATTCATCTCTTACAATCGCAGTAACCTTCAGCAATCCGTGCCGGTAATTGGAGAACAGATCGCCAATGGCAAAGAAGTCACGGATTCTCATCCCGGGTGTTGAATAGATATAAACATCGCGGTTGATCCCGCTCATCCGCCACATGTCCTGGCATTCGAGGTAACTGCCATCGCTCCAGCGGAAGACCTCCACCCCCAGGGTGTTCTTACCTGGCCTGAGATATTTTGTAATGTTGAATTCAACAGGGGTCTTTCCATCTTTTCCCATGCCGATACGTTCTCCGTTGAGATAAACATACATGAAGGATTTCACGGCGCCGAACCTCAGGAAGACTTCACGATCCTTCCAGTTTTCGGGGATCTCAAAGGTTCTCCGGTATGATCCCACCGGGTTATAATCGCGTGGAACCAGCGGGGGATTGGGTTTCATGAGGTGTTTGAACTCATAGGGCATGTTCACGTATATCGGGTATCCATATCCCTGCAGCTCGATGGTTGACGGTACCAGGATATCCTTCCATCCGGTGACATCAAAATCATCTTTATAAAAGTCGAGCTCCCTTTTCTCCGGGGTTTCCGCCCAGTTGAACTTCCATATTCCGTTGAGCAGGATGGAAAAGGGGGAGGCTGACCAGTCGTTCCGCAATGCGGCCGCCTCGGTGTCGTACGGCAGAAAGGTTGCATGTGGCGGCTCATTGTTGATGCCTGTCAGTTGCGGATTTTCCCAGTCGCGTGGGGTTGTTTGGGCGGAAGCCATAGAGATGAAAAGAAGCGAGATGGCGAGGTAATGAGTAAGCGAAATAGCGAAGTGGCGAAATAATGAAACGGTGAAAGGGCTTTTCATGACCGGATTTTTCTTCGAAAATAGAAATATTTTTACGATCTGTGATCAACAAAATCCACTTTCACTCAATCGAAAGTTTCATGGCGCATCACCCAATTGCGTAGTCAATTTGTGCAATAGGTTCTTCAATTTTAAATTATGGATTAATTATCAGGAAAATTTTATATTACCTTTGTAAAAAGGTCTCCTGATGCCAGAGATATGCAGGTTTTTTGGTATTGTCATTCAAATGTTCGGCAATGATCATAATCCTCCACACTTTCATGTCATTTATAATGAATTCAGGGCGATTATTGAGATAGAATCGGGTGATATTTTACAGGGAGATTTACCTTCCAAACAGTTGAAATTTGTTCAGGTTTGGTGCATAATTCATAAGGAAGAGTTGATTGAAAACTTTTTATCTTTAAGATCGGATGTCCAAATTTTTAAGAAAATAAAACCCTTGGAATAAATGAAATGGATTCTTAAAATACTTAGTGTTGATCCTTATAAGGTGACCTGTGTTTGGAATGATAACGTTATCCGGGTCATTGATCTGGAGGATTTTCTCAAAATAAAATCAAAGAATCCCAAAGATTCCTATGTGCAATTAATCAATGAAAAGCGGTTCAGGGAAGTTAAATGTGATGGAACTACATTGTACTGGGAAAAGGGAATAACCATGAAAGACGTTGACGGAACCTTAAAACCGGCCCCGCTTGACATTGATCCGGATGTGTTATTTGAAATGACTTTATCTGACCGGAAAAGAAAAACCAAAAGAACTTTGGTTTAAACCCTTCTTATCAATCTTTTATTTTAGTACGCAAATTTCTTATCCTTTCCCAATCGGTGAGGGTATGCTCAAATTCAGATTGATCGGGTTTGCCCATATAAACACTTGACTGTTTGAAGATCATCCGGCTGGGTTCCTGCTTTTCGAGATGGATATGCAACTCATTTGCTCCGGTATTCCTTACCAGTTCGGCAATGTTGTGCTCCTTCACCCCGCAGCCGGGCATGATGATGATGCGGCCGGCCGAGCGGGTTATCAACGCTTTGATCAACCCGGCTCCTTGCGGAGCCGTGGGTTGTTGTCCGGAAGTGAGGATGCGGTCGATCCCCAGTTTTATCAACTGGTCCATGGCATCGAAGGGGTCGGTGGTCATATCAAAGGCCCGGTGACAGGTGATGCCCATTGGGCGGGACAGATCAACCAGCTCCTTCATGCGTTCCAAATCAATGCGTCCATCAGGCTTCAGGATCCCGAAAACCACCCCATCGGATCCCAATGTTTTTGCCATCCTGATATCCTCCTTCATAATCTCAAATTCATCACCGGAATAGAGAAAATCTCCACCTCTGGGGCGGATCATGACGAAGAGCTGGATCTTCAGATTCTTCCTTGCAAACCATATGGCTCCGGCACTGGGGGTGGTCCCGCCATCATGGAGGTTTTCACAAAGTTCCACCCGATCGGCGCCCCCCTTCTGGGCTTCGACCGCTGAAAGAGCTGAATTTACGCAGGCTTCTAACAACATTTGCGAAGGGATAAGGTCATTTTTTACAGTCATGGGGTAACAGGGTTGTTTTTCACGAGTTCATTCCGGTGCAGATGAATGTTTAAAAAATGGCGGAGATCCCGGTTCCTTCCATGCAGTTCTGGCAAATGCCGACCGAGTTACGGTGATCCAGGATCATCTGACGGAAACTATTGTAGCGGCCGCTCTTCCAGATTTTTGTCAACGACTCCTGTGCCAGGTCGCCAAGCTGGTGCCCTGCATCCTTATCATAACAACATGGGACCACCTTCCCGTCCCAGGTGATCACACACGAACTCCACATCCGGAAACAGCGGTTGGGAAGCCGGTTTTTCAAAGCGTAATGGGGAGATGAATTATCGAATGGCAGCGCCGAGGAATTGTTGAATTGATACATTTCAGATTCAGATAAGGATTGAGGAGCCTGAAGGTGGAGAAAATTCCAAAAGATTTTAAATTTTGATTTTTGAATTGATGATTTGAATTTTGAATTTTGAATTTTGAATTTTGAATTCAGATTCTTCAAAGTATATCTTGAATACCTCGGAATATCCGTCATCAGCGGATTTCCGTGTTGAAAATCATTGAACTGGGCGGTTTTAAGTTGAACCTGGTCGACACCAAGCTCCTTCCCAAGTTTCTGAATCTCCTTGATCTGATGTTGGTTGGATTTAAGCACGAGGAACTGGATGATGATCTTCGGATGACTTGATTTCAACCTTTTTTTTGCCTCCACGATGGTTTGAATCCCCTTGATTACTTTTCCGAAATCACCGCCGGCGCGGTATGAAGAATATGCCTGCTGATCCGTGCCGTCGAGTGAGATGATCAACAGGTTAAGCCCGCTGGTGATGGTCTCTGCTGCATTTTCAGGGGTCAGAAAATGACCGTTTGTGGAAGTCGCTACGAAAATCTTTTTTGAACGCGCATACCGGACAAATTCAAAGAAACCTGGATTCATGTAAGGTTCTCCCTGGAAGTAGAGTGTGAGGTAGGAGAGCCATGGCAATAACTGATCAACGACCAACCGGAATGTCTCCGGTGTCATCATGCCCCGTTTCCTCGTCAGTTCCATGGCGCCGCTGGGACATTCCGGACAGCGGAGGTTGCAGGAGTTGGTGGGTTCGACGGAAACGGCAAGCGGATAACCCCAATGAAAGACCTTCCCCGTCATCCGGGAAATCAGGTAACTGAAGGTGATTTGGATAACATTGACAACGCGTAAAAAAAGCAAATCAATAAAAAATTAAGGATTAGAATTATTTTCAGCTTCTGCCTGCCGGCGATCCCTTTTTTTCTTTTTCCTTTTCTCGAAAAAGGATTTCCCTATGGAGAAGGCCTTTGAAACCACGGTAGATGTGCCCGATATATCCGTGAAAATGGCGCTTGTAAGATTACGGAATGTCAATGCATCCACCAGGTGACGGTAGTTGTACTTAATGCTTTCTTCCGTCTTTAAAATTTCCATCCGGAGGCGAAATTTTTCATGCTCGAGGGCTTCAAGCGAATCGATCTTTCCGGCTTTGATGGTATACCTTTTATTCGTTTTCATCTGACTCCTCCATTATAATTTTGGTGAGATGTGTAACCATTGGATTGATGAAAAGTTTACCCCTGAAGGCATATATGGTGACACCGGAAAGGATGTATACGGCAATCATGATGAGTGCTCCAAGATACGCAGGGCCAACTTCCTCACCGAACCAGAAGACAAAGGCCAGTGAAATGAAGAGCAGCAGGAACATGGCAAGGATGAAGAAAATTACGGCGATCAGAAAAAAAGAGGCCAGCTTTGCAATTTTCTCGGTAAGAAGGAGCTTGATGTAGTCAATCCGCAGGTTGACATACTCTTTAACATTTCCCGTGAGTTCGGAGAAATTATCGGAAATTTTAGATGTTTCCATGGCTTACTTCGTTTCGGGTTTAGCGGTTTCCGGTTCCTCAACGAAATGATTCTCTGTGTCGTCGTCGTCGGGCTCGGAATCTTTGGAAAAGGCCGATTTGAAAGCATTCAGCTTTTCCGAAAAATCATCCTCGAACGAATCGGCCAGGCTCATGAGTTTTTTCTTCAGCCTTTTGCGGGTTTTAGAACCTTTTGCCGGTGCGATCAGCATCCCGACACCAACCCCTGCAGCCAGTCCGACAGCAGCTGCAAGCAGAATTTTTGAACTTGATTTTGACATAATTTTTGAATTATGATTAATGAAATACGATTTAAATTAGTGGTCATCAGGGATTATTCCCGTTGCATATGCTGAATGATCCTGAAATTACTGAGAAACTCCTTGGCTATGATTTTAAGGAAGCCATACGCGGGTACGGCTATGATCATTCCTATGATGCCTCCTAAACTCCCTGCCGCGATGACGACCAGGAAAATCTCCACCGGATGAGCCTTCATGCTTTTACCCTGAATGAGCGGGGCGAAAACATTGTTATCGATGGTTTGCACCACAAACATGGCAACGATGATTTTCAGTGCCATCGGGAGTATCATGGCGTATTCCCCGGCACTGATGACTCCGGTCAGCCCAAGCAAAACACCCATGATCATCGCGATGATTCCTCCAAGGTAAGGTACAATGATGATGATCCCCGTAAAGAAACCGATCACCAGGGGACTTTTTACTCCGACAATATAAAGCGCCAGTGAATAGGTAATGATATTGGCCATGATCTGGATGATCAATCCGATGAAATAGCGCGAGAGCAGGGTTTTGCTTTTTAACATAACGGCCTTCAACTGGTTATCGTATTTCCGCGGAGAAAGCAATAAAATGAACCGTGGCAGCATGTTTACATCAAACAGGAAAAAAAATGAAAGAAACACGATGGAAAAGACATTGAAAAAAAAGGTTCCTGTGAATGAAATTACCGAAGAGAGAATGTTTGAGAACAATCCGAAATCAATGATTTTCAGAATGGCCTGCTTGGCTGTAGTTTCGATGGTGGCGCCTTTGGGCATGACACCGTACTGAATAAGGGTTTGCTGGAGCCAGTCAACCTCCTGGTGATAATACTGCAGCAGTTTTACCCCGTCAATGCCGGAGATCATCTGTGCCTCCTGGATGATCAGCGGGATGAACATGGCAAACATCCCGAAAAAAAGCACCAGGATGAGCAGCAGGGTCAAGGTTACACTCAGCCAGTGAGGAAATCTGAACCGGCCAATTTTTATCCGGTCGAATAACTCCACGAGAGGCGATCCAACAATCGAAATGACCCCGGCCACGATGATGAATATCACGATATTGGAGAAATACCACACCAGGAACCCGATCGCGGCAAGGATGATGACCCAAAAAAACAGCTTGTATTTTTGATATAATTCGTGCATGAAAAAGGCTTTGACTGTACAAACCTAAGCTATTTTGGCTTTAAAGTCAAGACTTCTGAATAAATTCCTTTAATGGATGCGAAACAATTGATTTTTGGAAAGCATTAACCTCCTTTGCTCAACATACACCCATATTTTCGTATCTTGCACCAGTTTTGAATTATGGCTGAACGGGTTTGTAAAACAAAACAAACTCAATTCTTTGGTATTGTTGCAACAGCAGAATTCTATGGTCAAGGAAGATATCCCGGTAAGCGAGTTTCGTAGGATCCTACGACATTTCGAAAGAGAGCTTAACGTACAGAACCAGTCGGGTTGCTGTTGCGGGGTTACCGTTTCACAGTGCCATGCCCTGATGGAGCTGGCATTGAAAGACAATGTTACCATGAATGAACTCTCCGGCCGTTTGCATCTGGATAAAAGCACCGTAAGCCGGACAGTGGATAACCTGGTTCAGATTGGTCTTGTTGAACGGGAGATTCCAGCCATGAATAGAAGAACTACCAGGGTAAGCCTTTCTGAAAGTGGCCGCTCGGTTTGTAAAACAATCAACGAGGGCAATGATCGCTATTACATGGAGGCATTGCGCGCCATACCTCATTCCAACCTGGCAGATTTCCTGAAGGGTTTTGAAGCATTGGTCAACGGGATGATGCGTCTGAATAAAAGGTAGATTCGAAAATCTGACACCCTTCCGACTTTTTTTCCTCCACTGATTTCACCCGATCTTTAGCAGGGTTTAACCTTTTTTAACCTTAATTAACCTAATTTGTTTTTTCATGAGATTTTTAATGTTGTAATTTGCAACAGTTGAAATTAACATCATTAATAATCCTTAACAGATTCATCATGAAAAAAGTAATTCTCTTTTCACTCATCTCGGTCCTATTTATGTCCTTCAAAGGACCTGAAAGCATCAAATGGTATTCATTGCCTGAAGGACTTGAAATTGCCCGTCGCGACAATAAACCAATGTTACTTTTTATTTATGTTTCCTGGTGCGACAAGTGTCAACGGATTGAAAAGAAGGTTTTTAATAGCAAGGAAATTTCCCCGCTCATCACGGAGAACTTCATCGCGGTTAAAATGAACCCGGAGATTGATTCTGCCTATTTCAGAAGCGACAAATTGTTGAGCCGGAAAGTTTTCCTGAGCGAAGTTACCCCTGGCAGGTTGGCCCTTGGTGTTCCAACTACCGTTTTCTACAAGGAAAAAGAAAATGAAAATCTAATTTTACCTGGATTGATGGACCCAGCTGAATTAAAGGAAAGCATAAATAAATTCCTGAAAAAATAGTGTTGTCGAACATGAAAAGAAACCTGGTTTTATTGGCGGTCGCTATGTTTTTTCTCAACGATGTTGACGCGGGGGTAAAAGCAATAAATCCCGTGCCATTGTTTTTGATTGAAGGCATTGGAAACGGTTACAGCGCCCCTGCCGTAACTTCCTCCAGGGTATTTGTTACCGGTGAGTTGGAAGGAACAGGCTTTTTATTCGCGTACGATACCCAAGGGAGCCTGCTGTGGAAATCATCATATGGCCGGGAATGGGCCGAGAATTTCAGGGGATCGCGGGCTTCGCCTGTCGTCGCCGATACCATGGTTTATACCTGTTCGGGTTTGGGGGATATCGCCTGTTTTGGTATTCAAACCGGGAAAAAGCTATGGGAAGTGAATATGATTGAGGATCTGCATGGAGTAAATGCTGTTTTTGGATATTCGATGCCTGTACTGATTGAAAACGACAGGATCTATTGTCTTCCCGGCGGACCGGATACCAACATCGTGTGTTTAAACAGATTTTCCGGTGAGATCATCTGGATTTCAGGAGGCAATGGCGAAACACCCGGGTATACCTCACCGTTGGTCATCCGGCATCATGACCGGAAATTGCTGGTGACCTTTTCCGAAATGGCGCTACTTGGGCTGGATGCAGAAACCGGGGCGCTGCTCTGGACCTATGAATTATCGTTAAAAGGCAACCTGCCTTGCAATCAGCCCATCTATGCACAAGGGTTCTTATACATCGTGGCCGGCAGTGGAAATGGAGCGGTAAAACTCGAACTGTTGGAAAATGGTTCCCAAATACAGGAAATCTGGCGCAATCCTGACTTTGATACCTATTTCGGAGGTTTTGTGATGATCGGCAATTTTCTTTATGGATCAGCTGATAAGCGGCATCTGTGGTGGAGTATCGATGCGAATACGGGAAAGGTTACAGGTTCATTATCCTTTGGTACCGGAGCAACGTCATCAGAAGGTAAAAATTTGGTTTTGTACAATCAAAGCGGTAAAGTCGGTATTGTACGACCGGATAACGGAAAAATGACATTGGTCAATTCATTCCTCATAACCAAAGGGACCAGTGAACATTTTGCACCTCCCCTTGTTGCAGGGGGAAGGCTTTTTATACGGCATGGAAATGCATTGCTGGTGTATGATTATCAAGAACTCCTTAATCTCTGACAATGACACATTCAAATTGCGCGTTGGATCTGTTTCAACAGAACTTCAATTGTTGTCAATCCATACTCGGCGCTTTCGGCCCTGAATTGGGTTTGGACAGTACCATGGCCATGAAACTGGGAGCCGGATTTTCGGCCGGAATAGCCTACCGTGGCGAAACCTGTGGCGCAGTGATCGGCTCCTGCCTGATCATCGGGCTTGTGAAGGGAAGCGATGATCCCGCCAACGATTTAGCGGAACAATTGACCTATTCGGGGATAAAGGATTTTATGGCAGAATTTAAAACGAAATTAGGGGACACCTCCTGCAGCCAATTGCTTCAAACCGACATCTCAACTGCCGAAGGATTTGCTTATGCGCATGAATCCGGACTTTTTAAACAACGCTGTCCGAAATTTGTTGGTGAGGCTGCAATAATACTCGAAAGCCTGCTGAAATGCAGGTCAACCATTCATGCGAAGTAATGATGTTCATTTAAGCGGGAAAATAATGGATATTTTGTACGCGAAGTTATCCCCGACAGCATTGAACGAGTAAGGCCCCCAACGATAAAAAGCGCCGATTCCCAGGGTATAGATCTTCAGGTTCACCAGGTTGTTGACGAGCAGTCCCGATTCGTAGTACCCAAGGTTCATCTCTTTTGGCTGGATAGAGATGTAATCGTAATCGGATTTGTGGTCCAGCCATCCGAAACCGATGTTCTGGGCAATGGCAAATTCGGGATGAAACCATTTCTTTCCTTTGTACAAGAGGTAGCCGAAATCATGATAAAGGTAAATCGAGGCGTATTTACTGGATAGAAACTCATTCATTCGCATGGTGGCAAAGCTGTTTGGCGAAAACAGCGTGAACATTCGGTAGCTGGCCGGTCCATAATAGAGGTTGCATGCGGGTATGGCCTGATCCACATAGCCGCCGTTGAACTGTATGGTGAATTTTCCCAGGAATTTAAGGTTAAATGTTTTGCGGATTTTCAGGTCAATCTTATTGTAATCGTATTCTCC
>Ga0247841_10013896_pt1 | contig 10194 bp, 15 predicted proteins | sample LaCruzMarch2015__2_FD_192410 | JGI IMG/M metagenome (GOLD analysis project Ga0247841, IMG submission 192410) | Freshwater microbial communities from meromictic Lake La Cruz, Castile-La Mancha, Spain - LaCruzMarch2015_18m | ecosystem: Environmental > Aquatic > Freshwater > Lake | place: Spain...
TTTTAACATCTGGACAGAAAACCGGAGATACAATTATCTCAAATGATTCCACAAAACTTAGAGTAAAAGTCTTATACTTTCACATTACCGATCGCTGTAATACCTGTAAGTCAATTGAGGCAAACCTCAGGAAGACTGTATTTGATAATTTTCAGCTACAACTTGACAATGGCACATTGGGTCTTTTAATTCAGAATTGTGAATCGCCCCAAAATACAGCCCTGGTAAAAAAATATGATGCCTACGGTGCAACACTTGCGGTAACTATATATAAAAATGGAAAGGAATTGCAATCTGAAGACCTGTCAAACTGGGCCTTTCAGAAAGCCCCGAAACCCGAAGTGTTTATTGCTGAACTCAAGTCAAAAATTACAGAATTATTAAAATAACTGAAAATGAAAAACCCACTCATTTTGTTAACCATTGCTTTACTTTCGGTTGTAATGGTTTCCGCTCAATCAAATAAAAAAAAGACTGAAGTTTTGTACTTCAAAGCAAATTTATGTGCATGCAAAGCAAGAGTGTGTACTGCTATTGGGAACGATATAAAAACTATCATTGAAAAATACTATCCTGACAGCAGTGTTAAGTTCAGGGAGGTGAAACTTACTGATGAAGAGAATAATGAAATGGTAACCAAGTACAAAGCACGGTCACAGAGTTTGATCATTGTAAAACAAAAGAGGAAAAAGGAATTTTTTGTGGATGTTTCGGATATTGTACAGGCTTATGGTCAAAATCAGGACAAAGTAGTATTTGAGAAGACATTGCAGCTAAAAATCAATGAAATAAAGAAGAAATAACATGGAATTTCTGCAAAACTGGTTAGATGCCACCAATGTTCCGTTATTATCAGCTTTTATCCTTGGCATAATGACTGCGATCAGTCCATGCCCATTGGCTACAAACATTACTGCCATTGGCTATATCAGCAAGGACATAGAGAATAAACGGAAGATTTTCTTTAACGGATTATGGTACACCCTGGGCCGTGCAATTAGTTATACAACTTTGGGTGTAATCCTGTATTTCGGAGCCAGCAAATTTCATTTGGCAAAATTTTTTCAATTGAATGGTGAAAAGTTTTTAGGTCCATTGTTGATCATCGTTGGAATTTTAATGTTTGATTTTATAAAAATACAATTCCCCGGATTCAGTAAGATCAGCGACCGGATGCAAAACAACGGTAAAAAGAACAACTGGTGGAGTGCTTTATTGCTGGGGATAGTCTTCGCCCTTGCCTTCTGTCCTTATAGCGGGGTATTGTATTTCGGGATGTTGATTCCCATTACCATTAGCAGTCCCACAGGGTTGTTCCTCCCATTAGTTTTTGCAATCGCTACAGGATTACCCGTGATTATTGTTTCTTACCTGCTTGCCTTTAGTCTCTCCAGTGTAGGTGGATTTTACAACAAAGTGAAAATCTTCGAAAAGTGGGTCAGGCATATAGTTGCTGTTGCTTTTATACTGGTAGGATTCTATTACATATACATATTCTATTTTAAAGGTTGATAATTTATTCAATGTGTTAATGTGGCATTGTGATAATGTGAAGATTATAAAATAAGGGAACTATGCAAAATGCCAAACAGAATATAATCGTGAATAAAGCTTTTCCGAATTCACGGGGCAAAAATGCATTTGCAATGCTTAAACGGAAGGAAACGGAAGGAAAAAGTAACAACGACCCGTTTAAAAATTAGTATTATGTCAGAAACACAAAAACCTGGTTTTATTATGTGCGTATGCACTGGAAAATGTCCCGGATTTTCACAAATGGATATATGGGATTTTATAAACAGAGTAAGAGTCGAATTGCCGGTTGAATATGGATTTATCCATCCGCAACTTTGTGAGGAAGACGGAGACCGGTTTTTAATGGATTTTCTGAAAGCACACAGAAAAGTAGTTATAGGAGGCTGTGCCCCAAATATGCAAATCAAGCTTTTCAGAGATGCGTTTACTGCATCTGGTCTTGACGTAAGCAAAGACTTAACCGCAATTGATGTGCGCGACATGACTACCGATCAGGCAGTTGAAAAAGTCAATGCTGCACTTAAAAAATTGGAGAAGTCGAAATGAGCGAAACTACTTTTATGGGAGTTGAACGCATTAAAATCGATTGGAAACCGACAATTGATTATGCAAAATGCGATTATTGCATGGAATGCGTAAAATTCTGTCCCCATAAAGTTTTTGAGGTCAGGGAAAGTGAAGAAATTAAATTGATCGTCAGGAATCCGAATAACTGCGTCGTTTTTTGCAGGGCATGCTCGAAGATTTGCGGTCCCGACGCACTATCCTTTCCCGATAAAAATGCGACGACACAAAGGATCAAAGAAATAAGAAAGGAGGAACTTAATGGTTGAAAATTATGTCATCCTCCCATGCAACGGATTGGATAAATGCGCCGGGATAATTTCTGGGGAATTAGCGATAAAATTATGCGGGAACGCTAAAAATGAAATTATATGCCCCGTGTTTTACAGGGTTGCTGAAGCAAAATATAATAAACTCGCAAGTGAACGCCCTCTATTAGTAATAGATGGCTGCCAGACCCGATGCGCTAGTAAGCTTGCTGCTGAAAAAAACTTAAAAATTTCCAGGAAAGTCACAATTACCGAGGAAGCTAAAAACCATGATATTGAATTAACGAGTAATCTCAGGCTTCTGGAAAATGAAAATACCCTGATTGAAATAATATTAAACAGACTTAACAATTCAGAAGATAAGGTCACACCATTTTCTGATGAAACAAATTTTGTATATAATTTTGAATATGAGACTTTTCAAAAGGACAAATTTATTTTCAGGCTACCTAAAAATCCGGAAGTTTACTTTAACGAAAATGACTGCTGGGCCTATGTGACCGGAAACCGTGCCAGAGTTGGCATTACCGATTTCGTTCAACAAAACCTTTCCGATATTTTATATTTCACACCGCCCGACATTGGTGCGGAAATTGACCAATTCGGCGCAGTTGGTGAGATCGAATCGTCAAAGTCTGTCTTTGAATTAATTTCACCTGTAAGCGGAAAGGTTATTTCCATAAATGTAACGCTTGAACAAAAACCGGAACTTATCAACGAAAATCCCTATGAATTGGGTTGGATAGCTGAACTCGAACTGACTGATATTGAGAGCGATAAAGAACTTTTAATAGGATTCAATAAATATTTTGAAATAATGAAAAAAAAGGTAGAGGACTTAAATGTATAAAAAAGTTAAAGTTGTTCCATGTAGTGGCATTGGTAAGGTTTTCGGACTTATGGCTAGAGAGGCAGTTTTAAAAACTGTCATTGAATTATGTCCCGAAAAATCAGAAACGGTTTGCCTCGCTTATATAGTAACCGGCGATAAAGAAGTTAAGAAAAAAATCGAAGGCCATAATTGCATTACCGTTGACGGTTGCCCTAAAATGTGTGCCTCAAAAAATGTCTCAATAGCCGGTGGGATAATAGTAGAAGAAATAAAAGTCATAGACACTGTGAAGGAACATAAAGGAAAAATGTTCGGAACACCCACACAACTGCATGCTGATGGCGAAATAGTAATTAGTGAAATCGCCGGGAAGATCGCGAAAAAAATAAATGAAATTATTTAAGGAGAAGTACTTATGTCTGAACTAAAAGTTGGTGTTATATCTTGCAGTGGTGAGGAATGTCTCGGCGGGACCATTTCAAGGCTTGCCACAAGAAAAGTTCTTGAGGAGCTTAAATTCGTCGATACAGTAACACTTTGTCTGCCACTATATCTTGCGGGCGGAGTAGAAGAAAGAAACTTTGCAAAAGTGTTTCCGACGATTTCAGTTGATGGCTGCGATAAGCTTTGCGCAAAAAGAAGCACTGAAAAATATAGCGGGAAAATCAATGGTTTTATTGATGTTTCAAAAATCATTGGAAATGAAAACGCACTAAACACAAAAATCGTCAGGAATAAAGACCTAAAGGAAGAACATCTTCAAATGGCAGATAAAGTCGCTGGTGAGATTGTAAAAATGATAAGCGGCATGCCTCCAGATTCCTATACCGGAAAATTATTTGGTGGTTGCGGTTGCGGCAGCAAATAATTGATTAATGATATTTTTTGCAAATTTTAATTGGCAAAACATAGGTTTGAGAATTATGGCAGATTTATTTGAAAATCATGGATTTAATAGTGGTGGTATGCTCCATTTAACACCAAGGGAAGCTCTTGAATTCTGCTCGAAAGGGGCTATTTTACTCGATGTCAGGGAGGAATATCTGAACGCATTCAAGAAATTTGATGTGCAGAATGTCATTTATATGCCACTAAGAACATTCGATACGGAAGTCCTACATTTACCTGCTGACAAGTACCTGATAATTGCCGATTCAGCAGGATTGAAAAGTAAGGAAGCTACAAAAATTCTTCTGGAGAAAGGATTTACGAACATAGCAAACCTGGCCGGAGGACTGGTGGAATGGGAAAGGGATGGATTACCGCTTATCCAGGATAAAAAAGAAAGACTTTCAGGTTCGTGCATGTGCCAGCTAAAACCCAGGGAGAAGAAATCCAAATGACACTCGACATTCAAATAATCGGGGCAAACTGTTCAAAGTGCGAAAAACTATTAAAACGCTTTGAGAAAGTTGTAGCAGAATTTCAGATAGACGCCTTTGTCACCAAATCTTCAGAAATAAAAATCCTGATAGCTCAACATGTTTTTACAATACCTTCTGTTTTGATCAACGATGTGGTTGTTTCAAAAGGTACACTCCTTTCGGAAAAGCAAATTATCAGAATCCTGAACGATCATTTGCCCCATGATAAACAAATTGTTCTGCCTGTAAAGACTAAAAGGATCATGGACAAAAAACAAATTCAACTTTTTGTAATTATTGCCATCTTTTTATCAGTGTGTCTCTGTTGCATCTTTTTCATACATGTGCATAAATCTAAAAAAGCATTAACGGAGAATCCCATTTCTTCAAATAAAGTCAGCTTAAATATAGCTGACAGTATTGACGGTGCATTCAATTACAACAGGAACAAGCAATCTTACAGTCTCACATTTCTTGAGTTTGGCTCTACAGGTTGCCAGGAATGTAAGAAAATGGAAACGGTGATGGAAACGGTAAAAGAAAACTATAAAACATCAGTCAATGTGGTTTTCTATAATGTACGGAAAAAGGAAAACAAGAAAATGACTGAACATTATGGTATCCAAATGATTCCGGTACAGATATTACTTGATAAGAACGGGAAGGAATGCTTCAGGCATGTAGGTTATTTTTCTTTTGAGGAGTTAACTTTTGAATTCAAACAATTTGGGGTACAAAATTAACATGAAGAGTTCGGTCTTATTTACCCTGGCGGCAATGTTTTTTATCTGGTTTCCCTGTGGCGCACAGGATGCCGGTACAGTATCATTCCAACTACCGGTAGTTGCCCTGAAAACACTGGAAGGGAAAAATGTACTTTCATCAGAAATAGCAAATAGTGGAAAGCCAATAGTCTTGATATTCTGGAAATCATGCTGCCCTCCCAATGTAAAGATGCTGGATGAAATCAACGAAGTTTATCCAGACTGGAAAAAAGAGACCGGTGTGGCACTCATAACTGTTTCCATTGATGATTCTCGTAGTTCTGCAAAAATTGCCCCATTAATCAATGGAAAGGGCTGGGAATTCACAGTTTACCTTGATCCCAATTCAGATTTCAAACGGGCCATGAATGTCATTGCTACTCCTCATGTTTTTATTATTAACGGACATAATGATGTCATCTGGCAAAAAACAACCTATAATCCGGGAGATGCAGATGAAATTTACAAAATCCTAAGTGCTGTAAAGTAATGAATGACAAAACAGATATAAAAATCGCTTCAACTGGTTCAAATGCCTGCAAGAATATCTATTCAGGAACTAAATATTTCATCATATTCATGATCTTATTTGCATCCTGTAAAAAGGAAACCGATGCACCACAACCTGATCCATCTGACAACCTGGCATTGGACAGTATTATAGCAACAAAGAAAAACATTGCAGTGTGGGAAGAGATTGATATAACAGCTTATGTAAGAGGACAAAATATTAGTTTTAACTGGAGTACTAATCATGGCAGTATGGTTGGTAAAGACTCAGTGACTGTAAAGTACTGGGCGTGCCCTTCCTGTGTCGGGATTAATACGGTTGAATGTCAGATTTCTAATGAATACGGTTCAATATCAGATACTATCATGATCACCGTAAATCCCTGATGATGAAGGACTTTTTCATAATTGTACTATTGTTACTTCTCACAAAACTGGCATCAGGGCAATGCTGTTCAGCCGGAAACCCGGTTGGGGGTGATGGATCAAATGAAGGTGCTGCAAAAAATGATTTACTCATTTTTACATCTTACAAGCACAGCTTATCGGAAGATTATTTTCACTATGACAGAAAAGCGGAAGTTCCATATGTACAGAAAAGCTATTATGACTATACTAATGTTTCCTTGACTTATGGTATATTTCCAAAGTTTTCTTTGCATACTGACCTTGGTTACTTTATTGATAAGACCCAGGAACTAAAAATTGACAATGAGAATGAAGTGATCAGATCTCAGGGATTGGGTGACCTGTCATTCAATATCCGATTAACTGCGGTAAAAACAGTGAAACCAATTTCTCAGGTTGTGTTTTCAGCAGGTGTAAGGCTTCCTGTTGGTGTATTTGATGAAGAAAAAAATGGTATCACCATACCCATGTCGTTGCAGCCTTCCTCAGGTGCGTTAAAGTATAACGCCAGCTTATTTTATTTTAGAAAACACCCAGGTCATTTACTTGGTTTTACAGGATTTGCATTTTTTGAAATGAGCCAGACAATCAGGAAGGGCTATTTAATATATCGATATGGTAATTATTTTCAGTTTTCAGTTGCAGGTACTTACGCTTTGGCAAAGAATGTGAGTTTTATAGCTAATGCAAAACTGGAATTGAGGGGAAAAGACCGGAGAGAATCCGAAATTGTAGTCGAATCATCAGGAAGCAGGGTGGTCATATTCAATCCTCAATTGATCATTGACCTAAAAAGAATGTGGGGGCTTGTATTAATGGGTGATATTCCTGTTTACAAATACGTTAATGGCTACCAGTTGACAAACAAATTTTCATTTCAAGTGGGAATAAGGAAAAATATTTCATTCAGTAATTCAATGAATTAGAAATCATTTAAGGTTTATTAACAAAATAATGTTGGCCATAAATATTAATGTTGTATGTTTGCGTCATTAAACATAAATTCATTACAATGACCAAATTTGACTCATTTAGCACTGAACAACAAGAGCTTGCTAAAGTAGCAAAGTTGTTTTCCAATCCGGCGAGGATTGCTATTGTTCAGATTCTTGCTGAGAAAAAAGAAATCAGGACTGGCAATATTTCAGACTTCCTGCCATTAAACCGTACCACTGTATCGCAACATTTGCAGGAACTAAATGAGATGGGGGTGATCAAAGGAACAATTGACGGAAAGATGATTCACTACTGTCTCAATATGGAAAAACTCAATGAAATGAAAAACGCTTTCGATAAATTTTTTGACAGCTCAATCAGTTCTTTTTTATGTATTTGCTAATATTCATTAATCCTAAAAAAATATGAAAATTCTTAAGAAAACTCAAATGTCAGGCATCGGTACAAGATTCTTTAGTATAGGAATACTTTTATGTCTGTTTGTTTTAAGTGCTAATTCGAAAGCTGCTAATCCGGCAACTGACCTGGAAAAAGCAAAAAAAGACGGGAAAACTGTTTTTCTTGTTATTACCGGCAATGGCGCATCTGATATTGACAAGGCAAATAAATTGGCAAAAGATGTAAGTATCAAGGTTCCAAAATCTACTGTAATAACTTTAAACAGGGACGAAGCTGCCAATAGTAGCCTGGTGACCAAATTTGGAATTGCAAATGTTGCTGTACCTTTCATATTCATCGTCTCCCATAATGGTATTCCGGTGGGTGGATATCCATATGCACGGGCTACAGCGGATATGCTTATCAAAGCTGTTCCTTCTCCCAGACAGGATCAGGCTCTGCTAGCCCTTTCAGAGAAAAAGCCTGTTTTTATTATTGTTTCAAAGAAGGGATTCACTGATAAGGCAAAGGTTATCGCAAATTGTAAAAATGCCAGTAATAAGATGGTTACAAAACCTGCAATTGTTGAAGTAGATTATTCAGATGCCAAAGAAACAAATTTCTTAAACCAAATCGGAGTGGTAACCATAGGCGATAAAACAAAAACCGTTGTTGTCGGGGCATCTGGCAAAATCACAGACACGTTTGAAGGGGAAGTCGATGTAGCAAAGCTTATGGCTTCTGCAACAAAGGTAATAAAAAGTGGTGGTTGCTGCCCGGGCGGGAGCAGCAAAGGATGCGGTAAAAAGTAACTCAATAGAAGTGTAAAATGAATATCAGAAAACTTGTCTGGCTTGAGTTCAAACAACACAAGTCGCAATTAATTTCAGGCCTGCTTGCTATTACTCTAGGTATTGCCGTAATTGTGGGTATCAGATCGATTTCGGTAGTATCTGAAAAAGCAGTAGCCATGAACCTTGATAATCTGGGTGCAAATATTCTTGTTTTACCACAGGCATCGAATGTAGATAATTATTACGCTGCCGATATTGATGCACCTACTATACCTGAAGAATATGTTGACAGGATAGTATCCTCAAACCTTCAGGGTGTCGATAACCTATCTCCAAAACTCACCCGCAGAACAATAATCGGAAATGAGAATGTAGTACTGACGGGCATTTTACCAAAGAATGAGATTACATCAAAACCCATGTGGCAGCAATCAGGATTGCTTGGAAATGAACTAAAAGCAAGTTGTGCCCCTGATAATGCTGCAAATAAAAGCAATGGATTTGAAGACGAAAAACTTCAACGAAAATCAATTGACTCCCTGGGTGCTGACGAATGTTTGATGGGCTCCGCAATAGCAAATAAACTTAAATTATCTGATGGTAGCGATATTGATATTTTAGGGGAAAAATTCAAGGTCGGTAGGGTGCTCAATGAAACAGGCACAGTTGACGATGATAGGATTTTTATACATCTCCGCAAAGCACAGGAATTATTAAAAATTCCAGGCCAGGTAAGCGCCATCGAGATCATGGGTTGCTGTAATGCGATATCAGACGGGCTTCTCAGTAAACTACGAAATGTTCTTCCCGATACAAGGGTGACCACCATTGGACAAATTGTTGCCACTCAGATTCAAACCAACAAGATGATGAATAAAGTTTCTCTGATCTTTTTAATCATCATCATTTTTGTGGGAGGTATATCCATCGGGAATTTCATGTGGGCAAACATCAACGAACGTCATAAGGAAATAGGCATGTTCAGGATGATCGGCTTCAATAAATCGGTCATTTATCAGATGATTTTAGCAAAAGCATTGGTATTAGGCGCTTTAGGCGGAATTATCGGGTATATTCTTGGTACATTCGCCGGAATGTGGTTAGGCCCCGAACTGGCAGGACTACCGGTAAACCCGATACCCATCCTGATCTTGGTTTCTTTATCAATCGCAATTGGCGTTTCATTAATCGGTTCCTTAATTCCTGCATACCTTGCAGGAAGAATTGAGCCTTTCAATATCATGCAGGAGGATTAATATGATTTTAAGGACAAATAATCTTTGCAAGAAGTATCAGCATAAGGACGGTCAGGTAAATGCGCTGAACAATGTCAGTTTTGAAGTAAACAAAGGTGATTTTGTAACTATTACCGGGGCCTCCGGTTCCGGTAAAACTACTCTCCTATTGACACTGGCAGGTTTGATAAAATCAACATCAGGAAAAATACAAATCAATGGTTTTGATGTTGTATCTTCATCCGACCGGAAACTCTCAGAATTCAGAAAGGATCATATCGGGTTTGTGATGCAAAGCTTTGCTTTGATCCCATACCTCACTGCCATTGAAAATGTTATGTTACCTCTGACTCTTTCAAAGCTCTCAAAGGAAAAGAAATTTAAAAAAGCACTTGATATGCTTCACTTAGTAGACCTGGAAAACAGAAAAAACCATTTACCGAAAGAACTGTCGGCAGGTCAGCAGCAAAGGGTGGCCATTGCAAGGGCTTTGGTTAATTCACCAACATTGATACTTGCCGATGAGCCCACCGGCAATCTTGATCCCGGACTTTCCTCCGATATACTTCATCTTCTGAAAAAT
>Ga0247841_10013897_pt1 | contig 10194 bp, 9 predicted proteins | sample LaCruzMarch2015__2_FD_192410 | JGI IMG/M metagenome (GOLD analysis project Ga0247841, IMG submission 192410) | Freshwater microbial communities from meromictic Lake La Cruz, Castile-La Mancha, Spain - LaCruzMarch2015_18m | ecosystem: Environmental > Aquatic > Freshwater > Lake | place: Spain...
TCCTGTTGTTCAGATCCCTGAAGAAATCGGCGGGAGGACATTCTACATGGTGGTTTCTCCCGGGGAAGAGAATAAGACTGATACAGGGATGTTCCAATACGGGAATGCACTCGTACAGGGTCCCCATGACCCCTGTTATTATTGCGGGAGCAGAAAACACATGTGCACTGATTGCCCCTCAAAAAATCTGCCCGATATCACCCATGCCCTTGACAGGTTAGGATATCTCTCCTTGAACGCTATAAACGAACTCTTTTTAAAACTGTTTCTTTCAGGGGAGGTCAACCCCGATGCAGCGAAAGAGGACAACAAGAAAGATCCGGATACATCGATAAAACTTTCATATTACAGTTTTTATGAGCTGACGAGGGTGTATCAACTCCGTTTTTTCAGGGCCATATGGAATGCCGCCGGCGAAAACTGGCTTGCCGTTCGGGAGGATAAAAGCGAGACGCATGGAGGGCTGGTATGGCTTGCACAGGACTCCTTACGTATATCCGATCTCGATAAGGCAGAATCCACACTCAGGAAGGCACTTGAAAACAAGCCGAATGATTTCAGGGTATATTGTATGCTGGGGTATCTTTGTATTGAAAAAGGCGATTATGTTCATGCAGAGGGCTATTTCGACACAGCCCTATTCCATGTAAAAATGGGTGTACACAAAACCTTTATACAGCTTCTAATTACCCGTCTTTATATGCTGAATAACAAACCCCGTAATGCGTCAAAAATGATAGGCGATATACTTTTAAGAAATCCGCGGTGCATTGATGCTGTGTATATGGATATTATCATCAAGTTTCAGCAGCGGAAAGAAACGCTGGCAGTTCAACAGCTTGTGAAGCTTATCCAGAATAACAGGGAATATTTTATGTATGCCTACATGGATCCGGAACTTATGCCGTACAGCGACCTCATTATGCCCCGGCTAATCATGCTGTTAGCGAAGGCGAAAGAAAATGCTGAGGCTCTTTTACGGGTAGCAGAAAGTGAATTTTCAGTGTCGAAAGGAATGCACGACAAACAGTCAGATGAAGAAATTAGGTCACTATTTCTAAAAGTAAAAAATGCGCTTACCCCCAACAGTTATTTTGGCTACTTAGACGCTGCAGATTATTGTATTCTCATCACCTCAAAGTGCAGAGACCTTTTTAAAGAAAGGAAAAAGAAGCTTGCTGCATCGGTTCATCTCCTTAATATTCGTGTTAAAAATGACCTTGAATTCGTTGATACATATACATTTCAGAGGCTGGCAGAGTCTTGCCGGAACCAATTGCAGCTCATTTCAGAAAAAGTTGACAGGGCGTTGGAGGTCGTGAAGTCAATCCCGCACGAAAGGTTCGATGAGTACGAATTGGTGCGTGACGAAATCTCCGATGAATTGAAACATGTGGAGTCAAAACTGGAAAATTTGTCTTATCTGAAGCAATGTATGCAGAGTTTTTTCAGGCTTGTGAAGTACAGTTTAATATCCTTATCGGTTGTGCTTTTTACAGGTTTTTTTGTTTTCCCCCTTTGTGCGTATTGCCTTAATGCTTTGCTTTTAAGGCTCGATGCATCGCCGATCTCTAATGTGTGGTTTTATCAGAAATTATTTTTTATCGGCGGGGGGATTATCGGCCTTTGCATCCCGTTGTTTATTGCTGTCAAAGACTTTATCAGGAATGATTAATGAGGCTGCTGTTTTTTTTTGTTCCTTTCACTTCATAGTAGAGACATTGAACACCGGAAGATTTAAAGACTGCAAGATGAGGCATCTCACGGCATTTGAATCCCAAGGCCTTACAGCCTTTAGGGAACCTCTTGTCCCACGTTACATAGAAATGCTGACATGTACGACAATCGATATGCGTTTGCTCCATGCTGAAAGCATACAAAAATCTTCCCCTGAAGGCGAGGATTATTCTCTAATTCTACGAGGGAGGCAATAAAATTTTCATGCGGCGGTAGATGACCTGAAACAAGGAATTCTCCTTAACTTAATAAGGATATTATGCGATAATGATAATTGAAGTGTATATGCTGCTGTCTCTGCATCTGATTGGCAGAGGAAACTATACTTGGAGCGGGTCACAATTTGACACCTCTTAATCCCTATGATTATTTCCTTAATATCTTGATATGTCCCGGTACTATTTACAACCGGTCAATTGATATGGATAAGCAATTATGAAATACAAGTATCGATTTCTCTTCCTCTTTTTCCTGGTGTGTCTCTGTGGATATCTGTTCTTTACCTTCTATGAAGGAGCAAAAAATGCTGCCATACAGGAACTGAATGCACGCCAGACACTTCACGCGCAGCATGCGGCGAATGATATTGAGGGATTTTTTGCCCGCTGGATAGACAGGCTGACCTATCTTTCAAAAGATGAGGCGATTATCAGCCTCAACGATCTGGGCAAAAAAGAGATGTCCTTTTTCTCTGTTGCACATAAGGACGAAATAAAGGGCGTCACCCGTGTCGATGCGCGTGGCAGAATCATCTATACTGTGCCCTATGTGAAAAAATCAATCGGCACGGATATCTCTTATCAGAAACATATCCAGGAGATCATGCGCACCCACGAACCGGTTGTGAGCGACGTCTTTTTCGCTGTACAGGGTTTTGACACGATTGCCATTCACGTGCCGGTCTTCCGGGGGAAAAAGTACGACGGCACCATTTGTGTCCTCATGGATTTTCAAGCCCTGGCAAAGAGACGCCTTGAAGACATAAAGATTGGCACAACTGGCTACGCCTGGATAACAAGCCAGGGCGGCATTGAACTCTACTGCCCTGTTCCGGGACATGTGGGGAGATCTGTTTTTGAAAACTGTAAGGATTTTCCCACTATTATTACCATGGCAAGGGAGATGCTCAAGGGAAATAAGGGTGTCACTACATATGATTTTGACATGATCATGGGGCAGTCAGTACAGACGGTTAAAAAACATGCCGTCTATATGCCTATCAAGATGGGGAATACCTTCTGGTCCATTGTTGTAGCCTCATCTGAAGAGGAAACCCTGGCATCACTGAAGGATTTCAGAAACAAACTTCTTGCGCTTATCGTGGTACTTATCCTGAGCGGTACCGTCTTTTCCTACTATGGCATGAAGGCCTGGGGCATCGTTCAGGAAGAACAAAAGCGGAAAATAACGGAAGAAGAACTTCGAGAGTCAGAAAGACGGCATACAGATATTATAAATTTTCTTCCCGATGCAATCCTCGCAATAGACCTTGAGGGCAGGGTTATCGTATGGAATAAGGCGATTGAAGAAATGACCGGTTTTCCTGCTGAAACGATGCTCGGCAAGGGCGATTACGAATATGCCATTCCATTTTACGGAACACGGCGTCCTATCCTGATTAATTTTGTTTCTACGTGGGATCAGGGTATTGAAAAACAATATGTCTTTATTAAAAAGGAAGGGGATATCCTATATACGGAAACGAGTGTGCCATATGTGCGCGGACAGAACAGAATCCTCTGGGGAAAGGCCGGTCCTCTTTACGACACCCGGGGGAATGTCATCGGAGCGATTGAATCCATCCGCGATATAACCGAGCGCAAGGAAGCTGAGGAGGCGATTAAAAAAAGTGAGCTGCAATTGCGAGAGGTTACATCAGCTATCCCGGGCGTAGTGTATCAGTTCTATGCCCGACCGGATGGCACTGCCGGAATTAGCTACATGAGTGATCAGGCAGAGAGGATTATTGGTTTGAAACCTGATGCAGAAGGGTCGTTTGAAAGTTTTACCGATCTGGTGCTTCCTGAATACCGGAACGGATTTCTTCTGTCAATCCGGGATGCGGTTAACAGGGTTTCTGAATGGCAATACGAGGGGAAATTACATAAACCCTCCGGTGAAGTCATCTGGTTCAGCGGTAACTCTATCCCTGTTCATCATGAACACGAGATTCTTTTCAACGGAGTACTGCTGGACATTACCGAGCGCAAGCAGGCGGAGGAAGCTCTCTTCAATGAGAAGGAAAAACTGCTCATTATCTTTGAAAATGCCCCTTTTGGGATGGTTTTAATTGATAAAAATGGACGCTTCCTCTATATCAACCCCAAATACAGGGACATTTTCGGCTACGACCTCAGGGACATACCCGATGGAAAAACATGGTTCAAAAAGGTATATCCTGATGCAGCCTACCGACGAGGTGTCGTATCGGCATGGTTAGATGATTTGAGCGGTGCCGGCTATGGAGAGCAACGGCCAAGGATTTTTAATGTAACATGTAAAGACGGGTCAATTAAGATAATCAGCTTTATCCCTGTGCTCCTGGGGAACGGCGATAACATCATGGTGTGTGAGGACATTACCGAGCGGAAAAGACTGGAAACACAACTCATGAATGCCCAGAAAATGGAAGCCATAGGCACCCTTTCTGGAGGCATTGCCCATGACTTTAACAATATTCTTATGGGTATTCAGGGGCATGCATCGCTTTTGATGCTGGACATCGACACAGATCATCCGCACTATGAGCAGTTAAAGCGCATCGAAGAGCAGGTAAAAAGTGCAGCAGACCTGACCAGGCAGCTACTCGGCTTTGCAAGGGGCGGAAAATACGTGGTTGAACCGGTCAATATGAATGACCTGATCAAAAAGACATCCACTATGTTCGGCAGAACCAAAAAGGAGCTTGTCATCCACCATAAATATGAAAAGGACATCTGGATTGTGGAGGTAGACCAGGGCCAGATCGAACAGGTGCTCCTCAATCTGTACCTCAATGCCTGGCAGGCCATGCCGGCAGGGGGAAACCTTTCCCTGGAAACTAAGAATATTCTGGTTGGTGAGGATTATGCAAAACCTTATTCGATAACACCGGGAAGACATGTGCGGATATCCGTCAGTGACACCGGTGCAGGCATGGATGAAAAGACAAAAGGGAGAATCTTTGAGCCGTTCTTTACCACAAAAGAACTTGGCAGGGGGACCGGGTTGGGACTTGCAATGGTATATGGCATTATTAAAAACCATAACGGTTTCATTGACGTCATCAGTGAGTTAGGCAGTGGGACTACATTTACGTTCTATCTGCCCGCTTCAGAAAAGGACATTATTAGAGAAAAACCTACAACCAAGGAAATTATGAAGGGTAAAGAGACAATTCTTATTGTCGATGATGAACCGGATGTCCTTGACGTGAGCAAAACAATCCTTGAGACCCTCGGGTACAGCGTATACGCAGTTAAAAATGGAGAGGAAGCGATCACTCTCTATAAACAAAAGAAGGATGAGATTGACATTGTTATCCTCGATATGATCATGCCCGGCCTTTCAGGCGGTGAGACATTTGACTTTATCAAGGCGCTCAACCCGGCTGTAAGGGTGATCCTCAGCAGCGGGTATAGTTTGAACCGGCAGGCACAGGATATTATGGATAAGGGATGTCAAGGATTTATCCAGAAGCCCTTCGATATTATCCACTTTTCCAGAAAAATCCGCGAGGTGCTGGACCAACCTCTTCCTTCTCCTGTCTCGTAGAAGATAATCGTACCCGCAACTCACTTTTTATCCAGTATTCCTCTGATTTTTCTCAGGAGTTCATAAGGAGAAAAAGGTTTTGATATAAAGTCCAGTCCTTCTTCAACGATTTCTGCCTAGTTTGCCCAACATTCTTTACGATAAGCATACCTGGACATAAAAATGATGATTACCCGTTATGGCACCTCTGCCTTTGTATTGTACGTCAACTTTTATGACCACAAATGCACCTCAATTTATTTTTTCTATTGACAGTTCGTCATCTTAGTATCATTATATCTATAGAGGCCCGCATTAAACTGACACTCTCAAGACATCGGGAAGACGACTTGATCGTTAAAAGATCGGTAAGAGAGTACCGTATTGAAGTGGACCAACTTGATTCCAGAAAGTTGCCCGTTGTCGATCAGGAGATAATAAGCCCCAATGTCATTGATTTTGAAAGATTCAAGGAAAGAGGCAACAAACCGTCTGACATCAGCAGGAACGAGATATTGTTACAAGGTAATATATCAGACGCTGAAACTGAGTTAACAAGGGATGTTGTTATATCCAGATACAGGCAGGCTCAGAAAAGCTCGGTATACTTTAAAAACAATCCTGCCCTTGAGATAAAAATATAATTTTAACCCGGATTTATCGTTAGAATCACTATCGGTGCAAGACAATCCCTCGCAACACGCCCTTAAATGCAGGAACAGGAATTGATGTTTAGAGGGTAGAGGTTTAGAGGGTCAGCTAATCATCCAAACATCCAACCTTCACATATTTTGAAAAAGGCAGCTTATAATTTTATAAACTATTAACAATTTTTAAAAACAACCGATAATAAAGTTAAGAGGTATTGAAATGAACTTGGATATATTAAGAGAAATTGTCAGGTCTTTAATGGAGAGCAGATTTTATTTTTCCCTGAGCCTGAAAGAAAGACATCATTTGGTTAAACATGTCTTCACGGTTTTTGCGCAAATTTGTTAGAGTGCCCACTGCAACTTCCATTTATTCTAACCTGGTCCATGTCTTCTGTCTGTCCTAAAGCAGCTGCCCTTAGAACGTTTTGCATGTGTCTTCATCTTTGACGCAACCTCTGTGATTTCTCCATAGTGGGAAAAATGCCCGGGTATGTTATTTGCGATGCCGATAGAAATTGTCATAAAAGAAAATGTCTTTAGATTGCCCTGTCTGTCAACCGATTGGATAAAGCCTTTGTCTCTGTCTTCCGGATCATAAAATGTCTGAATGATTCTATCAAAAGCATCAATTATTTCCGTTGATGCTTCTTCGATAATGTCAGCATGCATAATATATATGAAATCATCACCGCCTATATGCCCTGCGAAGCTGTTTTGGGGCTGCTTATTCTTGACGATATTAAGTATAAGCCGTCCGGCTACCCTTAATGCCTCATCTCCGCGGCTGAACCCGTATTTGTCGTTAAAAGGCTTGAAGTGATCAATATCAAGATACGCAAAGGCAAAGGTTTCACCGGCGTCAAGCCTGTACTGAATCTGTTTGTTGATTGAGATATTTCCGGGAAGCCTCGTCAGGGGGTTGATTTCAACGCTCCTCTCTGATCTGACAATGCAAAGTTCAACCCTTGGTAATATCTCTTTTTCAAGATCGGGCATTCCGATATAGTCTTCAATAAAAAAAGAGTTCCATCCCGGTAAAGCGACATTTGCAGGAAAAACAGCCATTACAGGTAATTGACTGAAAATAGGGTCTTCCTTCATGTTGTTTAAAATATCAATTGCAGTAGTATCATTAAGGTCAATTTTAATAATTACCAGATCCGGTATGGAATTGTATATATAGTCAAGTGCGGATGTAATCCCGCTAAATGCGATGACATTATATAAATGTTCCAGATTTTTAATGATAATCGCTGTTAAAACCGTATCCCCGGAAACTACAATAATTGTTTTCATTTCATGTATGTTATTCAAGAATCAGCGTACCAGCGCCCTCTATTAAGTCTTCCATCTCTTTTAATATATCCTGCAGATCATTTTCTGTCATTTTAAGGTTTTCCCACATAACAGGATTTATTGCCGGTACCAGACTGTCGCCTGCAAAACCAAAACCTCTTGCCCGAACAAGGATATCGGCCAGGCAAACTATAGAAGTCTCAACGGAAAATGTTCCTGATAAACGGGGTTTATGGTGATGCCAGATTACTTCTGTCAGTGTTTCGGGAAACCTCCATTTTTCGGCAATCCATTTACCTGCATCTGCATGCGTAATTGCAAATACATCTTCTTCTGCCAGAGAAATGGCAATGGCCCTCTCCTGTGCCTGTTTCATAGCGTGTTCATAGTGTTCGGGATATTGCAAAATAAGGATAACCTTGCCTATATCATGGAGCAGGGCTGCAACAGATATCTCTTCCGGTTCCTTTAACCCTTTTTTTTTTGCAATAAGCCGGGCGGCGATGGCACAACCCATGGAGTGCTCCCAGAGTCCAACCATGGTTTCCTGCATAAGCTCAAAGATGGATACGCCGAGCAGCAATCCCTTTACAACATTTAATCCGAGAAGTATTACCGCCTGGTTCACCGACGAAATCCTGCCAGGAAAACCATATGCCGCTGAATTTACCATCTTAAGAACCTTTGTTGTAATGACCGGATCATTAGATATGAAAGCGCCTATCTCTGTAAGAGACACATTCGGATTTTCAAGCGCTTTTAAAATCTTTTTTAAAATCCCGGGCAGTGTAGGCAATGTACCTATGTTTTGAATTTTATATTTCAGCGTCTTTTCGTCGAGCTTATACATAAAGCCTTTCAATATGTTCTTTCAGCACCCTTTTTAACATATCCATATAAGGTTCATGCTCAACCTTTTCAAATCTTTTATTCAATTCAAACAGTGCTTCTTCCTTCGGTATATCAGGTTTTGACACGCCTTTTACATAAGCTGCATAAATATCCAGTGTTTTCAACTTCTCTATTACCGCTTCAGTCAATTCGGTATCTTCGCCCAATAAGACCATACCTTCTGCATTCAAAACCGGCCTCGCAAGTTTCATTCCAGGCTTTAGCTCATTTAACAGGATTTTCTGCAAAATCAATTCTCCAACACAATTAATTCAAAAAAATCAAGGCTAATCAAACGTAAACCACCCTTTAATAGTGAGAAATATTCTTTGGCCAACCCGTTATTCGAATGAAAAATCTACGTATATTACCTCTTTGTCTCCGGTATTTTCGCTATCGATAGGAAAGTAAAAGGGCAGTGATATTATTGGTATTTTTGTTATAAAGTTCATCTCAACATTTTTTCCGACTATAACCATCGGTATTGCTGCGCTTAAGTTTATCCCGCTCCTTTCAAACTCTTTTCTTGCCTGACCCGAGATTATATTGGTAATCTCACCTATCGCATCAACAACATCCTGACTGATATTCTCACATTCATCGCCGACCAGAGTTTTGTAGACAAATTTTGCGCCTTTTTCACTCAGGCTGATTGCCACCGTCCCCTTTTTGTCACCAACCAATCCCATTATGCCCGTGACATCACCGGAAGTGCTGTTGACGGTTTTCAAAACGGCTTTTCCCATCTCAGCACTGATGCCCAGCATAGTTTTAAAGACTGTTTGCGCTGCAATAATAAATGGATTTATATATTTTATATCCACGACTCCCTCCGGTATCTATTTCATTTTCCAATCCTTGCCTTTGCCTTTTCGATAGCAGCCTGGAGTTTATCAGGGGTAAACGGCTTGACAATATAATTGTCAACACCAGATTTGATAGCCTCCATGATACACCCCTTCTGCGCTTCTGCCGTGACCATAAGAAAGGGAATATTTTTAATCTCTTCACTGCTTTTACATGCCTTCAAAAAATCTATTCCGGTCATTTCCGGCATGATCCAGTCGCTGATAATTAAATCTATTGCTTCCTTTTTAAGTACATCAAGGGCCATTTTTCCGTTCTCAGCTTCAAACACACTCTCAATCCCTATTTGTTTTAATACATTTTTGATTATCTTCCTCATTGTTGCAAAATCATCAACCACAAGGACATTCATATCGTAACCTCCATAAAAAAGCTCTTTTTATGCTTTTGCATACATGCACAATTTATCGTTCCAAAAAAAATAAACTTAAGATAATTTACTGAACAGAAATATAGAATATGCAATTTTAAAAATAACACTTTATTGGACGATTAGGAAAGATTATTTTCAAGATTTTATATTGTTTCTTTGCAAAAATTTGATCATTAAGAAATCTGTTTAAGAAATCCGGAAAAAGACCGATAATACCTTTTAAGCTGACATCATGGAGGAGTGAACATGTCTAATCGTCTAAAAAGTGTTACTTGCATATTGTTGACCGGTATGATTTTCGTCTTTCTTTTTGTTTTTCCTCATTCTGCATCTTCCGAATCAGGGCAGGAAGAACTCAATGTCCAGAGGGACGAGGAGAAAACCGTATATACCATTGGTTCTTCACATGCAGATAAAAAGGATCAGGCAGAGCAGGATAAGGAAAATTCCTGGGAAATGTTAAAAAATATGAATTTATGGATAAAAAATAAGTAAGTGGTACAAATATTGCAAATTGTATCTATGTCTGAGTTGATTATATGGCCGACTATAACAATATGCTCGATATGATTTTGACATCACACCTTCTTCAGAAGAAACGGGACAATATCCTGAAAACCAATGGCGCGAATGGTGCATCTGATA
>Ga0247841_10013898_pt1 | contig 10193 bp, 9 predicted proteins | sample LaCruzMarch2015__2_FD_192410 | JGI IMG/M metagenome (GOLD analysis project Ga0247841, IMG submission 192410) | Freshwater microbial communities from meromictic Lake La Cruz, Castile-La Mancha, Spain - LaCruzMarch2015_18m | ecosystem: Environmental > Aquatic > Freshwater > Lake | place: Spain...
TAGGACTCATCTTTGCCGTGCCTCACATGGGAAACTGGGACATGGCTGGATGGGCCTGCAGCCATAATGGGGTCAACATCTTTAGCATCGCTGCGCGCCAACGTAATCCCTACATTAATGCGTGGATCATGCGCCAGCGTGAGAAAGGCATTAAGATGTTGGAGCGCGGTGGAAGCGTCTTGAAACAGGTGATCAAGAATTTGAAGAGTGGCCAGGTCTTTGCGATCTTGCCTGATGTTCGTATGAGTCGGGAGGACTTAGAAATTCCCTTCTTGGGAGGGGCTGCAAATCTGGGGCGTGGCATGGCGGCCTTTGCCATTACTGCAAATGTTCCGATCGTTCCTGCGGTTTTTATGCGGAAAGGTTGGACAAAACATGAATTTGTCTGTTTTGACCCCCTCTATCCAGATCCCACACTGGATAAGGATGTTGACATTATGCGTTTGACGAAAGCGGTGATTGCGACCATTGATGCAGCCATTCGTCGTAATCCCGAGCAATGGTTCTGGTACAATGGCCGTTGGATTTTAGATCCAGTCGGAAAATCAACAAAAGGAGCACGAAAATCATGATCCGAGTTAATGAAAATTACGCGAAACTGCAGGCATCTTATCTCTTTTCAGAGATTTCCAAACGTGTGAAGACTTATCAAAGCGAGCATCCAGACAAGAAGGTGATCCGCTTGGGTATAGGTGATGTGACAGAGCCACTGCCTCCAGCCTGTATTGAGGCGATGCACAAAGCGGTTGATGAGATGGCCTCGCGCGCCACCTTCCGCGGTTATGGACCTGAGCAGGGGTACGATTTCCTTCGCGAAGCGATCGCTGCCAATGATTTTGCCGCCCGCGGAGCAAACGTCGCTGCTGATGAAATTTTTGTGAGCGATGGCGCCAAGTGCGACACCGCCAATATCCAGGAGCTCTTTGCAGACAAACTGACCATTGCCATTCCAGACCCTGTCTACCCCGTTTATGTGGATACCAATGTCATGGCCGGTCGTACAGGAAAGAGTTCAAAGGGACGTTACAAAGGGTTTGTCTACCTCGACTGCACGCAGGCGAATGGTTTTGTCCCTGACCTGCCGACGCAACCCGTGGACCTCATTTACCTCTGCTTCCCGAATAATCCGACCGGGGCGACTGCCACACGAGCACAACTCAAGACCTGGGTGGACTACGCCAAGGCGAACAAGGCGCTGATTCTCTTTGATGCGGCGTATGAAGCCTTTATTCGGAATCCAGAATTGCCCCATAGCATCTATGAAATCGAAGGTGCGCGCGATGTGGCTATCGAGTTCCGTAGTTTTTCAAAGACCGCGGGCTTCACAGGCACTCGCTGCGCGTTCACCGTTGTTCCTAAGTCAGTTATGGGCTATACGAAGAAGGGTGAGGCTGTCCCGCTGCATGCCATGTGGAATCGTCGCCACACAACCAAGTTTAATGGTGTCTCCTATCCGATCCAGAGGGCGACCGAGGCGGTCTATTCATCGGCAGGCAAAGAGCAGACCAAGGCATTGATTGACTTCTATCTTCAGAATGCGGCCATCATCCGCTCGACCTTGATTGAGCTGGGGTATACCGTGACCGGCGGAGATAACAGTCCCTACATCTGGGTCAATGTCCAGAAGGACTCTTGGAAGTTCTTTGATATGCTCCTCAAGCGCGCCCAGATCGTTACGACTCCTGGCGCCGGCTTTGGCCGTTGCGGTCAGGGCTATATCCGCATCAGCGCCTTCAACAGTCGCGAGAATGTCGAAGAGGCCATGAAGCGTCTTCGTAAACTTCTGAAGTAGAGTCCCTATCGCTTTTGCGGCTTGGGTTTCCCAATGATCCGCAGAAGTGTGGATTCGAGAAGAAACATCTCGGGTAATGCTGTGGATACCATCTTTTCGCGCATCTCTAAAACGCGAAAGCGTGCTGCGCGTAACTCATCAATCGAGTAATTTTGGGCATGAGGCACTTTTTTCCGAAGCGACCATGCTGGCATCGATTTGGGGTTGACTGGGAGATTGTTCAACATGATCGTTGCCTCGGGTGTCAAATGTGTTGACCAGCCCCCCGAGAAGATCCACTTCTTGTCAAGAGCCTCGCGTAGGATGATTAAGTCTCTGATGTTTTTTTCGAGTAACGTGGCGAACCAAATCCCGATCCCTTTTTGTCCGCTGAATGCATAAAGTCCAAGGACCATGGCTTTTGCATCCCGGTTCCCAATAGCATCTAAGAGATCCCAAGGCTCAGCTTCGCGCCCGACAGAGGTGATGGTACGGATGTCCTTGACTGTCGCCATAACCCCCGGAGAGAGGTAAACGACGAGTTTCTCTAGTTCCTGCACCAATAGGCGGGTTTCAGGGCCGACACGCGAAATAAATTCTGCGCGCGCATCACTTCCCATCTCGATCCCTGCCTGCTTCAAAAGCATCTCCAGTCGCTCAGAGGCTTGTTTCTCCTTTTCAAACGATTTCAGGCCAGAACCAAAATCAAGAATTTCGCCACTCTTTTGGCATGCTTTAAAGATGAGTGAGGTTTTAAGGACTTTCGGTGCCGTAATAATTAGGTTCTGCCCTGGCTGAAACCCTTCAGAGATCCACTCCGTTAACTTGGCTACGCTCTCCTTGGCCAGTGCACTTTCAGAAGCACGTCCACCCCCTGTTAAAAAATTGGCGTCTTGTAACCAGGTGGCTTTGGAGGAGGCAAAGCCTGGCATTTGAACAGATTCTATGCAGGTTTTGACGACCTGCTCGACGCGATCGCCGTTGTCACAGCGTCCGTCAATGATCTCGAGCCCAAAGGTCTTTTCAGATTCGGGTACAATCGCGTTCACGCGTTCTTGCGCGGCGGCATTGACAAGGTAATCGTCATCTCCGCAAATCAAAAATAATTTGCCACTCATAGGGTCATTACTTTAGCGAATTTCTCTTCAGATTGCGAGTCTGGAAACGAGAAAAGAAAAGAGTATCAAGTAGGAGGGAGGAGGTAGGATGTAGGAGGTAGGAGGGGAGGAGGTAAATTAATCACAACCGCTTCCTATATGAATGGGGTTGATATGGTTTTGGAAATACGGTAAAGTTATGACCTTCAGATTTGAATCCTAGGTGACGTGTAACCTAGATCTAGGTTGATTTAAGACTGACGGGAGTTTAACATGCGTTTGTTGTCGAGTAGTATGACCGCTATCGTGTTCCTCGTTCTAACCCTGGCGCAGGGGGCTGAGGTGAAGGTTCGTAATTTTACAGTTAATCCGTCGACAGGACCTCTGGGTGCCGTGGATGTCACTGGCGATTTTAAAGGGGCTGTCACACTGGCACCTCCTTCCGGCTGGGTACTCGACCCGCAAACAGTGAATGTCGAAGGGCCGAATGCACCATTCCGTGTGGTGAAAGCCACGGAAAATCCCGAAAATAGTTATCTCTTTACGGTTGAGGCTAGGGGGAAGACAGAGACGCAGTCGGTCTCTGTTGCCAGTGCGCCGTATGGCAAGCTTGTGGTGGATGCCAACCCCGATCCACTCTGGAAGGATGCTATACCACTGGAGTGGAAGACAGCAGGAAAGAAGACCATCTTGCGTATGTTCTGGAATGAAGATAATCTTTATCTCGCCGTTGAGATGGAGGGGGGCTTGAAATTTCTTCAATATGGCTTTGGTTTCATCAAGAAGAACGGGACAAAAGTTTATCATGAGTTTGAAACGGATGCGCTGGGCAAGACGCATCATCTTTCTCTTTCGGAGGGAAAGGTTGTGAAGCGTCCCGTTGAGGCAAAGAGTGTTACTCTAAGAGAAGAGTCGAGGACCCGCTGTGAAATCGAATTGCCCATCGAAGCGATAGAGGGTATTCGCTTTGATGCTGGACGCGAATTTTACTTTTCGATGATTGCAACAGATTCGGACGGCACGATCCGTGATCTGGGTGAACGGATGAATCGTCCGTCCTCTGCGAAACGAAAAGATGCATGGCTGGGTGTTCAAAAGGAGCTCTATGACGCGTGGGGCATCTTTGGTTGTTGTTCGTCGATTCATTAGAGAAGGTGGAACTGTATCGCACAAAGCCACGAAGCCACGATGAAGATAAAATTATAATTCTTTGAATTTCTTTGTGGCGTTGTGGCTTTGTGCGAGATGTTCTGAACAGATTAAAGAAAGGGAGTAGACAATGAAGAAGATGATGATCGTAGCAGGAATGTTGTTAACACTGTGTGCTGAGGCGCAGATAAAGGTGAGTACGGCACTGACCTCGGACAAGAATGCATTTGTCGCCGGGGAGACCGCGGCAAAGAAGATTAAAGAGCAGTTGGGGAATACAAAACCTGCGACTGTAATCATGGCAGAGTGCTTCTCTGAAAAGGCTCAGAAGGAGGAGGCGCTCAAGGGTGTGATCTCGATCCTCGGCAAGGAAGTGGTCGTCTCCATGGCGGTCTATGGCATCTATACCGAGACAGGCGCAAAGGATCGTAATGCAGTGGGTCTGCTGGCTTTTACGGGCGAGGGCGTGACTGCGCGTCAGGCGCTGTCGGAGCCCATACAGGGTGATTTTACCAATGTGGCAAAACGCCTCGCTCAAAAGTTGCCCGTGAAGGATGACGCGAAACTGATGCTGGTGCTGGCGGACTGTCATTCACCGCGCAATCAATACTTTCTGGACGGACTCCAGAGCGTCTACGGAACCACACTGCCAATGGCCGGGGGTTCGGCAAATAAGAATGCTGGTTTCAATTGGATTGGTCAGGCGGGTGACTTGAAGACAGATGTGGGACTCATCCTTGCGCTAAACGGCTCTTTTAAGGTGATTCAAACGGGTGATCAGGCGCGCGACAATGACGCGGTGCTCAAGACGGCTGAAGAGACGGCTACGGCACTTCGTGAAGGTGCGAAGGCCTCCTTGAAAGGCGCTTTTTTCTTTGATTGCGCAGGACGCAAGGGTAAGCTGGAGTCCATTGAGGAGGAGCAGGAGGCAATCGCCAAAGGCCTCGGTAAAGGTGTTCCTTTCTTCGGCATCTGGTGCGCAGGCGAGATCGGTGTGGCCAAGGATTCACAGGGAGTCCCCGTCGGTCGTGGTTGGCATATCATGGGAACTGGGATTTACTAAGTTGCGCCTTGAACAACCGTGCGTCAGAGGAGTATAATTCAAACCTATGACGCACAGAGAGAATCGCAAGAATGTCAGTGGTTTGTTGAAGCGAATCCTTACGAACCGCTCTTATGACTTGCCTGTGGCAAGCCCTTTTGAATTGTTTACAAAAATTTGTATTCTATTTCTTGTAATTGGGTGTGGCATCATCAACCCAGTACACGGTGAAGCGGATGTTCCGGTCACAAACACGCTTGCACGTGGCTTGGCGGATCTCCGTTACAACCTCACGCGGATCGAAGCTGAATCGACAAATAAAGTCGTTGAGCTTGTCGCTTTAGCCAAGCAGGCTGATAGTTGGGGGACAAATTATCCGGGGAGTCCTGAGCCGTTGATCTGGAAGGGCATCATCATTTCAGCGCGCGCTAAGCATGTCGGGATCAGTGGGTTGGCTTTAGTGGATGAAGCTCGAGCAATCCTTGAAAAGGTGGTTGCTGGGGATCCTCAAGCTTGCGAAGCCGCAGGTTTGAATGCACTCGGGATGCTCTATCATAAAGTGCCATCCTGGCCAATCAGTTTTGGAAGTAATAAAAAAGCACGTCTCTACTTTGATAGAGCACTGGCCACCTCGTCTAACCTTGACACGAACTTCCGAATGGGTGAGTTTCTTATTGATATGGGGGAAAAGAAAAAGGGTCTACAGTATCTGAGGGTTGCGTTGGCTCTTCCTGATCGTTCGAGGCCGGAGGATGTCTGGAAGCGTAAGGATATTGAGTCAATGATTTTAAAGAATATGGACGAAAAATGATTTTTCTCAGGGATATCACGACATTATTGCCCCCTCATCGTTTTTCCTTTGAGGAATCGAAACCTTACTACGAAACATGGCTATCCTCTCGAACTCCTTCTTATAAGGCCAAGGCCCTCGACATCTTTAAAAATGCCGCCATTGAGCAACGTCATTCGATTACGACAGGGGATGTCCTGTTTTCCCCACGCACCTTCGAAGCCAGTAACGATCTCTATCGTGAGAAGGCGGTCCCTCTCTGCGCCCAGCTTCTTGAGAAGGCTTTGGCCAAAGCGGGTGTTTCACCGAAGGAGGTGGACTATCTGATCACGACCTCCTGTACAGGTTTCATGATTCCTTCAGTCGATGCCTATCTCATCAATCTGCTGGGCCTGCGAAACGATGTGGTGCGCATCCCCATTACGGAGATCGGTTGTGCAGCTGGCGCAGCAGGACTGATCTATGCGGATTCTTTGCTAAAAGGACGTCCAAATGGGTGCGCGGTCGTACTGTCATTCGAGTTCCCAAGCAACACCATCCAGCTCGATAACTGGTCGTGGGATAATGTGGTGGGTACGGCCTTGTTTGCAGACGGACTAGCCTGTGCGGTACTTCAGAGCCGGGAGTCCTTATATGAGCAACCTCGTCCGATGATCGTCGCAGCTCAAATGATTCAAGTGCCTGACACGACTCATATTCTGGGATACAATATTACAAATAGTGGGTTGGCAATGACGCTCGACAAGACGCTGCCAAAGGTGATCGAGGCCCATTTTGAAAATATCATGTTGCCGTTTCTATCGGACAACGGGTATACTCCCGAGCAGGTAGACCATTTTCTTGTCCACCCAGGTGGCATCAAGATTATCAATGCGGTCGAAGCGGTTCTTGCCAAGTATGGGAAAAAAGCGCCAGAATCGCGCAAGATCATGACCCTGCATGGCAATATGTCCAGTGCCACCATTCTCTTTATCGTTGAGTCTGTGATGTGCCAGCCTCTGCCCAAGGGGCATACAGCCTATGTTCTGAGCTTTGGTCCCGGCTTCTCTGCGGACCAGCTCCTGCTTAAATGGAATTAATACTATGGGTAAAAAGATACTTGTTCTCGATGGACATCCCGATGGTGAGAGTCTCTGCGCGGCTCTTGCGGACCGTTATATCGTTGGAGCAACAGAGGCGGGTCATGAAGTCACGCGATTGAATGTTCGAGACTTGGTGTTCGATCCGATTCTGCACTTTGGCTATCGTGCGGTACAGGACTTGGAGCCAGACCTGTTGAAGGCGCAGACAATGATTCGCGCGTGTCAACATCTGGTTGTTGTCACGCCGCTTTGGTGGGCAGGAATCCCCGCACTCTTTAAGGCCTTTATTGATCGTACCTTTGTGCGCGGTTTTTCGCACGCGTTCAATCCCGCTAAAGGTATCCCGGAAAAACTCCTGAAGGGACGCTCCGCTACCGTCATCTATACGCAGGGTGCGCCTTACTTCTATTCGCGGCTGTTTGTTGGGGATGCGTTTTGGAAAATGTTGAAACGAGGCGTGTTGAACTTCTCAGGTTTCACGCCTGTACGCCGTATTTGCTTCAGCAAAATCAAGCCTGCGCAACCTCGCACCGAATATGCACCATTACTAGACCAAGCCTTTGCCTTGGGTCGCCAGGGAAAATAATCTCCCTTTTAAATCTTAAGGAATTTTGTATGCCATATGATCCAAAGAATAAACTACGCCTGATCAAAGATGTCGAATTCAGTACCCACTTCAAAGCGGAGACGTGGGAAGATTACAATCGGCAATTCTTTAACCAGCTCGCCAAAAAGTATGATGCGACAAATGTGCTTCACAGTTTTGGAACGAAGCATCGGATGGACCGCGCTGCGGTTGCGAGGCTTCCGATCAAGCCAGGTAGTACGATCCTAGACCTCTGCACGGGGAGTGGCGACATCGCGCTAGCGATTGCAACGCAGTTTCCTGATTGCAAGGTTGTCGGGGTGGACTACTCGGAGAACATGTTGGAACTGGCCGCACAGAAAACTGCCGGATTGAAGTCCGTCTCCTACCAGCAAGGCGATGTCACTCGTTTACCCTTTCCTGACGGAGCGTTCGATGGAGCCATCATCAGCTTCGGCCTGCGCAATCTCTCGGATCTGCGCGTCGGGTTGCGTGAGTTTAGGCGCGTGATCCGTCCCGGTGGATTTTTCTGCAACATTGATCAAGGGAAGCCTCAGAACGCGCTCTTCCGTCTGGCCTACAAAGTATACTTTTATCACATCGCACCGTTGATCGGGAAACTCGTCTTCCATCGGGGCGAATTCAACTCCTTTCGCTATCTGCCCGAATCGAACAAGTACTTTCCTGATCAACGCGAGATGGAAGCGCTGTTCGTAGAGGCTGGTTTTAAAAATGTGAAAACCTATGGGTTCTGGATGGGCGCTGTAGCCCAGCAGATCGCTGACGTGTAATTAGGACACCCTGACGTGCGTGAAACGCCCAACAGATGTGACGCAGATGTCGCGATCATCGGAGCAGGTCCAGTCGGCTTGACGCTTGCCTTGTTATTGGCTCGGAACGGATGTTCTGTCCTGCTTTTCGAACGCCATGCGAAACCCTTTGCTGAACCTCGCGCCGTGGGTATTGACGACGAAACCTTACGTACTTGGCAGGCGTGTGGCGTTTTGGAGACTATCGCGCCTTACATGCTTGCGGGGCCTGCTGGCGCGGTTGTTTTCACCTATCGTGATGGCAAGGGAAAGGGCTTCTTTTCCCTTGTTCAGAACAAAGGTAGTCTTGGACACCCAGAAGGCGCTGTCTTTCTACAGCCGCCGACCGAAGAGGCTTTGCGGTCTGCTCTGGTGAAAGAATCCAACGTCCGTTTTCTGGTTGGACATGAGGTTGCTCAGTTGACGCAGACAAGCACAGAGACACGTACAGAAGGACAGACGCTTGATGGCTCGCCTTTCTCATATACGGCGCGTTATCTTGTCGGTTGTGACGGCGCGCGCAGTCAAGTCCGTGAGCAGGCGGGAATCGCTTTCCCCGGCATCGACTGTCCTGAGGCTTGGTTGATTCTCGATGTGCTCGACAACGAATGGCATAAGGGCTTCACGCTTGAGCAAGGTGTCGAGGTCTGGTGTGAACCCTGTCGCACAACTGTGACAGTCCCGCTTCCCTGCGGGTATCGACGATGGGAGATTCTCCTGCGCAAGGATGAAGTGGGGACGTTGGTCAATGATGATGATGCGATTCGGAAGCGTATCGCGCAGCAGCGCCCTCAAGACAATCCGACCATTATCCGTCGAAAAGAGATTCGCTTTTCTGCACGGCACGCTGATCGTTATCGCGCAGGACGAATGCTCCTCGCTGGCGATGCAGCGCACGTCACTCCGCCCTTTGCAGCGCAAGGTCTTGTCAGTGGCATCCGCGATGTTGCCAATCTTGCATGGAAGTTGATCCCTGTTCTTGAAGGACGTCAACCGGACACCCTTTTGGATACGTATGAGTTAGAACGTCGTCCGCATCAACGAAAAATGATTGATCTGGCTCTCTTTCTCGGACGAGTCATGATGCCCCGAACACACCTTGAGGCTTTGATCGTTCGCTCATTTTTGCGGTTGATTTCTATTTTTCCGGCAAGTATCACCGGAAGGTTTGTTCTTCGGGGTGGACAACTCCAGCCCCATCTGAAGGCTGGTTGTATCGGTCCAGGTGGCGGCTCCTATTTTCCGCAGAACGATGTACTAGACGCGAGGGGACGCGCTGTTCCCTTCGACACCTTACTGGGTACGGGTTTCGCTGTTGTTAATTTTTCAACCCTTCAACAGGAAGCCGTTTTCCCAACATCCGTTCAGACCCTGCTTTCGAAGGGCACCCCACACCTTCAGTTCGGCAGAGACTTCTCAGATCCAGATAATGCTTATGTAGCATTTGCAGGCGAGACGGTCTTGATTCGCCCAGATCGTATCATTCACACACGCCTGGCTACATCTTAATCAATTCCCTGGGGCGCGCTTGCCGTTGAAGGCTTTGCGGAGGCGTGGATATTCATGCGACCAAACCGTGATCGCATGGGAGTGGTTAAAATGGCGTAGATTTTGCCGCTATTCCGCTTTCGTCTTCGTCTTTTTTGTGAACAGGGTATAGCAGAGGGGCAGGATGGTGATGGTCAGGATGCCGGCCATGATGACGCCGCCGACCGAGGCGATGCCGATGCCTGCGCGATTCTCTGCGCCAAGGCCAGTGTCCATGGCGAGGGGCAACATGCCGAGGCCAGAGGCCAAGACAACCATCAGCACGGGTCTGAACTGATCCACCAGTGCGGCGAACATGGCATTACGATGGGCCATACCG
>Ga0247841_10013900_pt1 | contig 10191 bp, 5 predicted proteins | sample LaCruzMarch2015__2_FD_192410 | JGI IMG/M metagenome (GOLD analysis project Ga0247841, IMG submission 192410) | Freshwater microbial communities from meromictic Lake La Cruz, Castile-La Mancha, Spain - LaCruzMarch2015_18m | ecosystem: Environmental > Aquatic > Freshwater > Lake | place: Spain...
TTTTACGGGGTGATGTCATATTTCCTTGCATTTAGTTGCACAAAAATAATGATATAATATTGATTAACAATAGGTTTAAGGTTTTTCAGCAGACCCTAATTACTGTGTACACAAATTTATTAAGAGGCTCCGAAAATCACCTTCGTGCATTTGTTAGGACGCTTAAAATAAAAGGTATTGTTTATTCACCTCAAATCCTTAAGAGCACCGATTTCGTTACAATTATTACCGCAACTAATACCACAAGAGGTAGTAGAGGTAGTTATTGCGGAAATTAATGAGTTTGACATTAATTAGCTTATAAATGCCTTTTAAAACGTAGTCGGAAATTTGTTTCGACCACGTTTTTTTAATTTAAATTGCTGTTTTTTCCAAACTCCCCCTCGTTTGCAACGAGGGGTTAATGGTGAAGCGTTTGTAACGCTAATAATGATTTATTTCAAAGGAAAATAAAACTCTTTGTTGAAAACAAATAGCCAATTAGCCCTCATTGCAAACGAGGGGGAGAAAGATTTATTAGTTTATAAAGTGCCTTTTAAAACGTGGTCGGAAATTTGTTTCGACCACGTTTTTTTTTCTGATGTGTTAATAAACACGCGACTCCTCTGATATGTCTCATATCTAACATTATAACGCACACGTTCATTATAAAAAACAGTATAACCTAATGACCTGATTTCTGAAATAAAGATAAGCCTGAAATTAAGTAAAAGAACATGCTATTCATCTGAAATAAAGTAATTATCTTTGAGCCAAATATTAATTTATTGCAATTGTAAACTAAATACGTTACGATTTGATAGTTTGTAAATGTACTATGATAACAAAAATTTAATGTTGTAGAAATATCACAATATCAATTTAATATATTCATCAAACAATACCGATAAATCAGATGTGAGGGCAATAACGTAGTACATACAGGAAAATGAGTTGTCCATATATAGGTATTATGTACAAACGGAAAAAAAGAAAAAGACGAGATAACCAAAAATTATTTACCATTAAAAAATAAATTATTATGAAAAAGTTATTATCTATTTTTATGATTATACTTTTTGCTAATACTGTAAGTTCTCAAATTGTAGCTAGAACTATAAATGTAACAATCCCTGGATCACTTACAGTTTTGCTTACATCCTCTGAAAAACCGATTATTACAAACCTTACAGTTACAGGCAGTATTGATGCTAGAGATATTAAATGTTTTAGGGATGAAATGACAAAACTTTCAGTATTAGATATAAGCTTAGTGAATATTCAAGCTTATAATGGAAATGGAGGTACGGACTATGAGGGTTCATCGTATTCTGCAAATGAAATACCGAATTATTCCTTTATGATATTTAGAAGTTCAACTAGTTCTTATACAGGTAAAGAAAGTTTGACTAGTGTTAAACTACCAATAACGATAACTTCAATTGGAAAAAGTGCTTTTCAAACGTGTATTGAATTATCTGGTAAATTAGAGATTCCTAATTCTGTAACGACAATTAAGTATGGAGCATTTAGTGGATGTACGGGATTAACAGGTAATCTTGAATTAGGTAATTCAATAGTGCAAATTGAAAGTTATGCTTTTTATAATTGTAGTGGATTAAATATTCTAAATATTGGTAATTCTTTGACAAGTATTGGATCGTCAACTTTTTCAAATTGTAATGGACTTATAGAAATTAACGTCAACGCTGAAAATCTTAATTATTCAAGTATCGATGGTGTATTATTTAACAAAAATCAAACTAATTTAATTATTTATCCTTCCGGTAAAAATGGAAATTATATAATTCCAAATACAGTTACAACCATAAATGACAATGCTTTTAATGGATCAAAAGAACTTTTGAATATATTAATTCCAAGCTCCTTGACAACTATCGGCATGCGAGCCTTTGAAGCTTGTATGAAACTTAAAAATATCGAAATTCCAAGTTCGGTTAATACAATAGGGATGTATGCATTCAATAGATGTAGTCAATTAACGATTATTTCTGTTTCTCCAGACAATTCAAATTATTCAAGCAAAGATGGTGTATTATTTAACAGAAATCAATCGGTTTTACTTATTTATCCTGCTGGAAAACAAGGAAGTTATCTAATTCCATCTACTGTTTCCACAGTTGAAAAGGGTTCTTTCCAGTGGTGCAACGGTCTGACAGGAATTACTTTTCCAAACTCTGTAACAACCATTGGAGAAATGGCATTTGTATTTTGTACAAACATGACCTCATTGATATTAGGAAATTCAATTACAACAATTGGAGGCTGGGCATTCCAGAATTGTGAAGGATTAGGTAAACTAGAAATTCCAAATTCAGTTACAACAATTGGTACAAATGCTTTTAGTAGTTGCAAAGGTCTTTCAGCGATAAGTATCGGGTACTCAGTAAGCAATATTGCGGATGGGGCTTTTAATAGCTACCCAAATAATATCAAAATTATTAATTGTTTGAATCCAACACCACCATCAATGTCAACAAATACGTTTAATTGTTCCCCAATCGTATATGTACCTCCAACATCTGTTAATAGTTACAAAGCTGCAAACGGTTGGAGTAGCTTTACAATTCTAGGTGAGAGGAGAGTTGTAATTGATAACCCTATTGCTGGGGGATTGGCAGGAGCTATTGTTTCAGCTGGTTATAGTCCATTAAACACCATAACTCATCTAACAGTAACAGGTAACCTCAATAATGTTGATATTTTAAAAATGAATACCATGATGACTTCTTTGACTGAAATTGATATGTCTAACACAACATTTACAAATAACTATTTACCTGATAATGCATTTCAAAACAGAATAAATTACACATCAGTTAAGTTGCCTTCAAATCTCCAGTCAATCGGTATTTCTGCTTTTTCAAATTGCACTTCATTATGTGATGTGACTTTACCTTCGACTTTAAATTTGATAGGAAGTTCTGCATTTTCAAATTGCAGTTCATTGAGTAAATTAAATCTTCCTTCAAGTGTAAATTCTATTGGAAAATCAGCCTTTAAAAATTGTAGCCTTTTATCTTGTGATTTAATAATAGCAAATGGAATTACTATCTTAGAAGATAGTACTTTTTACAATTGTACAAATTTGAAAGGAAATATTATTATTCCAAATACAACTACTACAATTGGAAGGGATGTTTTTTACAATTGTTGGAAATTATATGGAAATCTGCTAATCCCAAATTCTGTAAATTCTATTGGTTCTAATGCATTCTATAACTGTAGCAACTTAACTGGGAATCTCAATATTCCTAGCTCTATAACAAAGATTGAATCAGGCACCTTTAACCTTTGTCAAGGTTTTACAGGTGAATTAAAACTACCAAACTCAGTAACAACCATTGATAGTTGGGCATTCGCCGAAATGTCTGGGATAAATAGTGTTATTATTCCCAACTTTGTTTCCAGTATTGGATATCGGGCATTTTATAGTAGCGGTGCTACTGGAGATGTTACTATTCCGAAATCAGTAGTTAACATTGGTGAACAAGCGTTCTTGGGTTGCCAAAGTTTGAATAATTTTATAGTTGATTCAGAAAACCCAAATTATTCTGCGGTGGCAGGTGTTCTATTTAATAAAGAAAAAACAACTCTTATTCAATATCCGGGTAATAAAGTTGGTTCATATTCAATTCCCAATTCGGCTACATCTTATTCATACTATGCATTCAACTATTGTAAAAAGCTAACAAGCATAAAAATTCCTAATACGATCTCCCGTATTGAAAGTTTTTGGGGATGCTCCGAATTATCTGAAGCTACAATTCCAAATACAGTAACTTCATATGGTATTTATATCTTCAAGTATTGTGATAAATTAAAAAAAATATCGCTAAACAACTCAAATCCTGTAAGTATCGATTCTTATACTTTCGATGGTGTAAACAAGGAAACTTGCATTTTGGAGATACCTATTGGTTCTGGATTATCATATATGACAGCTGACTATTGGAGTGATTTTATTTTCATAAATGAAATTGACTTTGGTCTATCAACAAAAATCGCAAATAATTCTGAAAACCATATAAATATTCATTCTACACATTCTGAAATTGTTTTAGAAGGAATTCAAAATGATGAAATTGTTACTATTTATAACATCTTTGGAATGCAATTAAAATCAATAAAATCGAAAGGGGAAATGATTTCAATTCCTTTGAAATCTGGTTCTGTCTATATTGTAAAAACTTCAATAAAGACTGTGAAAGTGTTATTATACTAAATTATTGACCCTGTGAGCGTAGAGTTGGGGTCTTGTAGTTCGGCGAAGCGTCTTTTGCACATAGCCGTCAAGCTAAGAAAATTATAATAAAAGTATAGGGGTTCCCCAAGACCCTTCGGATATATAATCATTAATTCTTTGCAAGATGGTGGGATTCGTCGCTGGGAACCAACGGTCTTGAGCTTGCGAAAAATTGCAATCCCAACTTTTGTACTATGAGGAACCAACGGTCAGCGTAAGCTAATTGTATTCCGATAAACAAATCGGTTTTGGAACGCATTACAAATGCTAAGAATACAAGAGTTGGGATTGAAAATCCCAACATCGAAGCGTCAAACATTAGTTTAAGAAATGAGCGGGATATCCGGTAGGATAGGGCTTCCCCCCTGCTGAAACACATTTCCCACCTGCTATAATTTATTCCTCACATGCTGAAAGGAATTAATCATCTGCTGAAAGGCATTTCCCTCATGGTGAAAGGAATTTATCATCTGCTGAATGTAATTTCCCACATGCTGAAAGGAATTTATCATCTGCTGAATGTCATTTCCCATCTGCTGAAAAGGTTTCAGCAGATGATTTTTGCTTCAAATCAAATGTTTTCAATTCAACATTAGCTATTCATTGCCTTTTTCCACTGCCAATATCCCACACCTGCCATAGCTGTGTAGATAATGAATAAGATAGCAGTTGGGTATAACCCTTTGTAATAGAATAATCCGGTGGCCAGCGCGTCGGCAATAATCCATACCAACCAATTTTCGAGTAATTTGCGTGCTAACATCCAAGTGCCAATAATACTTAGCATTCCCACTATCGAATCGGCAAAAGGTATGGTTGAATCGGTAAACCGAGCCAATATAAGGTAGTAAATCAGAAAAATAAAAATTCCGGAAAGGGCTAATTTTAGGGTTAATTGCCACGAAGTTTTGGAAGTTGCTAATTCTTTTCCCGTTTCAGTTGCTCCCTTCTTCCAGTTGAGCCAACCATATACGCTAACTCCTAAATAATAGAACTGCAGGCTCATATCGGCATAAAACTTGGTTTGAAAAAAAATTACGATATAAAATACCGAAGACAAAAACCCGAAAATCCACAAGCTGAGTTTTTGTTTTATAGAAAGATACAAATAAATCAGACTAAGTATTGCGCCGGTAATTTCAATCCAATTTGTTTGAAGATAGGTTGTCATGTTATGGGTTTCGCGTTTCGCGTTTTGCGTTTTGCGTTCAATGTTTCGTGTATCATGTTTTGGGAAAACACGAAACACGAAACATCAAACACGAAACAAACTCTTATTTTAATATTTCCTCGTACGCTCCCGGAGTTTGTAGAATTTGAATAGCCTTGATAAGTGATTCGTTTTCGGCATCCATTATTTGATAATATTCATTCATTTCCCACAAATCGCGGGCAATTAATGCTTTCAATTGAAGTTTGATAAGTGGTTTTGATTTCTCAAATTCTATCAAATTTATTTTATCTTTATTAGTTTTCAATTGAACTGTGGCACTATCTTTCGAAAGCTCGGTATTTGCCACCTTTTCAATTTCGGATGGACTTATCAACGAATTAAGCAACGCATCATCTACATCAAACTCCTTTTTATATTTATCAAAACTGTTGTATTTGTTTTTTAAATCAGCACGGTTTTTTACTATATATTGTATACAAACCTTATTAATAATACCCTGTGCAAGCATTTTTCGGTGCAATGCAGTAAATCGGGTAGTATCCAAAGGAACAAAAATATCGGGCATAATGCCGCCGCCACCATAAACAGTACGTTTCAGGTTGAGTGTTTGATATTTCAACGAATCCGGAAAATGAATACTGTCGGCATGTAGCAATTCGCCTTTATTGTACCGATTTACCAAATCGAGTTCATATTTATCTTTACCATCTTTATATGGTTTTTGAATGCAACGACCTGTAGGTGTGTAATATCTGGCCGTGGTAAGTCGCATCATCGAACCGTCGATAAGTGGGAATTGACGTTGTACCAATCCTTTACCAAACGACCTTCGACCCACAATTATGGCACGATCCCAATCTTGTAATGCTCCCGAAACAATTTCGCTAGCCGAAGCAGAATACTCATCCACCAAAACAATTAATTTTCCGGTTTCAAATTTACCAATTGCTGAAGATTCTAAAATCGACTTAGGTTGATTCAGCCCTTGCGTGTACACAATTAATTTATTGCGACTTAAAAACTCGTCAGCAACTTGTTGGGCAGTATTTAAATAACCTCCACCATTACCTTGTAAGCTGAGAATAAGTTGCTTCATACCCTTCTTTTGCAAGGTATTGAATGCTTTTTGAAATTCCTGATCAGTTGTAGTCCCGAAACTATTAATTTTTATATAGCCAATGTCTTTACCAATCATATAAGTGGCATCCACGCTATAAATTGGAATTTTGTCGCGTATAATGCTAAAATCAATCAATTCCTTTTTGCCACCACGAAGTATTTTTACATTAACTTCAGTTCCTTTTGGACCTCGCAGACGTTTCATTATGTCGGAATTCTGCATTTTTACACCTGCAATTAATTCTTTTCCGATATAAATAATCCGATCGCCGGGCAAAATACCAACTTTTTCAGCAGGACATCCGGCAATGGTTTGTGCTACCAACAATGTATCTTCAAGTAATTGGAATTGAATTCCAACACCTTCAAAACTGCCTTCGAGTGGCTCGTTGACGCGTTCTACTTCTTCTTTGGGAATGTACGATGAGTGCGGATCCAAGTCCTTAAGCATGGCTACCAATGCTGTTTCAACTAGTTTTTTGTCATTAATACTGTCAACATATAAACTTGAAATTGCGGTGAGTGCATTTATTAATTTGCGTTGTTGAGTTGAAGAAATACTTTGTGCAAAAAGTGCGGAAGTTAAAAAACTCATTAAAAGGAAACTCGATATTTTTCTCATGACATGGAATAGAATGATTTTAAGTTACAAAGATACAACATTATGTGTAAGATTTTTGTGAGCATTATATTTAATAAAGAGATTAAAATATAATTTTAATTCTTCGTTACTGTTACAAAATTGATAAATGCGGGCTAAGAAATGTAAATCCGGCTGTTAATTCCTCCACTTTGCAACCTTTTATTGCAGCAATGTTTTTATATATTTCGTCAATTCCCAGCTTACTTTCGTCGGTTTCTACAAACAAATTTTCGATAGGAGTAATCCGAACGCTTTCAGCATTAAAATGTTCACCATAAGATATTGAGCAACCATTTTTCAGTGCTTGAGATGCTAACTCGGGTTTTCCTCTGAAGCCATGAATCAGCCATAATTGTTGTGGATTCCATTTCTTTTTGAGTTCGAAAAGTTCATTAAAGTAACCTACACAATGTATGATAAGTGGTTTTTCGATTTTCTCAGAAAGTGAAATTTGCTTTTCAAACACGTACAATTGTTTCTCGAAATCTACTTTACTGTTTTTGTCCAAACCACATTCTCCAATGGCTACAATTCGTTTGTCTGTAACCCAATTTTCTATTTTGTTCATCAATTCTAACGTAAAATCATTGGCAAACCAGGGATGAAAACCCAATGAAAACAATCCTTTATGATCTGATTTAATTAAAATTTCAGCTTCGGAAAATGACAAGTTTCGAATGCTGAAACCAGAACTTGATTTGAAACTATGTGTATGAATATCAACAAACATGCCGCAGATAAATGATAATTAAAGCGCAAAGATAATCATTAGTATTTTTATTTGTGCTTTTATTGATAGAATCATAATTATTAATTGGAAAATACAGAATGATTTCATGAAAAAACTCGTATCTTTGCGCTCCAATTTTTTGAAAATATAAAAATAATAAATACGATATGAATACTACAGAATTATTCAGCACTTTACCTTACAAAGTAGCCGATATGTCATTGGCCGAATTTGGGCGTAAAGAAATTGAATTAGCCGAAAAAGAAATGCCCGGTTTAATGGCATTGCGTGCAAAGTTTGGTGTCGAAAAACCATTGAAAGGCGCACGAATAATGGGTTCGCTTCACATGACCATTCAAACTGCCGTACTGATAGAAACTTTAGTACAACTTGGAGCCGAAGTGCGTTGGTGCAGTTGTAATATATATTCTACACAAGATCATGCTGCTGCCGCTATTGCTGCTGCTGGTGTTCCTGTGTATGCTTGGAAAGGCGAAACACTAGAAGAATATTGGTGGTGTACATTACAAGCCTTGATTTTCGATGGACATAAAGGACCTAATGTAATAGTAGATGATGGTGGTGACGCTACCATGATGATACATGTAGGAGTGGCTGCTGAGAAAAATGCTGTAGCACTTGACAAACAAGCCGATGGTGAAGATGAAAGACTTCTTTATGCCATTCTGAAAGATGTTTTGAAAGACGATAATGGCATCTGGACTCGCATGATACCTACACTTCGCGGCGTTTCGGAAGAAACTACAACCGGCGTTCACCGTTTGTATCAAATGTTGGAAGAAGGTTCGTTATTATTCCCTGCATTCAATGTAAATGACTCGGTAACAAAATCGAAATTCGATAATTTATATGGTTGCCGCGAATCATTGGCCGATGGAATTAAACGAGCTACTGATGTTATGTTGGCCGGAAAAGTGGTCGTTGTTTGTGGTTATGGTGATGTAGGAAAAGGTTGTGCTAAATCAATGTTGGCTTATGGAGCTCGCGTGATTGTTACAGAAATTGACCCGATCTGTGCCCTACAAGCCTCAATGGAAGGTTTCAAAGTTACTACAATAGAAGATGCTTTAGCTGAAGGAAATCTTTATGTAACCACCACCGGAAACCGTGACATTATCCGTATTGAGCATATCGAAAAAATGAAAGATGGAGCAATTATTTGTAATATTGGTCATTTCGATAACGAAATTCAGGTTGAAAAACTAAAACAATATGCCGGCATAAAGCTTGTAAATATCAAACCTCAAGTTGATAAATATGTTTTTCCCGATGGTCACTCCATTTTATTGCTTGCCGATGGTCGATTGGTAAATCTGGGTTGTGCTACCGGTCACCCATCATTTGTTATGAGTAATTCATTTACAAACCAAACGTTGGCACAAATTGAATTATTTACAAAAGATTATGCTATTGACGTGTATCGTTTGCCAAAACATTTAGACGAAGAAGTTGCACGTTTGCATTTGGAACAATTGGGCGTGAAACTTACAGTTCTAACACCTGAACAAGCAGCTTATATTGGTGTTAATGCAAATGGACCGTACAAACCAGAGCATTACCGTTACTAAACTGATAAATAATAATAACTTAGGATTTACAGACCAACATAATGAAAATTAAGTTGGTCTGTTTTTTTTAGGGGAAGACTGACACTTTGTTATGAAAAAGCAGGTGAACAAAATATTGAATTAATGCAAGAATATTTACGTTTCACAAAAAGTACACACTCACAAAAAGTTCCAAACGGCAACATCGAACTTAAGGCCAAAAAAATAGGATTTATACCAGATTGGGTGAGTTGATTGTCTATGAATTATTTCTATTTTATTTATGCACAATTAAATATGTTTTGTGCATAATTATGTAAATTCAAACTTTCATATTGCATTTTTATCAAAAAATCCGCCAAAAAGATTATAAAAACACATTTTTTTCGAGGTCAAAATAAAAAAAAATAGTACTTTTGTGCTTTCATTTTTTAGGACATAAAACTAATAAACAAATATAAGAATTACGGTATGAAGAAACATAATTTTAGTGCGGGACCATCAATTTTACCACGCGAAGTAATCGAAAAAACAGCTCAGGCAGTATTGGATTTTAATGGTTCCGGATTGTCAGTGTTGGAGATTAGCCATCGTTCAAAAGATTTTGAAGCGGTAATAGCTGAAGCTACTGCATTATTTAAAGAACTGTTGAATATTCCTGAAGGTTACTCTGTATTATTCTTAGGCGGTGGTGCTAGTATGCAGTTTTGC
>Ga0247841_10013901_pt1 | contig 10191 bp, 7 predicted proteins | sample LaCruzMarch2015__2_FD_192410 | JGI IMG/M metagenome (GOLD analysis project Ga0247841, IMG submission 192410) | Freshwater microbial communities from meromictic Lake La Cruz, Castile-La Mancha, Spain - LaCruzMarch2015_18m | ecosystem: Environmental > Aquatic > Freshwater > Lake | place: Spain...
AAATAAAAGAGAGACAGCAGGACCGCCGTTTACTGCAGCATTACCAATGGTGCTGAAAATTCCGGCTCCTATAATGGATGCAATTCCTAATGCAGTGAGATCCCTTACATTAAGACTTTTTTTTAACTGGCTGCTGCCACTGGGGTGATTCTCAGCATGACGGAGGATGTCGTCAATCGTTTTTTTTCGGAATAGTTCTTTTGATATCACCTTTATTCGATATTTTTGTAAAAGTATGGAAATTATACATTTAAAAATCCCGTAAAAATCATGAGAAAATCAATATTTTTTTTGTTTTTCTTCATCATTTTCCAAATCATTCACGCTCAAATTATTCCGGACAGTATGAGAGTTGACTGGAGAGGAGCGGGTTACGGAGGCTGCCTTCCAAATCCGTCTGTTATATTAAATATTCAGGATTTTGGAGGGACCGGCGACAGTATAACGGATAATTATCCGGCTATTCATCTGGCATTGGACTCGCTTCATGGCCAACCCGGTGTGATCTGGTTTCCTGCCGGTATTTATTCCATATCCTCAACTGTCAGTATTCCTTCCGGTGCTATTCTTCGCGGTGCAGGCGCCGGTTCGACTATACTGAAAATGAAACACAGCGGTTACGGATTTAGCTTTACCGGTACAACATCCGGTGCGTTTGTTAACATTCTGAAAGGGTATCAAAAAGGATCCATGCGTATATGTGTTGCTCCCGGAAACAGCTATGCACAGGGTGATTATGCTGAAATACTTGAAACGAACGGGTCATGGGATTTAAACCCGGCATCATGGGCTACGGATGTGGTCGGACAAGTAGTTAAAATAACGGGAGTCCTTGGAGATACACTTATCCTGGAAAAACCTTTGAGAATAAGGTATGATTCCATTTTAAATCCACGGATAAGAAAACTTTTACCTTTAACCAATGCCGGCATGGAGTCGTTAAAAATATTCAGGGATGATACTTCCAAAACCGCTTCATCGTATAATATCAGTTTTGAAAAATCCGCCTATTGCTGGCTGAAAGGGGTAGAAGGCTATATCAGCATGGGAAGCCATTGCATGATCAGCTTAAGTACTAACATTGAAGTATCAGGATGCTATTTTCATCATGCGAATAATTACGATGGAGGAGGAACAAGAGGCTACGGGGTGACTTTGAATAACCATGCAGGGCAATGCCTCATTGAAAATAACATTTTCCGTCATTTGAGGCATTCCATGATGACAAAATGCGGGGCTAACGGAAACGTTTTTGCTTATAATTATTCTGTTGATCCGTTTCGCAACGGATCGTTAGAATTTCCTGCCGATATCGGAGGTGATATTTCACTTCACGGGCATTATTCTTATGCCAATCTTTTTGAAAGCAATGTGGTACAGAACATTTATATTGATCAGACATGGGGACCTTCCGGACCTTACAATACGTTTTTTCGGAACAGGGCTGAGTTATATGGCATTATCAGCACGTCACCTGCAACAGGGAAGCAAAACTTTGTCGGGAATGAAGTTACGAATACGGCTGCATTACACGGAATGTACACCCTGCAAGGCTCGGAGCATTTTCAATATGGCAATATGGTTAAGGGAAGCCTTACTCCTGCAGGAACAACTCCCCTCAATGATACTTCTTATTTTTATACTGCCCGCCCCGATCTCTGGGACAAACCAGAATGGAGCCTGATCGGAATACCATATACCCCTAATACAACAAAGATACCCGCACAAAGGAGGAATGAGGCTTTACACTTTACAACAGATGAATCCCCCGAAGCAGATTTCCAATATATTGCCGGTTTCGACAGTATTTATTTCCAAAATTACTCGGCAAATACAAATGAATGGTTGTGGAATTTTAGTGACGGGATCACATCGGATGACATAAATCCATCCCATATGTTTACAGATACGGGACAATTCACCGTTTGCCTTATTGCCGGGAACGGTTGCGATTCGGATACTATGTGCACCATTATCACCATTGTGCCAAACGGGATAAAAGAGATCAACCAAAATGTAAAAGTATTCCCGAACCCTGCCCGGGAAAAGGTAAATATTGTTCTGTCTTCAACTGTTTCGTGTTTAATTCAGATTGATTTTTATGATATCAGCGGGCGTTGCGTAAAATCTCTGAAACATCAAAATCCGGACAGCATTCTGAGTATAGATTTGACAAAACTACCAGAGGGTGTTTACCAATGTAAAATTACCGGGGATGATTTTTTTTACAGGGGGAAGATCATAAAAATCAAATCCCGTTAGGTTGAACCCGCCTGATTATTATTTGTTATACCCAAAACCGATTCATCATTCATGCCTGAAGTACAGAAAACACATCAAAATCCGGACAGTATTCCGGGTGCAGATTTGACAAAACTACCCAATGGTGTTTACCAATGTAAAATTACCGGGTATGGTTTTATATACAGGAAAAATCATAAAAATCAAATCCTATTAGGTTGAACCTGCCCGATTATTATTTGTTATACTCTGTATTTAATGAATTTCATGTAAATTTGTTATACCCTAAACCGATTCACCACTCATGTTCGACGTACAGAAAATAAGAGAACTCTTTCCCATACTGCATCAAAACGTATATGGTAAACCTCTGGTGTATTTTGATAATGCCGCAACGACCCAGAAACCGCTTGCAGTTATTGATGCTGTTTCCGACTATTATAAAACCATTAACAGCAATATCCACCGCGGTGTTCATTTTCTCAGCCAGAAAGCGACTCTTCGCCACGAAGAAGTCAGAAAAAACGTATGTGATTTTATTGGCGCTGCATATTCTCATGAAATTATTTTTACGCGGGGTACAACGGAGGCCATTAACCTGGTTGCAGGATCATTCGGAAAAAAGTTCATCGGTAAAGGCGATGAGGTCATCCTTACAGAAATGGAACATCATTCCAACATTGTTCCGTGGCAGATACTATGTGAAGAAAAACAGGCAAAAATAAGGGTGATACCGGTCAAAGATAGTGGTGTACTGGACCTGGATCAGTTCGAATCGCTGATCAATACAAAAACCAAGCTCATTGCAGTTACTCATGTTTCCAATGCACTGGGAACGATAAATCCGGTAAAACAAATTACAGCTACCTCTCACAGGCATAATGTTCCGGTATTGATTGACGGAGCACAGGCCGTTTCTCACATGAAGGTGGATGTCCGTGATCTGGATTGTGATTTTTACTGCTTTTCAGGTCATAAAATATATGCTCCCATGGGCATTGGAGTACTTTACGGTAAAGAAGCCATCCTGAATGAAATGCCACCTTATCAGGGCGGAGGTGAAATGATCAAAGAGGTTCACTTTGAAAAAACAACATATAACGATCTTCCTTTCAAATTTGAAGCCGGCACACCGAATGTTGGGGATGTGATCGGGCTTGATGTAGCCCTGAAATTTGTTGATCAGATTGGGTTAAGTGAAATCTCTTCTTACGAAAATGAGCTGTTGAACTATGCTGCAGGAAAAATGAAAACCTTTGATAACATACGGTTTATCGGAACAGCAAAGGAAAGAGCCGGGGTCATTTCCTTTTTGATCGGAAATATTCATCCTTACGATGCCGGTACTATCATGGATAAACTCGGCATAGCTGTGAGAACAGGCCATCATTGTGCCCAGCCGCTGATGGAACGCTTCGGGATTCCCGGAACCATCAGGGCTTCCTTTGCTATATATAATACAAAAGAAGAAATTGACAGCTTTATCAATGCTATCCATAAGGTGAAAGAAATTTTCGAATAACATTCCCATTTTTATAACTATTGAATTCAATAATAATACTATAAAGAAATTGTAAGATGACTATTAAAGAAAGCGAAGATAAAATCATCAGCGAGTTTTCAAACTTCGGGGAATGGATGGATAAATACCAGTACCTGGTTGAAATGGGTAAATCCCTGCCGCTGATTGATCTTCAATATCGTACAGATAACTATCTGATTACCGGATGCCAGTCGCAGGTATGGCTGCATGCTGAATACAGGGAAGGTAGCATTATATTTACCGCCGACAGTGATGCCATTATTACCAAAGGGATAGTTTATCTGCTTATCCGGGTACTTTCCGGGCATACACCCGATGAAATTCTGGAAACACAACTGGAATTTATTGACCATATCGGGTTGAAGGAACATCTCTCTCCGACGCGGTCGAATGGCCTGGTTTCAATGGTGAAACAAATGAAACTGTATGCCCTTGCCTTTAAAACTAAACATCAATCCAACACCTGATTCTTATGGAAGAAATGAAAGCCATTATGAGAGACGCTGTGATCACCGCGTTGAAAACCGTATATGATCCTGAAATCCCTGTGAATATCTATTCCCTAGGGCTGATATACGAAATCCATATTGATGATGATTATTTTGTGCGTATAGTAATGACACTAACCGCCCCTAATTGTCCCATGGCCGAAAGTCTCCCGATAGAAGTTCGTGATGCCGCCAGAGGGGTTGAAGGAGTGAAAGATGCCGAAGTGGAAGTCGTTTTTGACCCGCCATGGGATGTCGATAAAATTTCGGAAGAAGCAAAACTTGATTTAGGATTATTATAAAAACAACATTATGAAATTCAGGATTTTTATAGTTTTATGCACCGCGGTTATTCTTACCGCTGTGTATTATTTCATTTGGAAAGAACACAGTAAAGCAGTGATTATTCCTTTTGAATTCATGGCAGAAGGAGATAAAGACAACCCTCATGCGAGGGATAAATGGGAATTGATGAGGCTTGCCGACCCTGCTACAGGAAAGATACCCGAAAATATCCGGGCTAAAGAGCTTGCTTTTGCTCAGTCTTTACCAAAAGATATTGATTTTATCTTTTCACAAAATAAAAGCTCGACGCTGAACTGGACCCACAGAGGACCATGGAATGTAGGCGGAAGAACGCGTGCACTTGCTATAGATGCCGGAAACGAAAATGTTATTTTTGCAGGTTCGGTATCAGGCGGATTATGGCGCTCGGCAGATGCAGGCAGTACCTGGGCTAAAATAACAACACCTGCCCAGAATTTTGGAACGACATCTATTGTTCAGGATAAACGCCCGGGAAAAACAAACACCTGGTATTTTTCGACCGGAGAACCTGTAGGTACTTCAGCCAGTGGAGAAGGTTCAGGTTCGTTTTACATGGGAAATGGCGTTTATAAATCCATTGATAATGGGTTCACATGGGAACTGTTGCCGGTTACTTCTTCAGGAAGGCCGCAATCGTTCAGCAGCATGTGGAATCTTATCTGGAATATGGCTGTTGACCCTGTATCCAATGATTCGGATGTGGTATATGCAGCGACGATGGCTAATATATACAGAAGCAAAGATGGCGGTGTGACATGGAAGTCAACCCTGGGAGGCATTCAGAATACTGCTTATTCCTATTATGTTGATGTTAGCATTACAACAGCGGGAGTGCTGTTTGCTACCTTGAGCAGCGATGGGCCCAGAGGTGGGGTCTGGCGCTCAGTTAACGGAATTAACTGGACAAATATTTCACCTGCTTTTATGCCTGCATCTTATAACAGGATGGTTATTGGCGTTGCTCCATCAAATGAAAATGTCGTTTATTTTCTTGGCGAGACGCCCGGTGCAGGACAACGGACGACGAATTTTATGGGTACTGCCGAATGGAACAGCCTGTGGAAATACACATACATTTCTGGTGATGGAACAGGAAGCGGAGGAAACTGGCAAAACCTGTCGGCTAACCTGCCTGCTGATGGCAGCCAGTTCGGCCAGTTCAACAGCCAAGGATGCTATGATTTGCTTGTCAGGGTAAAACCAGATGACCCAAACGTCGTTTTTATCGGAGGCACAAACCTGTTTCGTTCTTCTGACGGATTTACAACCAATAATAACACAACCCAGATTGGCGGGTATGGTGTCGGCACTGTGATGCCTTATTTTCAGGTATATCCTGAACAGCATCCTGATCAGCACAACCTGGTTTTCCTGCCTTCTAATCCTGCTAAAATGATTTCTTCTACTGACGGAGGTTTACATAAAACGAATGATAACATGGCTTCTTCTGTAACATGGACCACATTAAACAATGGTTACCTGACTACACAGTTTTATACCATCGGTATAGATCACGGAACGCCCGGTAACGATATTGTATTTGGTGGTACGCAGGATAATGGTACATACCTTACCGCTTCAGCTTCGCCTTCAGCAATCTGGACCATGCCTTCTACAGGCGATGGGGCGCATTGTGCTGTTGACAATGGCCATCAGAATTATTATTTTTCGAGACAGAGCGGGAAAACGATAAAAGCAACTCTGGATGCAGGAGGAAATGTTACCGGGTTCCGGCGTATTGACCCCATAGGCGGGCATGGATATCTTTTCATTAACCCCTTTAAACTAGACCCAGTAAATAACAATGTGATGTACCTTGCAGGCGGGAAAACACTCTGGAGAAACAGTAATTTATCCGTTATTCCTCTAACCAACTCCTTCGACTCAATCGCGTCCAACTGGATGCCACTTAATGACTCTAACATGATTGCATCAAAGATCACTGCTATCGGGGTATCGGAAAATCCAGCCCACGTTATATACATAGGTACAAGCCAAAGAAAAGTGTTCAAAATTTCAGACGCCGACACCTGCACTGTTTGTAGTATGATTGACATTACCCCAACGTATTTCCCGGCTGCTTATATAAGCTGTATAGCTGTTGACCCACGGGATGCTGACAAGGCAATGGTGGTTTTTTCAAACTACAACATATACAGTCTTTATTATACCCGTGACGGTGGAGTAACGTGGGAAAAAGCGGGCGGGAATATAGAGCAGTATCCAAATGGTTCAGGTAACGGGCCTTCATGCCGCTGGGTTTCAATCATGCCAGTTGGGAACAAAACGGCATATTGGCTGGCAAGCAGTACGGGTCTATATGCTACAGATACCTTGAAAAAGGATTCTACCAAATGGGTACAGATGGCCTATGAATCGATTGGCAGCACTGTTACAGATATGGTTGACGTTCGCCTGAGTGATGGGCTGGTTGTTGCCGCTACACACGGTAACGGCGTTTTTTCCACGTATGTTACCGATATAGGCATGATTTCAGGTACAGATAATTTTATGAACGTAATAAAAAACACAGACCTTCAGGTCTTTCCTAACCCGTTTGAAGACCAGACACAGATCAGTATTACGTTGCCCTCCGAGATGATAGCAGAAGTCAGTGTTTATGACATAAATGGTATGTTAATCAATCGCCTGGGATGCGGTAGTATGAAAAAAGGAATACACTTGTATTCATGGAATGGCAGGAGTTTGCACGGCGCTACCCTCCAAAGCGGTACGTATTTTATAAGCCTGAAAACGAAAGAAAAAACCCTGGTAAAAAAAGTGGTCCTGTTAAAGTAGCTTTATTTCTTTCTTATAATGGTAACAGATCCGTTGACAGGCATTATCACATTTCGCGGAAATGTGATAATGAAATAATACACACCATCTGCATAGCCATTTCCGGCCCACTCGCTGTGATAATTTCCATTCTCGTAAATTTTCTTACCCCAACGGTTAAAAACTTCTAAACGAATACCGGTAAAAAAATCTTTAACTCCTTTAATTTCAAAGTAGTCATTTATTCCGTCCCCATCGGGCGTGAACACATTGGGGATTTCTATTTTAACAATTTCAATGGACTTATGAGATGTATCTGCGCACCCATATTGGGATATAACCCGGTGATAAACAATGTAATGTCCTTCCTGTGAATATGTGTGTGAGGCTGAATAGGTATCGTGGTTCTCGCTGTGACCGTCGCCAAAATCCCAGAACCAGGTCCCCGGTAAAGAAGTATAAGACGAAGTGAATGTTACCGGATAAGCAGGGACGGCAAAGTTGGGATCAATAGTAAAATCAACGTCTGGCAATGGCCTGACAAAGATGGAATCCATGGCTGAAGAAGTGCAGTTGTTACCATCGGTGAATGAATACGTAATAAAATGATTACCTATACCGGCAGTAGCAGGATGAAAAATACCGCTAACAACTCCCGGCCCGGAATAAGTTCCTCCGCCAGGAAATCCACCGGCAAGCTGAAAAGGACTTTGATCTATACAGGTATTCGGGTTAAGGTATAGATTTACGTCAGGGAGGGGGTTGACGGTTATTGTACTGGTGTCGCTATTTGTACACCCGTTTTCGTCAGTATATGTGTAAATCATGTTATGAATTCCGGCACCGGCATCCGAAGGATTAAAAACGCCATTCGTAACTCCTGTACCTGAATATTCTCCACCAGGAGGATTTCCTCCGCTTAATATGACAGAAGCATGATCAACACATACTGCAGTAAAAGAAGTAATATTTACGACAGGTAAAGGGTTAACAAGAATATTGCTTATGGCGGATCCATCACAGGAAACGCTGTCACTGTATTCGTAACGTATGGAATGTGTTCCCGGGCCTGCTGCCGATGGGTCAAACCAGCCATTTGAAACACCAGCTCCCGAATACGTTCCCCCGGCAGGTAATCCTCCGCTTAATTCTATGGGAGCATGATCAACACAAATATTGCTGAAAGGGGCAAGAGAAACCACCGGAATACGGTCTTCGATCACGACAGTCTGAATGATTGACATTCCAGCACTATCACTAACTGTTACGTGATACGTTCCTGCACATAAACCGGCACAGACAGAATCGGTGGTAGCTTGTGTGTCGTCCCATATATAATGATAAGGACGCGTCCCTCCTGACGGAGAAACAACTGCCAACCCGTTACAGGTAATTACCGGTGGTGGAATGCAGGTGGAATTACAATTACCTATAGTAGGTGATGAAGGTGCATTTTGCCAGGCTGCCCCGTCGGGAATTCTCCTGAATGACTGGCCAAAATATGAAGCCGGGTCTAAGGTAGTCATATAAGTTTTCCTGTTCGAAGGAATATCATTATAAGAAGGAAGAGCGCCTGTATAAGGGCAGCCTGATGTTACAGGGTTACACGGAGGGCAAGTCATACAGGAATTTATAGTGCTAAACCAGGAAATGGCATCCTGTGGGGAACCGTTCTCGTCATAAAAAGCAAACCATCCTCCCGCATTCGGAAACCAGAGGCGGTTTCCTCCACCGAGACAGATTTTAGTAAGGTCGTTAACAATGACTTCAATGGTTTTCCCTCCGTTTTGTATCAACAGATTGGAAGGAACTGCCGATGCATTGGTGCCCCTGACTACTACAAAACCTCTTGGTGGCACAACAGTACCGGCAGGCAAAGTAAAACCACCGCCGTAATTAGCGCCGTCAGGAGTATTGTTTCCCAGAAAATAACAGGAAATATCGATGGACTTGCAAATATCCGGGTTATATAGTTCAATCCACTCGCCCCGCCTTGTGTTATCCGAATCGTAAATAGCACCGTCACCTATCGAAGGGCTGAGCATCACTTCGTTGATCAGAATGGTCGGGCCGTTATAATTGCATGGGTTTCCGTTACATATCGTATTATTCTGCGTACTTACCTGAAGGGAGATCTGCGAGATTGCCGGTATTGTGAAAATGAGGAAAGTAAATAAAACAGTCAGCTTTCTCATACAGCTTTTGTTAAATTCCTATACTAAGATACAATATATTGATTTAGGTTGCTTTATTAATTTACTTTTTAACAAATTTAACAGTAATAAAGCTCTTAATAGTCATTTTAGATTTAATTTTGCTATAAATAAGTCTATATGAAAACCTTTCGCCCCGAAGTTTTATACTTTGTTGCAGCTTTGATCATTCTATCAGGTTGCAGCACCATCAGACCCGAAAAACCCGTTGAAAGTTACGGAAGCGTCAACTATGTGCTTAAACCTTCTGTAATCAACATCCCTATAAATATTGACATAAAAAATGTAGAGACTCTGCTTAACACCAAGATCAACGGACTGATCTATGAAGACAACAGCCTGGAAGACAATGGAGGGGACAACCTGATGGTAAAAGCGTGGAAAAAAGATAAGATCACCATCGGGTACAGTAATTATCAGCTTACTTACAGAGTTCCCCTGAAATTGTGGATTAAAATTGGGTTTAAGATTTCCAAATTCGGACTGGAAGTTTCCGATTACCGTGAGATCAACGCTGAAATTGCCTTAAAATATAAAACAACAGTTATGCTGAATAAAGACTGGACTGTGGCAAGCAAGACCTATTCCAACGGATACGAAT
>Ga0247841_10013902_pt1 | contig 10191 bp, 11 predicted proteins | sample LaCruzMarch2015__2_FD_192410 | JGI IMG/M metagenome (GOLD analysis project Ga0247841, IMG submission 192410) | Freshwater microbial communities from meromictic Lake La Cruz, Castile-La Mancha, Spain - LaCruzMarch2015_18m | ecosystem: Environmental > Aquatic > Freshwater > Lake | place: Spain...
TAAGAGTTTGTTTAAATTTATTACCACTAATAATTATTTCCCCTTGTCCAACGCCATCTTCTCCTGATAATTGCCAAGTACACTTTTGAGCAATATTTTTTGAAAGCAATTCTTTTAGAGAAAAAGTAGATTTTTGCTCGGTTGAAGCATCAGTTGGTGTGACAGAGGCATTATTATTAATTTCTTTAGGACCGCAGGAGGAAAAAAGAAAAACAGAGCAAATAATTAAAGCTAAAGTAGTTATCTTTTTCATAATTAATTTAATTTTTAATCTAGCTAATTTTAGCATTTTAAAATAGTTGATTTAGAATGGTGTAAAATTGGTTAATATGACAACACAAAAAAAAGATTGGAAAAGTATGTTGGTTGAATTAGAAAATAAATTAGCTGAGTTTTTTACTAAAAAACTACCAGCAATGCCGGAAAATATTAAAGAATTAATTGTTAAATATGGACCGTATCTGACAGTGATAATGATGATTATTACAATCCCGGCGATATTAGCAATGTTAGGGATTGGAATAGCAGTAACACCAGTGGCTTTGATGAACGGAAACAGAGGCGGGGCTTATATTGTTTCGATGATTTTTGGAATAATAATGATTATTTTGGAAATAATGGCAATAAAAGGTTTGTTTGCTAGACAAATGAAAGCTTGGAAATTGATGTTTTATATTTCTTTAATCAGTGCTGTTTCAAATTTATTAAGATTTGATCTTGGCGGTTTGATTATCGGAACTGGAATATCGTGGTATGTGCTATTCCAAATTAGAAGCTACTACAAAAATTAGCGAGTAATAGTAAAGGATTCGACTTCTTCTTTTAGTTTTTTAGCTTCGGAATTGTCATTGAAATAATCTCTGACTGGAGAAATTAGTTCATCTAAGTATCTCGATAAATTATCTTTTAAATCTAGAGGATAAATCTCCCCTTTTTGGTAGGCTGATTCTAATTTATCGTAAGAATCAAAAGTTAAATTACCGCCAAATTTGGCTTCTCGATTGATTTCAACTTGAGGATATTTGGCGAAAATAATATATTTAAAATATTCTAAAACTGGATTAATTAAAATATCATTTGGTGGACAATAAGCTTTTTTAATTTTGGCATAAATTTCTTCTTTGGAATCAGTCATAAAAATAGCTGAATCTGGTTTTGATTTAGACATTTTTAAAGCGACTGTCTGATCTTCTTTGGAATCGGTCGAGTTAATTTTATCAATTGGCGGTTGAAGACTGATTAACATGTGATGATGAACGGCAGCGGGCTTCTTAAGACCCAATTCATCGGCAATCTGGCGAGCAAGCATATTAACTTTGCGCTGATCCATGCCAAGTTGAGCAATGTCGACATTTAAACTAAAAATATCGGCAGCTTGCATACAGGGATAGATGATTTGAGCAGAAGAAAGAGTTTCTGATTCGTTTCGACCCATGATTTGGGAACAACGGATCATGCGATTGACAGTACTGGCCTTGGCAATTTTTAAAACTAAAAGCCAATAATTGGAATCTTTGACTAAATCTGACGATCTAATAATTTCAACTTGGGAAACATCAAGACCACAAGCCTTCCAAACTTCAATAAAATATTGACCGGTTTTTTCAATTTTAGTCATGTCGCCACCAAGTTTATTGTTGGCATAGGCATGCCAATCGGCAACTAGAAGTTTGAATTTAATACCAGCTTGAAGAAGTTTTTGAATGTTAATGGCACGGAGTAAACCTTGAGCAATATGAATTTTTCCAGATGGTTCAAAACCATCATAGGCAACTAATTCTTGACCTGCTTTTAATTTAGTTTCAATTTCATCGAGACCAATAACTTCTTCACCAACTTCTTGAATTAATTTTAATTTTTCTTGGATGTCCATGAGCTATTATACTAAATCCCTCTCGGCTTCGCCGCATCTCCCTTTGATGAAAGGGAGAAGTTATAATAAGTGATTATGAAATTGCTAATACATGCCTGTTGTGCGGATTGTTTATTAAAAATGGTGGAATCGATTAAATCGGAAAAAAAGTTTAGTGAAATTGCGGTTTATTATTACAACCCGAATATTCATCCCCGATCAGAATATCAATCAAGACTAAAAGCAATGCAATTAATGATTCTAAATTTGAAAATGATAGTGCCGGATTGGAAACCAAGCGATTATTTTGGGGTTGTAAACCTCTCTCCGGATAAACCGGGATCTCTCCTTAATAAGGAGGCTTTAATTCAAAACCTCTCTGTCCCGACTAAAGTCGGGACATCTCCCCTTAACAAAGGGAGAAATCTTAAAAAAGGGGTTAGGTGTGTTAAGTGTTGGGGTCTGAGATTAGAAGAGACAGCAAAATTTGCCAAGAAAAATGGATTTGATGGTTTTAGTTCAACACTATTAACTAGCGAATATCAGAATTCGGAAATGATTGAAAAAATTGGAAAAGAAATTGGAGAAAAATATGAAATTGAATTTTTAGTTCCAAAAAATATTTGTAAAAAACTAGAAACTAAAGGATTTTATAAACAAGTGTTTTGTGGATGCTGCTATTCTTTAGCAGAGAGATTTGAAGAAAAGTTTTGTTGAGATTTTTGTTCTGATTTTTTCTGTTTCATAAGAAAATTGCCTCGTTCAATAGTATCTCTCAAACTTTTGTCTTCTTGGGTTGGATCAAATTGAACAAAACCATAAGCAAACTGAATTTTGCTTAGAGCCATGTTTTTATCAAAACGATCAGATAGTGTTTCTCTAAATTTAGAAAAATCATCAATATTTTCACATAAAACGACGAACTCGTCTCCACCTTTACGAACAACTCGGTCACTGTCGCGAGTATTTTCGGTTAAAAAATTAGCCGTTTTTTGAATTAATTCGTCGCCTAATTTATCACTAATAGTATTAACTGCTTTTAGATTATTAATATCACAAAAAATAATAGCAATGTCATTTTTTTCCCTGGAACCATCAAAGTTTTTTATATAATCATCTAGATAGCGACGGTTATAAATTCCAGTTAGAGAATCAATAATACTTGATTGTAATTTTTGATATATTTTTTCGCTGGCCTCAACAATTGGAATATTAGTATTGTTGGATTTTTCTATTTCTTTTAGTTCAGCTTGAATTTTTTGTGAAGCTAATGGGTTTAGACCAGTTCTTTCGGGCATAGGTTATTATATCGCTTCTAAACCATAATATTTAAGTCTTTCAATTTTTTCTTGGGAAAAATTTTTATAAACATCGGTTCTGATAAAAAATTCACTACCATCACTGCCTCTATAACTAAAATTGGTATATTTTTTTAGAGTTTCGACTAAATTTAATCCTTCATCGCCTTTAATAATTAAATATTCCGGATTTAATTCAAAATTATTTAACTGTTCTTTTTTTAAAAAATTCACACTAGTCATCCATTTATAGAAAAAGATAAATCTCCCCTTAGGGCTGATTTCTGCCTGCCAATACCCCAAGACTTCATCTGGCATTGCCAACAGATTATCTTTTTCATTTTTGGTAACGCGAATGGCTTCACTTATATTAAATATTCGAGAATAATAAATTTCAAAATCCTGTTGGTAATCGGGCTTATTCAAAATTGACTCTTTATTAAGAAATAATATATAAACCATAGGTAATAATCCTAAAAGCCACCATTTATTTTTAAAAAAATAAAACGGAATAGTGATAATCAAAGCAACCCAGATTAATAAATGAAATCCATCATAATAAATTTTTTGAAGTTCAAAATTTCTTAAATTAACTAAACTTAATATTAATAAAATCCAAAGTATTTTCTGCCATTTTTTTTCTTTGATTAAAAATATTAATAAAATGAATAAAATTAAAATAAAAATTTTGACTAATAATATTTCAGGTAAAATTAATCCATCTTTTAAATAAAAAAATGGAGTAATTAAAGATTTTATGGTTGATATTATTAAATTGCTACCACCGGCAATTGAAATATAATATTTTTGATTAATTAATATGGCGTTTTCAAAATAACCCCTGATACTAATAAAACAAAGTGTAATCGCGGAAACTAAAAATCCACCAGCAATCATTAAGCCAATATTTTTTGCTTTTTTTCTATATCGCCAACAAAAAGTTAAAATCATTAAAGCTAACACTGGCCACATCGGAGCCAAAGTTATACCAACAATGCCAGCGATTAATCCCCAAAAAAAAGGTTCATTTTTGGTTGATTTATTTTCTAAAAAACTTAAAACTAAATATATCATTGGCGCTATCACCAACGACTCGGCTAAAAAAAGACTACCTAAATATTTGTTTTTGACCAATTCTAAAATCATCATGGCTCCGATCATTTGAAAACCAAAGCGCCAAACAATAAAAATAATCCAAACGATTGACCATAAAAAGATGAATTGTCGGTGGCGTTTAATAAGAGTTTCAATAGAATTCGGGTTGGTTATTTTTTGAATCGCTCCACTTAAAATATAGGTTCCCGGTTGGTGATGGGAAAAAATATTAGTATAGATTTTATTACCGTTAATTAAATTTTTAGCGACGACAAAATTATCCTGTTCATCAACAAAATTGGGTTTTAAAAAATTTTGGCGCTGAACTAAAAATATAATAAAAAAACAAAGAATTAAAACAATAAATTTCCACCACTGATATTTTTTGGTCATTTTATAATTAATGGATTTAATTTAAATATATAAATTACAAAAAATATCAATAATATTGTTAAAAAATATCTAAGCTTTTTGGGTAATATTTTATTAAATAGAAAAACTAATCCAATTTCAATAATTGGATAGATTATTATCCATGACCACCAATTATTCCAAATCCAATTTGGATCGAATTTAAGCATAGTAGCAGCGACATATCCCGGTAAATCTTGGTTTAAAAAAGTTAGACCATGACCATAAGAAATACCAATAAATTTAAAACTATCAACCAAAAATCCGAGATAATATTTACCATCTATTATGGAAAATCTGGCAATAAATATTAATAAATTAATGACCCAAACTGATAACCAAGAACTCCAATTTATTTTAAATTTTTGATTAATTTTAGTTATTAAAAATCCAGTAACAAATAAAATTAATAGCTGTCCAAAAATTAAATTATTGATAGTTGGACCGAAAAATATTTTCCAACCTGAATCATAATATGACCTAAATATAGGTAAATATAATAGTAGTATAAAAAAAATAGGGCTAATACTCTTACTCCATAAACATAAAAAAGGAATCAATAATAAAAATGCCGGCCAATATTTCATTTCTTGGCGTTCGACTGTTTTGGATAAAATCCTATTTAAAAATTCCGATTTATCAGCAATAAATTTGTCGCCAAAACTTATATCAGAGTAAACAGTTTTTTCTCCTAAAATAGAGTTCTCTCGATATTCTGGTGTCAATATCCAACTGCCTAAAATTATTTTTGAAGGATTTTTATTGTTATAAAGCTCTCTGTATTTATCTCCAAACTCGCTCATTTTTAAACTGATGATTTGATTATCAGCCAGCCATTCTAATTGTTTTTCATACTCTTTTTCGTGGCCGATACTCTCCATCCCCGTTTCCAAACCAACAGTGATTTGACCTAGTTTTTCAACTGAAAGATATTGACTGGCTAGAGTGGCAAAATATTTAATATCTAAGCCTTGACTGGTGTAATCATTAGCCTGGAGAGAATAATTTGAAACTAAAGGACCATTGCCAAAATAAGCTTTTTCCAAATCTCTTTGAGCCCATTGAATTACAACTGATTTGGAATTTCCGGGGACTAAAATATTATTTGGTGATGGATGATAAGGATAACCCCACCATTGTCCCCAAACCCCATATTTATCGGTAGTTTTTTGATCAGCCACAATCATGACTGTAGTTATATTGTATTTTTTTTCTAAATACTGTTGTGACCAACTATCAATCCACCAAGCGCCGGCTGATTTTGGTAAAAATCCAAAAGTATTCTTGAAATTAATTACCATTTTATCAATTAGTTTTTTTCGGTCACTAACGCTGTATGCTGACAAAAAAACTGCTTTGGGACTATACCATTCAGTTTCGGTGGGGTAATAAACCCGAGCTATTTGAGTTAAATTGGGACTAATTTCTAAAAATAAAGCTAATTCTTGATTTTGATTAAATTCTTTAATTTTAGTAACAAGTTCTTGATCTTTTAGAACATCGTTTTGAATTAACCAAGTCGCTTTTAGTCCTAAATTATCTATTACTTTATATTGATCATCTATCGGTTTTAGGGTGTTATCTTTCCATAATTCCCTGCTTCTGATTGGATTGATAATCGTGACATATTTTTCGTTGGCGAAAACTTGTTTGGCTCCAAAGATTGACCAAATTAAGGTTAAAAAAAATATTATTTTGATTAAATATTTTTTAATTTCCATAATTGACCATTAATATTTGATAGATATTTTGAGGAGTGAGATGATTAAAATCGGTTTTATCTTTCAAATCGTCTAATTTGTAAATAAAATAATTACTTTTGGACATAAATTGGCCTTGGGGACAAGTAAAACGATTATTGTCGCAAAAACCAAAAGATTGACCATCATTATTAACTCTGTTTTGATAATAAAAAAGATAAAAGATTGGCATGGCAATCATACTTGAATCTTGATATCTAAAAATATTTATATTTCCAGTAGTTTGAGAATCCAATTCTTTTTTGATGGAAAGAATAGTTTTTAGTTGACTGGGATGATCTTTAATTTGTTTTAAATTAAAATAGGAAGAAAAAATAACTATTAAGGTTAATAAAATAATACAAATATATTTTTTAAAAGTATAAAGATTAATTAAAATCCAAGAACTAATTAAAATAATGGAGCCATGAAAAGCAATTAAATATTCATTTGATCTGGGACCTTTATATGACCTCATTAAAAATATTTGAATTAACATGGCCACACCAAGAGCCAACCAAAAGTTGTTTACTTTGACTTTTTTCTTTATAACTAAGACCATCACTATTAATCCTAATATTAGCCATAAATAGCCAATTTGAGGAATGCCAGTAGTAATTGAGCCAAATAATTGGGGCCAAAAATCACGTAACTCTGTGAGCCATCTTAAGGGCACATAAAACTTTTTAACACCAACTGTGTAATATTCAACAACACTTCTGATCCAGACGCCGTGTCGAGTAATATCAAAAAATATGATTGGTAAAAAAGAAATTAGAAGACCTAAAAAAGTAGACAGAGCTATTTTAAATCTTTTGAATAAAGAAAATTTATTGATTAAAATTGCAACTAAAGGAAAGCATAAGAGCCCGAGTGATTGAAAGTGAAAATTAATTGATAAGCCAACAAAAAAACCTAATAAAATTGACCAAGTTAGTTTTTCTTCTTTAAAAAATTTAGCCAGAGTAAAAAATACCAAAGAAGAACTAAATCCAACAATAACGGTATTTAACATATTGGGGGCATCAACGACCAAACCGGGAGCGACAGCAGCAATTAGACCGGTTATTATTAAACCTTTTTTGCCAGCTAAAATTTGGCCGGTTTTGGCATAAAAAAAGACACTTAAAACGGACATAAGAGTAAATCCAATCCAAGGACCAATTACAAAAGGAAAGACTCTCTCCCAAAACATAATCAACCAAAAATACCATGGCCCAAAATTGAAAGGACCGGCAGATGATGGAGACCCAATAATGGGGAAAATTCCACTTCTGTTGGCATAAAGAGCAATGGTGGCGTCGCGACCTTGATCTTGATTTATCTGTCGGAATAAAAAACAAATCTTAAAATTGCAGCTATTAAAATAATCAGAATCGACCATTTATTTTTTAATAATTTTTCCTTAAGGCTCATTAGATGATTATAGCTTAGTGGAGGGTGATATAATTGAATTCGCCCCGTTAAAATATTTAGTAATTTGATGTCCTTTTATGAACGAAAAAATTAAAAAACAATTTGAATCATTTTTTAGTAAATTTGAAACGATTAAATATAAAAAGGGACAAGTTTTGTTTAGACCAGGAGAAAATTTAAATACTGCTTATATTGAAAAATCCGGTTTTTTAAGAGCTTATGTAGTGATGGATGGAAAAGAAGTAAGTTTGCCAAGTTTAAGACCACTCTTTTTTTGTGCCGGACTAAATGGATTACACAAAAAGGCTAATAAATATTTTGTAGAGGCTATAACTTCGGTTGAACTTTGGGCTGTACCGATGGATGAATTTATAAAATTTATTGAAAAGGATGAAACAATTTTAAATGAAGTAAATAAACAATTAATTGACGATTTAGTTGATTTATCAGTTAATTGGCAACAAATTGTGGCCGGAGATGCAACCAGTAAGGTGGCTGGATTAATTTGCATGATTGCAAAAGGAATTGGAGAAGAAAAAGGAAATGAAATTTTAGTTAATTCAAATACTCCTCACCGAGTATTAGCTAGCATGGCCGGACTTACCCGAGAAACAGTAACTTTACAAATTTTAAAATTACAAAAACAAGGTTATCTTTATAATAAAAGCCGAAAAATGGTGATTAAAAATATTGAAAAGATTAGAGAAATTGCTAAAATCTAGTTATGAACGATAGAAAAATATTTAGATCAATTGATGATTATATGATTGCCGGTGTTTGTGGTGGTTTGGCTGATTACTTTAAAATTGACAGTTCAATAATTAGAATTATTTTTGTTTTATTGGCTTTAAGTGGGGGTTGCGGAGTTTTGGTTTATTTAATTTTATGGTTAGTGATACCTAAAGAAAAAGGCATTGAAAAAGAAATTGACAGAGAAGAAAAGCTTGAAGAATTTGTCGGAGAGATTAAAAATAAAGCGAAATCGATGGCAAAAGAATTAGATAATAGATCGTCGATCTTAGATCGTAGATTATTAAAAAAGGGAAGAATTAATGTTTTGGGAATAGCTTTAATTTTGGTTGGGTTGGTGGCTATATGGAACCAAATATCACCAATGACAATTCAATGGAATTTCTTTTGGCCAGGATTATTGATTTTGGTGGGAATTTTAGTCCTGTTTAAATAATTATTCTCGACAACAATCGAGAATTTTATTGATTACTTGACTGAAACCACCAAGAAGATTCTTTTTCGGAATTGGTTTTTCGACAAATTCTACTTTTTGAGATTTAGAGTCGACTAAACCTAAATTAAGACCCCAAAAAAGATTATAGAGATCAAAAGATTGTTTAAAATAATTATTGGCTTCTTTTTTATCACCTTTGGTTAAACATTTAGTGCCAACTTCCATAAGACGCATTGATGCCGATAAAAGATGTTTACTAGTACACCAAATTTCACCTTCGTTTTCTTTGACAATCTTTTTCATGAGTTCTTTTCTCATCTCTCGGGCAGTATTTAAAACATCGATATATTTAGTGTCACCTAATTTTTGAGAAGTAAAAAACATGTGTTCTTCAATACCAATTAGATTCATAATGGCAACAGAAAGATCTTCACCAAGAGATAAATCTAATTTGTGTCCTTTTTCAATTTTTTTGGCGTCATCGATAAATTTTTGAAGTTCGTTTGAAGTTGTCATTTTATAGTTTAAAAATTAATTTGAATAATAAAGTAAAAATAATTAAAAAGCCGACAGGAAAGACAACTTTTTGGTATGGGAAAAGAATTTTACCACCATTTAGCTTACGACTATAACGATCTACAAATATACCCAAAAACATAATTAAAAGACCTAAGCTTTGGCCAAAAATAAGCTTATCTAAACCCATAACTTTATTATTAGGAGAGCCGGTTTGGTCGGTAAAAATAAAATAAGACAGAGTTAATCCGAGCATTAAAAAGGAAAAAACAACAGGATTCCCTAAAATTTTGTTTTTAATTTTGGGGGCTAACCAAAAAGAAATAGCAGTGTTGAGACCAGAAATCCAAAGAGAAACCAAAAAATCATCAACTCCTAATTTTTTAGCAAGAAACATTCCCCCACCAACGGTGACAATACAGACTGGACATTGAGCATAAGCAGCTTTGACGAGAAACATATGTGAATAAATTATAACAAGACAACCCCGCAAAGGCGGGATTGTCTTTTGGTGGTTATTTTTTAGAATTACAACCACAAGGACAGCTTGAACTACAAGTACAAGTCTTAGTAGTACAGCATGGACATTTTTTGGATGTTGCCATATGTTCTCCTTTTAAATAATTAATTTAATGTTTTAAGCGAGTTTGGCAAGTAATAATGCGATTGTGTCTTTGT